>JGI24915J38486_100564_pt1 | contig 39189 bp, 39 predicted proteins | sample LinPfosmplate3_FD_38486 | JGI IMG/M metagenome (IMG submission 38486)
TGCAGGTCGACTCTAGAGGATCCCACCGACGTCCTGATTCGCAAGGAAGAAGGCATACCCAACCCACCCGAGCGAGGAATCGGTCGCACTGATTCCCTCAACAATCACATTGTCGTTCGCAGATGCCACGTAGTCGGGGCGCACGCTCTCGACTCCTCGGGTCTCCGCGTAGTCCTCGCCACCGGCCACCCCATCGATGAGGAACTCAACGAAGGTATCGAACGTCCCCGACTCCTCCCCTGGGGCGGTGACGGACAGCGGAACGTCGGGATACGGGGCATGAGGGGCACCGACCTCAGCCGCGAGCTCATTCGCATCTGCCCAGGTGTCGAAACCGATCGACTCATCTCCAAGCAAGGCGTAGAGATCGGCGGTGTCGAGGCAGGTGAAGGCTGAGTTCTCACTACTCGTGATGACCGACAAGCCATCGATCGCCACCTGCAGCTCTATCCAGTCAATGCCGTTTGATGCACACCGTTCCATCTCGCTGTCTTTGATCGGACGTGAAGCATTGGAGATGTCGGTTTCGCCGGCGCAGAACTGCGCGAACCCATCACCGGTGCCGGGCCCCTCCACCGAGATGGCGATACCTGGATTGGCGGTCGCATACCGCTCGGCCACACGCGCCGAGATCGGCTCAACTGTCGATGATCCAGAGATGGCGACAGATCCTTCGACGCGATCCGATCCCCCGCTCGTCCCCTCCGCGTCACCGTCGTCTCCACACGCTGTTGCGACGAGCGCCACAACCAGCAGCAGGCTTGTCAATCGCCCGAAGCTGCGAAACGTCATGGGGTCCTCCTGGTGAATGTCATTCGGTCGAGCAAACCGTACGAATCGAAGGTGAACCCAACGGTGCGGCCAGGTGAACTGGGTGTGAACTCACCGCGTCGACATCCCGGCCTCCAACAGCCCTCTCCCTATAGTTCGCAGCGACGTGGACACCATCGCCGTCATCGCCGTCTTCACAACCGTTGTCGCCGCAGCTGCAGCCTGGTTCTTCTATGTGCGAGCCAGCTCCCTCGCCCAGGCTGTCGATGAAGCCCGCGCCCGGATCGGAGGCAAGCCCCCAGAACGCTCCTGGCACCGCAAAGCATCCCTCGAAGAGGCCCTCGGACGTCTCAGCAGATCCAGCGCCCAAGCCCAGCGAGAGCGCTCCCAGTTGGCTGGAGCGCTGCAGGCCGCCAACGAGGGCATCGTGATCACCGACGATCACGGGGTCGTGGTATTCGCCAATCAAACTGCCGACCAGTTCCTCGGCGCCCGGCAAGGAGAAGCCGTTGCCGAGGTACGACTGCGGGATGCAATCGAGCAGGCGACGCTGAACCGCGAATCGGTCGCGATCGAAGTCGAGTTGTACACACCAACACGACGCATCCTCGAAATCAGCGCGGTGCCATTGGACTTTGGGGTCGAAAGCGTCGGCGCAGTCGCGTACATCCACAACGTCACCGAAGAACGGCGGGTGGAGGCAATGCGGCGCGACTTCATCGCCAACGTCAGCCACGAACTCAAGACACCGTTGTCAGCGCTCGCCGTCCTGGCGGAGACCATCGCCGACAACCTCGATGACCCCGCAGTGGCAGATCGTATGGCACAGCGTCTGCAGCGTGAGGCAGTCCGGCTCAGTGCACTCGTCGAAGACATTCTCGATCTCTCGCAGGCCGAAGCCCTGGCATCGCACGACAAGCCCATCCAGGCAAGTGCCATCATCTCGGCCGTCGTGGATCTGACCGCATCAACCGCCGAGGAGCACGGCTCCCGTCTCATCGCAGAACCTGCTCCACCTGAGGCCAGGGTGTCGGGGGACCTGCGCCAACTACGTTCCATGCTCGCCAACCTGATCGACAATGCGATCAAGTACTCCGATCCGGGTTCAGAACGGACACGCATCTGGCTGCGCACATCGATCGCCGACCAACACGTCGTCTTCGAGGTCGAAGACGAAGGCATCGGCATTCCCGCGAGCCACATCGATCGAGTCTTCGAACGCTTCTACCGAGTCGATCGTGGACGCAGCAGAGAGACGGGCGGAACGGGCCTCGGGTTGAGCATCGTGCGACACATCGCACTCAGCCATCACGGCGATATCTCCGTCGACAGCGTTGACGGTGAGCGCACCACATTCACTATCCGACTCCCCTTGTGGCGCGACCGGTGACCAGGGTTCTGGTTATTGAGGACGAGCCATCTTTCCTGGAGGTCCTCGAACACTCCCTCACCAAAGAGGGATTCGACGTCACGACAGCAGAGTCCGGGCGCAGCGGTCTGGCCTCGTTTCGTTCTCAGCCTCCGGATGTCGTGTTACTGGACCTCATGCTTCCGGAACTACCGGGCCTCGACGTCTTGCGCGCAATTCGCCGCGAGTCATCCACGCCAGTAATCGTGGTGAGCGCCAAGGACGCCGAAGCCGACGTGGTGACGGCGCTCGAACTCGGGGCAAACGACTACGTCACAAAGCCGTATGCGGTGCGCGAGCTCATCGCTCGGATCAGAGCTGCCACCCGTCGCAATCTCACTACCGCGAAGGCTGACGTTCTCACCGCCGGATCTGCCCGACTCGATATCGACGCGCTCCGCCTCATCGTCGGGACCACATCAATTGACCTGCCGAAGAAGGAATTCGAGGTCCTCCAGCTGCTGATGGAACAGCCGGATCGAGTGGTGCCCCGCGACGAGTTCCTCGACAAGGTGTGGGGCTATGCCTGGATCGGTGAAACCCGCACTCTCGACCAACACATCCGACGCCTTCGACGAAGACTGGAGTCCCTCGAGGACGCACCTCGGATCGAGACCGTGCGGGGAGTCGGCTACCGCCTGGCGCGCTGAGTTCGCTGGCCGCTGGAGCCGACTATCCGAAGAGCCGATCAATCAGTCGCATCATGACCCCGCGAGTACCGGGATCAGGCAGCCCAGCCAACACCTCCGAGATGTGATCGGGAGGCAGGTCTCCGACCAGTACGTAGGAATGCTCCGGTGAGCTCCACTGCACCCAGACATTGTTGGGACTGATGATCCGTCGGTATTGGAGGCCGTCGACTTCGAACGCCGTCGCGGTGCGAAAATCAGTGGGGACCGCTCCACGACCGGCCTCAAAGACCGAAAAAGTGAACAGCCCATCCGAATAGAACGACTGCGTGGACGAGTCCAGGCCATAGGTGTCAGTGCGGGTGTAGCCACCAACGTCTTCAGGCAGATCAGCAGAAACCTCGCCTGGCATCAGCATGTCATATTCGACGTACTCCTCCGGCATGTGTGGCATCTCGGGCACGTCGGGTTCAAACTCGACAAGTGCCGACATCCGAAAGACCTCACCGGCAGCGTTGTAGACCTCGGTAAGGAGAGGAACAGTGCTGGCATCGTCGAGCACGATCCGAGCCCGGATCAAATCATCCTCCATCACGGTGATTTCGGTTGCCGATCTGCCGAGACGCTCGGTCGGCGTGGGATCCCCGAGCCGGTAGCGATCAGACATGTTCCACGCCGCCCACTCCGACACTTCGAGTGCGTACCAGTCCGCGCCCGACGACGAGGCGGTCATCCCATCGTGCGTCATGAATTCTCCGTCGGGTCCCGTCACCATGGACATGCCGTCGGTGCGGGTGATCTCGTACGTCGTGGCTGCCGAGTCGACGCCCCACACACACATGACCACACCAGAGCCACTGAATTCGGCGTGCATCGCCGACTCTAGGTACCCGGCAAGGTCGTCCTCGGCCTGAGCGGCCGGCACCACCAATGTGAGCGCCACCGCTGTGATGAGGAGCGTCACGCGCCTCACGGAGCACCACCGATGCCACGCACCGCCGAGATCCCGGGAGACACGACCACACGGGCGCTGTGTTGGCTGGCGAGGACGTCAAGACCAGGGGCCGGTTGAGCCGGAGCGATGGCGAGCCCGATCGCCAAAGAAGCGGCTGCCACTGAGGCTGCTGCCCAGGTCCAGCGAGGAGGGCGACGGGCCGCCAACGGAATCGGGGCCTCCAGCACCGGAAGCTCCCTCATCCACGAACGCACGGCAGCAAGATCGTCACGTTCAGCGACGCACGAGTTGCATTCCGAGAGATGGGCTTCGGCCGCAAGACGTTGCTCAGAATCGAGCTCATCGTCCAGGAATGCTGAGAGGAGATCGCCGAGATGGGTCATCCGAGCATTCCCTTCAGCATCTTGCGGCCTCGGTGAATTCTGCTGCGCACTGTTCCCACCGGTACGTCGGTCGCTTCAGCGATCTCCTCGTAACTCAGACCGACGACGTCACACATCACGACAGCCTCTCGGAAGTCGAACGGGAGCGCGAGCAGCGCCTGTTGAAGGTGTTCTGGAAGGCGGGACTCGGCGAGGACGTCCTCGGGCGGCGGGGCGGATCCGAGTGAGGTGCGGTCGTCGTCAGGAAGCGGCGAAGTCGGCCGGCGCTTCTTACGCCGAACATCGTCGAGAAAGGCGTTGCGGGTGATCCTCCACAACCAACCTTCAAACGATCCCGGCGTGTATCCGGACAAGCCGCGCCGAACCCGCAGCAGGACTTCCTGCATGAGGTCACTGGCATCATCGGGATTGCCGGTGAGCCGGTACGCAAAGTTGTAGATCCGACGCCCATGGTCGCGCGCCACCTCTTCCCATGTGGGTACGGCGTGATCAGCCATCCGCCACCATGGCTAACGCTCCGGCAGCTGGCGAAGTTCCTGGGCAGTGCACCGTGGCGCTACAAATCAGCCAACAGCGAGAGCATCGACGAAGTCCTGCAGACGCTCCCGAGTAATGAAGCGCATGCGGGGCTCACGCCGCTCGCGCTCATAAACCTCGAACGGCGAGAACTTCTCGGTGATCAACAAGCCGCGATCAGCTCCCGATGAAACGAAATCGACGACGAATCGATCGACCTGACTCTCGCTGAGTTCCGGATGCTGCGTACTCAGATGACACACCGTACGGACGAAAATCCGCTGTCCGCCTTTCCTGCCATCGAGGGTGTCGGCAGACCGCTCCACGAATGAGTATCCGGCGATCCGCATCACGCCGAGAACCAAAGCGCACGCGTCTACCGCGTCAGGGTCGAGACCCTGAGCCCGGAGCCCGGCCTCGATCGCTGCAGGCAGGCGAACCAATGGCCCCATCGGGGTGAGCGTTTCCTTCGATGTCGCATCCGCCAGCCCCGGAGGCTTCGACGGCAATTCCGACAGCTTCTCGAAAGCATCGAACCCGGGACGGGTGGCGTGCGGGAGCAACTCGGGAATCATCGGCGGCGGCAGCGTTCCTGGAGTGTCGAGTTCGACACTGCCGACTTCGACCCAATCTCCGTCACGCCGTCCGTAGACAACGACCATGCGTACATCCGTGAGCGGCAGCGACCGACTCTTGTCTCTCACCACCTCGATGGCTTCTCGGATCAGCAGGTCCGAAAGGACGGCATCGACGGGGCCAGCGGCGAGCGGTACATCGAAACGCACCGACGCCACCCCATCACTCGAATGAAACTCAGAGACGGATGGCCCCACATGGTCGGCCGATGCCGAGTCTGATTTGGGGGACGAGTTGTCGCGGCGTGCAAGCACGAACGCAACAACCACCGCAACAACAACGACAGCGACGATCAGATAGATCACGTGAGAACTCCAGGTATGGCAGCCAGCATTGTAAAAGGCAATGCAGGACTCAGTTGCGGCTGAGGGTCGCTACGAGACCTGACGCTGTGAGGCTGCGATCTGGCGTTCCTTGCGAACGCGGCGCCGCTCTCGCTCAGACATCCCGCCCCAGATCCCGAACTTCTCGCCCGTCGTGATCGCAAACTCGAGGCAGTCGGCGCGCACGGTGCACTCGCGACAGATCCCCTTGGCTGTTCTCGTCGACGCGCCACGCTCCGGGAAGAAGAGGTCGGCGTTGGCACCCTTGCAGTTCGCCGCGTCCTGCCACTCCAGGTCGTAGCCGGTGCTGAGAGCTTCCTTGAGATGTTCAAGCATGAGGTTCCTTACACCGGTGTAATTACGGTGATGTCATTATTGCGCGCGGAGAGCGCGTGCGTCAAATGCTTATTTCTCAAGGAATCTTGAGACGCGCCCCCATACACCCTGGTTGGAGGGTCTCAAGAAGTGCGCGCGGAGCGCGCGCAGCCAGATCTAGGCAGCGCTGGCTGATACGGTCCGGTTGCGCCCAATGCGCTTGGCCCGGAACAACGCACTGTCGGCTTGGGCCACCAGGTCCATCTCATCCTCGACAGCGAGGTCACTCGTGGAGGCGAATCCGACGCTCACCGTCACATCGATAACTGTGCCATCGGCATGCGACTGATAGTCCTCGGCCGATTGGCGGATCCGCTCCGCGATCGCAGCGACGTCATCGACCGCAGCTCCCGGAAGCACGACGAGGAACTCCTCTCCCCCGTACCGAACGATGAAGTCGTCGGACCGCAGCACCGAACCTATGGCGTCGGTCACCCCACTCAAAACGACGTCACCGATCAGGTGACCGTGAGTGTCATTGACGACCTTGAAGTGATCAATGTCGATCATCACGACAGCAATCGGCTTGTCGGAGCGAATCGAATGCAGGTAGTCGTGACGAAGACGCAGCAGTCCGGCGCGGCGATTCAGACTCCCGGTCAGAGGATCAATCGATGCGATCCGCTGGATGCTCTCGTGTGACACGGCATTCGACAATGCGACCGAAAGGGTGCGAATGAAGAGGGGCCCCAACGCCTGGGCACTCTTCGGAACTTCGGATGAAGATGCCAGCACCACGGCTCCGATCGCCGCTCCCTTGAGAACCAGTGGGTACACGACGACGTGACGCGGGGTCAGCTTGGCCACTGTCGCATCGATCACCAGGTGCTCGGGCACGCTCATCGAATCGACGTTGAGCGATCGAATCGCATTGGCCACCAGATCGGAGGTCACCAGCGTGGCTGGATCGCTGATGCCGTGGCTCGCCAGAACCTGGAGTTCTCCGGCCGTTCCACCGATGATCGCTACACCCGCCGCGCCAAGATCGCGACGGAACGAGTCGATCGCAGCGGCGCAGATAGCGTCAACATCGAGTTCCGCCGACATGGCGTGCGTGAAGTCGGACAAACGACTCTCGACCTTGTGGCTCTCTGCGAGTGCCAGCAGCAGACGGTTGAATGCGGCCGCTGCCGCACCGAATTCGTCATCTGAATCCACCGGCAGCGCACACACATCGGGATCGCACTTCGTCCAATCCCCCGTGTAGGTGGCGGCCTTGAGCCCCTCTTCCACCTCTTCCATTCGGCGCGCCATCAGTGTGAGCCGGGGTCGTACCAGCACTCGGGTCAGCATGATGTTCACGCCACCCACCAGGATGCCGGCCGCGATCGTGAACACGAAGAAGGGGAACGTCAGGGCGCTCGATGCCGGAACCCCCAAGACGAGAACGGCGAACGGGAATGCGATCCCGGTCACCACTCCGAATCCGATCATCGAAACGGCGAGATTGGTGAATGCGTTTCTGCTGACCCGCACAAGACCTCCAATGGGTCGGCGTCGGCTGGCTTGCCCACACTCTCCATCGGCCAATTCAGCGCTGGGTTGAGCCGAGAGTTGAGCGTCTAGCGCTGACCCGCGAGACGACCATTGACGAACTTCGCCTTGATGTAGTCCCGGTTGAGAAGTGCAATGAAGTCGATCGAGATCGACTTCGGGCACGCTGCCTCGCATTCACCGTGATTGGTGCAGGAGCCAAAGAACGACTCCATCGTGTCCACCATCGCCTCGGTCCGCAGGTAACGCTCGGCTTGGCCTTGCGGCAACAGGTTCAGATGAGCGAGCTTGGCGGCGGTGAACAGCTGAGCAGCACTATTCGGACACGCAGCGACACAGGCACCACAGCCGATGCACGCCGCTGCATCCATTGCGGACTCGGCTGCTTCGAACGGGACGGGCACCAGATTGGCGTCTGGAGCGCTCCCGGTGTCCACAGTGATGTAGCCGCCAGCCTCGATGATCCGGTCTAGAGGGGTGCGATCCACGATCAGGTCACGCAGCACCGGGAACCCGGCGGCCCGCCACGGCTCGATCGTGATCACGTCGCCGCTGCGGAACTTGCGCATGTGGAGCTGACAAGTAGCGGTTCCACTCTGGGGACCGTGTGGTTGACCGTTGATCATGATCCCGCAGGTACCGCAGATGCCCTCACGACAATCGTGGTCGAAAGCGATTGGTTCCTTATCCTCAATGGTCAAGCGATCGTTGACGATGTCGAGCATTTCGAGGAACGAAGCCTCCTCGCTGATCCCAGGAGCCTCGTACTCCTCGAAGCCACCGCGCTCGCCAGGTCCCGTTTGTCTCCAGACACGGAGTGTGAGATCGATCACTTGTAGCTCCTTGTCTTCAGCTCGACATCTTCGAAGACCAGGTCCTCCTTGGTGAGCGATGGCGCATTGCCCTCGCCCTCGAAGCCCCAGGCCGCGACGTATGCGTAGTCCTCGTCGTTGCGGACCGCCTCACCTTCTTCGGTGGCGTACTCCACCCGCAGGTGGGCACCACATGACTCCTCGCGGTCGAGGGCATCGCGGCACATCAACTCGGCGAGTTCGAAGTAGTCGACTACCCGCCCCGCCTTCTCGAGCGACTGGTTGATCGAATCTGCCCCGCCGAGCACCTTCACATCGGCGAAGAACTCCTCCTTCAGCTTGGGGATGTCGCTGATGGCCTGAGTCAGACCGGCGGCATCACGCTCGATGCCACAGGCGTCCCAAACGATCTTGCCGAGTTGGCGATGGAACGAGTCAACGGTCCGGGTGCCGTTGGTCGTCAACAGACGCTGCAAGCGATCTTCAACGTCGGCTTCAACCTCCTTGAAGGCTGGTTCTTCGGTCGACATCGGTTGCGTGCCAAGCCAGTCAGTGAGATACGAGGCAATCGTGTTGGGGAGGACGAAGTACCCGTCGGCCAGGCCCTGCATGAGGGCACTGGCTCCCAGACGGTTGGCTCCGTGATCCGAGAAATTGGCCTCTCCGATGCTGTACAAACCAGGCACGGTGGTCATCAGGTCATAGTCGACCCACAGCCCGCCCATCGTGTAGTGGGGTGCCGGGTAGATCCGCATCGGGACCCGGTACGGGTCCTCGCCGGTGATTCGCTCGTACATCTCGAAGAGATTCCCGTATCGGGTCTCGATCGTCTCCTTGCCAAGTCGACCGATCGCCTCGGCAAAGTCGAGATAGACCCCGTTGCGGAGCGGACCGGCGCCCTTGCCGGCATCCACTTCGATCTTGGCGGCACGCGACGAGACATCTCGGGGAGCGAGGTTGCCGAACGACGGATACCGTCGCTCCAGGAAGTAGTCCCGCTGGTCCTCAGGCACATCGACGGCGGCTCTGGTCTCGCCGGGCTCGTTGGGCACCCAGATACGGCCGTCGTTGCGCAGAGACTCCGACATCAACGTCAACTTCGACTGATGATCATCTGCCTGCGGGATGCATGTGGGATGGATCTGGGTGAAACACGGGTTGGCGAAGAGCGCTCCCTTGCGATGAGCCCGCCAGATTGCCGTCCCATTGCACGCCATAGCGTTCGTCGACAGGAAGTAGGCGTTGCTGTATCCGCCGGTCGCCAGCACCACGGCGTGGGCGCTGTGGGAAGAGATCTCCCCGGTGACCATGTCGCGAACGACGACGCCGACTGCTCGCCCTTCGCTGATCACGACATCGAGCATCTCGCTACGGGTATAGGAAGTGACCGTTCCGCGCTTGATCTGACGCGCCAGCGCCTGATAGGCGCCGAGCAACAACTGCTGACCGGTCTGGCCTCGGGCATAGAAGGTGCGTGACACCTGCGCTCCACCGAACGAGCGGTTCCCAAGAAGACCGCCGTACTCTCGTCCAAACGGAACGCCCTGTGCGGTTGCCTGGTCGATGATGTTGCCGCTGACCTCAGCCAGGCGGTAGACATTGGCCTCCCGCGACCGGTAGTCCCCGCCCTTAATCGTGTCGTAGAAGAGGCGATAGTCGCTGTCTCCATCGTTGCGATAGTTCTTGGAGGCGTTGATTCCTCCTTGAGCAGCGATCGAGTGCGCACGCCGGTTGCTGTCGTTGTAGGTGAAGGTCTTGACGTTGTAGCCAAGTTCGCCCAGCGTCGCGGCCGCACCGGCACCGGCAAGACCGGTCCCGATCACGATCACCTCGAACTTGCGTCGGTTGGACGGAGCGACCAGCGGAATGTCGAACTTGTGGTTGTTCCACTTGTCGGCCAGCGGCCCCTCAGGGATCTTTGCGTCGAGTTGCATCTCTACCTCCAGCTCAGATCTCGAGGATTCCGGTTTGCACCGCAATCGGGTACGACAGGTTGATCAAGACGATGGCTGCAGTGAGTCCCGCCGCCAGCATCTTGCGCCACCGATTGAATCGGGGGTGGCTGTAGCCGAGGCTCTGGAAGAGACTCCAGGTGCCGTGGAAGATGTGGAACCCAAGAGCGATGTTGGCGACGATGTAGAGGATGGCGATCGGCAGCCGCTCAAAGCTCGCAATCAGATTCGAATAGACGTCACCACGGAAGAACTCCTCGGGTGCCGCAGGTGCCACTCCCCAAGTGAGATCAGCCAAGTGGAAGAACACAAACAACAGGACAACCGTCCCGGTGAGTCGCATCGTGCGGCTGGCGTACGTCACGACCGAGTAGTCACGTTCCCGGTAGCGCCCCCCACGCGCCTTCCAGTTCGTATAGGTCAACGAGTAGGCGGCGTGCACGTGGAGAAGTGCCGCACCCAGCAAACCGATCCGCAGTGCCCACAGCAAGTGGGTCCTGGGAGCCAAGTTTCCACCCAGGTCGCGGAGCGCTTCGCCGTAGTGGTTGATTTCCTCAGGCCCGAAGTACAGCTTCAGGTTCCCGATGGCGTGAGCGGCGATGTAGCCGAGGAGTGCAACCCCAGTGAGAGCCATCACCCACTTCTTGCCGACGGCTGACCGATAGAACTCGATCGGCCACGGATAGCGGCGCCGCGTCGGCGTTTCCTGCGTGATGGTCACCGGCCGTCTCCTCTTCAGGCGTCCGTTACGCATTCTCGCGCGTCGGTGGGCGACGAGCGAACGTCCAAACGGCCCGAGTCATCAGTCATCAGTCATGAGTCCAGCGACTAGCTCCTAGCTTCTAGCTTCTAGCTTCTAGCTTCTAGCTTCTAGCTTCTAGCTTCTAGCTTCTAGCTTCTAGCTTCTAGCTTCTAGCAAGAGGAAGCGATCGGCTATGAGCGATTGGCAGATCCTCTTGACGCATTGCGCATTGCGGTTCGCTAATTGCGAGAACAAATCACGAACCGCGTACTCTCCAGACATGCGCACACTTCCTCGCGCCTTGCCGGCGCTCGTCACTCCGTTCAATCGTTCAGGCACCCTCGACACCAAGGCCCACGGCGCCAATGTGGGTCGAATGTGGGATCTGGGAATGCGCGGCATCCTCGTGGCCGGAAGCACTGGAGAGGGGCCCTATCTGGAACCGGGCGAGCGGTATGTGCTGAGTGCTGAAGCCCGCGCCTCCGCTCCGCGCTCATTCGTGTTGTGCGGCATTCAGGCAGAGACCGTGCGCAGCGCGGTGATGGAGATGAACGAGGCAGCCCGGGGAGATGCGGACGCCGTTCTGGTCGTCACTCCCACCACCCTCGTGCGGCATCGCCCCGACCTGATCGAGGCGTACTTCACCGAAGTGATCGACGCCGCACCACTTCCTGTTCTGCTGTACAGCGTGCCCAAGGTCACCGGAGTCGAGCTGGCGGAGGAGAGTGTGGCGTCGCTGGCATCGCGCGATGAAGTGGTTGGCATGAAGGATTCAGGCGGTGACCCCCTCCGGGCCGGGAGGCTCGTTGCTGGCGCACCGGAGGGGTTCTCTCTCTTCGCCGGGGCAACCGCGGCGGTGAGCCTGTCGATCGCCTCTGGTGCGTTCGGAGCCATCACCGCCAGCGCCAACTACGCCCCACGCCTGGTGCGAGACACTGTGTCCGCAGCACAGCGATCGACTCGGACCGCCGCTGCGCTCCAACACCGGTTGACCGGCGCGTCGGCGGCGATCGAGCGTTTCGGGATCCCGGCTGTCAAGTACGCAGCCTCACGAGTTGGTTTTGCGCCCGGAAAGAGCCGATCCCCTCTTGGTGTCGCTACGCCGGAGGAGAAGCAGGCCGTTCGCCGTGCGCTGCGGGCCGCAGAACTTGTCTGACTGACTCCGCCTCGTCCCAAGGACTCCGCCTCGTCCCAAGGACTCCGCCTCGTCCCAAGGACTCGGCTGCTCCGCGCAGGAGACGCGGTAACCTCAATCTCAGACGAGAAAGGACCGGTCGTGGCCCAATTCCTCACCCCGGAATGGTTGTCGGAGCTCACTGAAACGGTGAACGCTCACGACGGCTTCAAAAACGCAATAGCCAATGTTGATCTCACACTCCAGTTCGAGATCACGGATCCGCCTGAAGGCGCTGAGCAGCACTACTACATCGCCGTTGCAGATGGGGCTGCCGAAGCTGCAGCTGGAGATGCCGAGTCGCCAGATGCGACGATCAGCAACGACTACGCAACAGCTACTGCCATCAGCAAGGGCGACCTCAACACGCAGATGGCCTTCATGACCGGCAAGCTGAAGGTGACCGGGAACATGGCAAAACTGATGATGAATCAGGCAATGCTCACGCAGTTCGCTGACGCCGCCGCAGGACTTGAGATCGAGTATTAGGCCCGAGAGGTACTGAAACGAAAGAACGGGCACCCCCTCGGGTGCCCGTTCTTTTTGATCTCAGCGCCGACTAGTTGACGGCTTCCTTGAGAGCCTTGCCCGCCTTGAAGGCTGGAGCGTTGCTCGCCTTGATCTGTACCGGCTCACCGGTACGGGGGTTGCGACCCATGCGGGCCTCGCGACGACGGACTTCGAAGTTTCCGAAGCCACTCACTTGGATCTTCTCACCAGCGGCGAGGGCGTTGGTCAGCGCACCGAAGACGGCGTCGACCGCGGCGGCGCCCATGGTCTTGTTGCCGCCAAACGAAGCGCCGACTGCCTCGGCAAGCTCGCTCTTATTCATACGTTCTACTCCTCCTCGGAGAATGACAATCATGTAACTCTAACCGAACAGGGCACCCTTTTGCTCACCTTTGACCGAAAAAGTCTTTGTATTTCAACGTGATCACCGTTCACGCTCGACGGAGCCTCCCGCCAGGCCAGATCGGGCCTTCCATGGCGAGACCAGCCTCCGTCGCCGGGTGTAGAGTTACGCCGCATCGACCTCCAGGGAGCGCACGTGAGGAATCTCCGGAAGAACACACCGCTGGTGTTAACCCTCCTCGGACTGGCCATCATGGCTCAGTCCATTGCATGGGAGTATGTGCGGGTAGACCCCACATACCGCTTCCTCATCGATCCCTGGTCCTTGCGAGGCTACGAACTGGCCCAAGGCGTCGTCATTGCTGTCGGAGCCGTGGTGGTCGGAGTCCTTGCGATCCTGTTGTCGAAGGGAATCCTCAAGGAGACCTTTGCTCACTCGGCCATCGGAGCGGGACTCTTCGTCGTCTTCGGGGTCGTGGCTGCCATCCTCACCGACGCTCCGGCTGTCAAGATGCCCTTCACCATTCATGTGATCCTGTCATTGGTCGGAGCGGTCGTCGTGCGTTCCCTCCTCGAAGGGTTCATCCCCGAACTGTGGACCAAGCGCCGGCGGCTTGCCCGCTACGGAATGCTTGCAGCCGGTTTCCTCGTCACCCTGTTCGGCATCGTCGGACCGCTCCTCCAGAACGAGCGGCCACTGTGGGTCTTCGTCATCGTTGCTGGAGTCATCATGGGTGCCCTCGCACTGTTCCGGCCACCGGTGGCTCTCGCCGGATGGCGGACCGTGATCAACGGCATTCTCGTGATCTGGGTCATGTCGATGACGATGTCGGCTTCCCTGCGAGTAACTCTCGACCGGGCCCAATTCGACCTCAACGGAATCAGCGCCGACGTCAAGAACCTTGGAGTCACGTCCGGGGTGTTGCTGGCATGGTTCGGCGGATTGATCGCCTTCATCGGAGCTGTCGGCTTGTGGGCCAAAAGACGTGACGAGATCATCGCTTTCGAACGTGCCCAGCAACAGCAAGCAGCCGCCAGAGAGTCAGAGGCTCAGCTCGCCATCACTGGTTGAATGACAACCCGCAGGGTTGTCATTCAACTTGCGAGAATCCTTCGGATTCTCGAGGCAACCGACCCGCAGAGTTGTCATTCAACTCGCGAGAATCCAAAGGATTCTCGAGGCACACACCAGCTGACACCTAACCCCTCGGGTTGTGGTTCAGCCTTGAGAATCCTTCGGAAGAGCTCTGTGGGCGTTAACCCAGGTCGAGTAGGTGGAGTTCGTCGACCTTTTCCTGCACCGACGTTGCTGCAGTCCGTAGCTCGGCCAGTTCGGATTCGGTCAGTTCCAGCTCGACGATCTCGGCGACTCCACTCGCCCCGACCTTGGCTGGCACTCCCAAGTAGACATCAGAGATGCCGTACTCGCCTCCGGTCCACGCACAGACCGGCATTTCCTCACCACTATCGGTGAGAACGGCACGCACCATCTTGGCGGCGGCGGCCGACGGGGCGTAGTACGCACTTCCCGTCTTGAGGAGGCCGACGATCTCGGCCCCACCCTTGCGGGTTCTCTCCACCAATTCCTCGATCTCGTCAGAGCCGAGCACCTCGGTCAGCGGCTTGCCTCCGACGAAGCACTGCGATGGAACCGGCACCATCGTTGCCCCATGGCTCCCAAGCGTGAGTGCCTTCACGTCGAGGATGTCCGCACCAGTTCTTTCTGCAATGAAGTGGATGAAGCGTGCGGTGTCCAGATTTCCTGCCTGACCCATGACACGCTGCTTCGGGAAGCCCGACACCTCGGCTGCGAGCGTCGTCATGTGGTCGAGCGGGTTTGTGACAACCACGATCACGGCGTCTGGCGAAGCGGTTGCGATTTCTTCGGTGACCTGTTTGACGATCTTGGCGTTCACCTCAAGCAAGTCCATCCGACTCATCCCGGGCTTGCGAGGCAACCCGGCTGTGATGACGACCACATCGCTGCCAGCGGTGTCGGCATAGTCATTGGTGCCAATCACCTTGGTCCGGTAGCGCTCCACCGATCGTGACTGATTCATGTCGAGCGCCAGGCCCTGTGGAAGCCCATCGACGATGTCGGTCATCACGACCTCATCGGCGATATCGGCCTCGGCCAACCGTTGGACGGTCGTAGATCCGTATTTCCCAGCTCCAACGACCGTGATCTTGCTCATGAATCCTCCGGTTGCGATTGGCCTGAGGCTAGTTCTCGCACGACCGACCGAAACGCCTCAGGCAGTGATTGCGAAGATCTCTTCGATGGCATCCCGACGCTCGTCAGTCAGCTCAGACATCACGTCGAGAGCCTGCATGTTCTCGTGCACCTGCTCGACCCGGCTGGCACCGGTCATCACTGTGCTGACATTAGGGTTCGAGGCTGTCCAGGCCAGAGCCAACTGCGCCGAGGTGCAGCCAACTTCGTCGGCTATTGCAGCGAAGCGGCGGACCTTGGCGTTCGCCTCCTCGCTCGTCAGCATGTCGCGCAGCCATCCAACATGCTCGGCCCGACTCCCCTCTGGCACGCCATCGAGGTACTTGCCGGTAAGCAGACCAGAAGCGAGCGGACTCCACGTTGTCAGTCCAAGCCCGATGTCTTCATACAGCCGCAGATAGGACCGCTCGACCCGGCGCCGTCGGAAGAGGTTGTACTCAGGCTGCTCGACGACCGGCTTGTGGAGATGGTGCCGTTCCGCGATCTCCCAGGCCGCCCGAATCTCATCAGCCGACCACTCAGATGTGCCCCAGTAGAGGGCGCGGCCGGACGCGACGATGTCCGACATCGCCCACACCGTCTCTTCGATCGGCGTCTCTGAGTCCGGCCGGTGGCAGTAGATGAGGTCGAGATGATCGAGACCCAATCGCTCAAGCGAAGGATCGATCGCCTCCATGAGGTACTTGCGGTTGAGAGTGTTGTGGGCGTTGACCGCCGTGTCGCCGTGGATCCCCCAGTAGTACTTCGATGACACGAGATACGAGTGGCGGGGCCATGCGAGCTGCTCAAGGGCTTTGCCCATCACCGTTTCCGACTCCCCGCCGGCATACACCTGCGCGTTGTCGAAGAAGTTGACGCCAGCCTCGTAGGCAGCCCCCATGCACTCAATGCTCTGCTCCACAGCCTGCTGGCTGCCGAAAGTGAGCCACGACCCATAGGACAGAACGCTGACCTTGATCCCGGTGCGGCCCAATCTTCGGTATTGCATCTCCATGTGACCCTCCGCAGGTGTTGGTGGCGTCCATGTTGCCCGAACGGCATCGGAGCCCCAAGCCCGACCACACCAACACGGCCGGACCACCAATTCAGGCCCTTGGACTCTTGAGAATCAAACAGCGGTGTGATCGCCTTTCGGGACAACCACCTGGGAGGCCCCTGTGCGCTCGTCGAAGTCCTCGACCCTGGCTCTCACCGTCGTTCTCACGCTCGTGATTGGGGGGTGCACAGACTCCGATGGCAGTGTGCCGTTGGCCCTTCCCGCCGATGACGCGACGACGATCGCTGCGGTAGCCGACGATCCCGTTCCGACCGCACCGTCGAGCTACGGGGATGATCCCAACCTCGACCGGGGGTGGGATCTGTGCGAGCAGGGAAACATGCAGGCGTGTGATGAGCTGTGGTGGAATTCGCCGCCCAGCTCCGAATACGCGATCTTCGGCGACACCTGCGGCAATCGGGGGGGCTGGTGGAGGCTGGTGCTCGGTCGATGAGCAGCCGACGGCTCCTGCCGACGATGATCCTCAAGCCACCGTGGTGGCGGCGCCGGATGCGGGGCCAGACCTCAGTGCCCCTAAGCCGCCGGATCCAGGCGGGTTCGTTCCTCCAGCTGGAGGCGCTGCGTCCGGCATCGATGTCCTCCCCGGGGGCGCCAACCCCCAACCGCCAGGACAGGGAGGCATCGGCGCCCTCCAGGATCCGATCACATATGGCGACGATCCCGCGCTCGACGCGCTGTGGGATCAGTGTGCCGCCGGTGACTGGGCCGCTTGCGACGCTCTGTTCACTCAAGGGGCACCCAACACCCACTACCAGGCGTGGGGTTTCACCTGCGGCAACCGGATCGCTCACAGCAACGGCGACTGCCAGGCGGCTGGTGCCGCCTCAGCCCCAAGTCCACAAGATCCGCAGTCCTATGGCGATGACGCCTATTTCGACAACCTGTGGGAACTGTGCGACCTCGGAGATTGGGACGCGTGTGATCGGCTCGGCACCGAGGCTCTGCTTGGATCCAACTACGCCCGCCACGGGTTCACGTGCGGCAACCGCCGTACCGCGCTGCAAGGCGCGCCGTGTGCCTCGTCCATGATCCATTCGTCCTACGGGGACAATCCCCACTTCGATGGCTTGTGGGACCGCTGCGCCCAGGAGGATTGGTACGCCTGCGACCTGCTGTACGACGCTGCACCCACGGATACCGAGTACGCCAGCTTCGGACTGAAATGCGGACGGTCCTACGTCCCGACGAACGACAACGAGACCTGCCTCGACAGCCTCGGCGATGCACGCTCTTATGGCGACAGCTGGTACTTCGATCAGATGTACGACACCTGTCTCGACATCGACCACGGCCTGTGGGCCGCCATATGCGACACGCTCTACAACGAAGCCCCCATCGGGTCACAGTACGAACAGATCGCCGGGACCTGTGGGCTTCGCGTCGACGCGTTTGGAACCTGCGCCACTCTCTTCACATCGACCGAACTCGATCGACGCCTCGTGCTGTGCGAAGGAGGCTCCATGGTGCAATGCGACGCGCTCTACCGCGAATCACCGGGCGGCTCCTACTACGAGCAGGCGGGCCTCACATGTGGTGGTTTCGGCATCCCGGCATCGGGGACCTGCACCGATCGGTAGACCTCCGCCGAAACCCCTAGAGGCGGTCGATCACGGCGCTGGCGAACTCGCTCGTCTTGACCTCGGTGGCTCCGTCCATCAGACGGGCGAAGTCGTAGGTCACGATGCGATCAGCAATGGCGGCTTCGATCCCCGCTTCGATCAAATCAGCAGCCTCAGTCCACCCCATGTAGCGCAGCATGAGCACGCCGCTCAACGTGACTGAGCCTGGGTTCACCTTGTCCTGCCCCGTGTACTTGGGTGCAGTTCCGTGGGTCGCCTCGAATACCGCGTGGCCGGTGTCGTAGTTGATGTTGCCCCCGGGAGCGATCCCAATACCGCCCACCTGAGCCGCCAAGGCATCACTGATGTAGTCGCCGTTCAGGTTCATGGTGGCAATCACGTCGTAGCTGTCGGCCCGGGTCAGGATCTGTTGCAGGAATGCGTCGGCGATGACGTCTTGGATCAGCATCTTGTCGCCGGGATCGCCACCAGAGTCCTCCCACGAAACAAGTTGATCGCCGAACTCATCCTTCGCCAATTCGTATCCCCATTCGCGGAACGCACCCTCCGTGAACTTCATGATGTTGCCCTTGTGGACCAGGGTGATGTTCTTGCGGCCGTTGGCGAGAGCAAAGGAAATGGCAGCACGGATCAGACGCTTCGAGCCTGTCTCTGAGATCGGCTTGATGCCGATGCCGCTGTCAGCACGAATCTCCCATCCGTACTCGGCTTCGAGGAAGTCGAGCAACTTCTTCGCCTCAGGTGTTCCGGCAGCCACTTCCTTGCCCGAGTACACGTCTTCGGTGTTCTCCCGGAAGATCACCATGTCCACCTTTTCGGGGTGCTTGACCGGAGATGGCACCCCTTGGTACCAGCGCACCGGGCGGAGACAGGTGTACAGATCCATGATCTGGCGAATCGCGACGTTGAGGCTGCGGATCCCACCACCAACGGGCGTCGTCAACGGGCCTTTGATCCCGACGAAGTGCGACTGGAGCAACTGAATCGTCTCGGTGGGAAGCCATTCGCCCGTCTCGTCGAACGCTTTCTGACCAGCAAGCACCTCGAGCCATGTGATCGATCGGGAGCCGCCATATGCCTTCTCGACGGAAGCGTCGAAGATGCGGCTTGCAGCTGCCCAGATGTCGGGTCCGATGCCATCGCCCTCGATGAAGGGGATGATCGGTTCATCGGGGACCTGGAGCCCAGCGGGACCCATCGTGATCATCTCGGCCATGGCGCTCCTTGGTGGTCGGCAAGCCTGATTATCGCGGCGAGGGAACCCAAGACCGAAAACAGATCACGGGACCTGATATCTGATTTCTGATATCCGCGGTCACCGACCCCGCAACACATCCCGGACCGCAGAAATCACTGTCCCGACCGCACCGAGGTTGTAGCCCTCCGGGATCACGATGTCGGCGTAGCGCTTCGACGGTTCAACGAACTGCAAATGCATCGGACGCACCGTCGAGATGTACTGATCGCGGACCGAATCGAAGGTGCGGCCGCGTTCCTTGATGTCTCGTTCCCAGCGCCGGGCAATTCGCAGATCGGCGTCGGTATCGACATACACCTTGAGGTCCATGATCTCGCGCAACGCCGACTCGTAGAGCACGAGGATGCCTTCGACGATGATCGCTTGCTTTGGCTCGACGCGGACCGTCTCGGGCGCACGATTGTGCACCGTGAAGTCGTAGACAGGACGCTCGACAGCAGTACCCGAGATCAGCTGTTCGAGATGAGCGACCAGAAGATCGCTCTCCATCGAATCAGGATGGTCGTAGTTGACCTTGGCACGCTCATCTACCGGCAGATGGGTCTGATCGCGGTAGTAGGCATCGTGCTGAATGAGAGTGACGTCGTCGTAGCCGATCGCCTCAACGATGGACTGAGCGATCGTCGTCTTGCCGGACCCGGAACCGCCGGCAATACCGATAACAAGAGGACCAGCAGTAGGCCAGGAGTGGCGACTCGGTGTCACGGGTCCGACGCTAGCGCCTGTGCCGGTTCCTACAAACGGCCAGCCAACCCCTCCCACACCAATACGCCACCTGCGACCACCAGCAAGACCCCCCCGACCACGACGAGGCGGACCCGCCACTGCGCAGTGAGACGCTGGCGACCACGCGCCACGACCGCCGCCATCGCCACCTTGCTTCCGATCAGCAACACGTAGAACCCGAGGAGAAACGAAACACCAAGGCCAGGAGCGTCACGCCAGGCTGACACCAGCAGTGGGGCACCCACTCCGATCCAAAACAACCACGGATGGGGACTGATCGCATTCACGAGAACCCCGCGCCACAGATCTCCCGATCCTGCGGTTTCTGGGCCAGGTTCGTCCCCGCGTTGCAGGATCGTCCGCACCCCCATAAGGGCGACAACGGCACCTCCAGCAACGGCGAGTCCTCGGAGCCATGAGTCCGACACACTGCTGACGACGGCGACGGTGAGGGCGATGATCGGGGCGTCAGTGAGCAGAGGCGCCAATGCCACCCGAACCCCAGCCCCAAAGCCCCGCTCCAAGGTGCTCGTCACCACCAAGGTGAGCAAAGGACCAGGTGCCAGGCCGGCTCCAAGACCCAATGAGAGTCCAGCCAGCAGTTCAGTCATGAGGAGGTTTCCCGTAACCCGTTTCCGGTTTCGCGTAGCCAGTAGCCAGTAGCCAGTAGCCGGACCGAGTCAGAGCTCCTTCTGATCGCTGCCGGCAGCCCGCTGGTTCGGGCGACGGGGAACAGGAAACGGGCAACCTCTTCTACAGGAGTTCCGCGACCGCTTCCCCAATGCTGGTGGGATCGTCAACGACCGCTACTCCGGCGGCAGTGAGCGCTTCCTGCTTGGCCTGGGCCGTGCCGCTGGAACCAGAGATGATCGCTCCGGCGTGGCCCATCTTCTTGCCAGCCGGGGCAGTCACACCCGCGACGTACCCGACAACCGGTTTGGTCACGTGTTCCTTGATGAAGTCAGCTGCACGCTCTTCGGCGTCGCCGCCGATCTCGCCGATCATGACGATCGCCTCGGTGGCGTCATCTGCCTGGAATCGCTCCAGGACATCGACGAAGGAGGTACCCGGCACCGGATCCCCGCCGATACCAACACAGGTCGATTGGCCAATCCCCCGCGAGGTGAGTTCGTGGACTGCTTGATAGGTGAGGGTGCCCGATCGCGACACAACACCAACTGATCCTTCGAGCGCAATCTCGGGAGGCGTGATCCCCACATTCGCCTTGCCAGGAGACAGAACTCCCGGACAGTTCGGACCCAGCAGAGCGGTCCGGCTCGTCTGGCGGATGTAGTTGAAGAGCCGAGCTTCGTCCTGGGCGGGAATCCCTTCGGTGATGGCAACAATCAGTTCGATCCCGGGAGAAGCCGCAGCCTCCAGAATCCCATCAGCAGCAAACGCCGGAGGAACAAACACCATCGAGGTGTTGGCACCAGTGGCTGCAACAGCCTCGGAGACGGAGTCAAAGATCGGCACCCCATCGAGTTCGGTGCCGCCCTTTCCAGGGGTGACGCCAGCCACCAGATTGGTTCCATAGGCCTTGTTGCGGAAACCGTGGAACTTGCCCTGGGAGCCGGTCAATCCCTGGACGACCAGTCGGGTGTTCTCGTCGACGTAGATCGCCATCTCAGTTCCTCCCCGCCAGCTGCACTGCCTTTTCGGCGGCCTGGCGCATCGTCTCGGATGGGATTACCGCGTCACTCACGACCGATTGCAGGATCTCTCGACCCTCGACTGCGTTGGTTCCGTCGAGCCGCACGACGATCGGCCACGGCAGGTCCATACCGTCAAGTGCCTCGACGATCCCCTGCGCCACCAGGTCACACCTGGTGATCCCGCCAAAGATGTTGATGAGGACGCTCTTCACCGACGGGTCCTTAGTAAGAACCTCAAGCGCATTGGTGATGGTGTCGGCACCGGCGCCGCCACCGACGTCGAGGAAATTGGAGGCGCTTCCCCCAACGAGCGACACCACGTCGAGTGTCGACATGACGAGTCCCGCTCCGTTGCCAACAATGCCGACATCGCCATCCAGTTTGATGAAGTTGAGCCCGCGCTCTCGGGCCATCTTCTCGATCGGGTCCTCGGTGAATGCCTCCCGGAAGTCCTCGAACTCGGGGTGGCGATAGAAGGCGTTCGAATCGAGAGTGACCTTCGAGTCGAGGGCGACGATTTCGCCCGATTCGGTGAGGATGAGTGGGTTGACCTCAACCAGGTCGCAGTCGAGGCTGACAAACGCTTCGTACAGCTTGCGAAGAGCCGCCGCCGCGGTGCGGGCCGCACTGCGGTCCAGTTGGGCCCGATAGACAAGTTCAGACGCCTGCCAATTGGTGAGCCCGACCACCGGATCGATATGCATCTTGATCACGGCATCCGGCGTTTCCTTGGCTACAGCCTCGATGTCCATGCCGCCCTGGGCCGACACGATGGCGAGGTGCTTCTTCGCTCCCCGATCCAGCGTGAAGGAGACGTAGTACTCGGCTGCGATGTCGGAGGCCTGTTCGACCCAGACGAGGTGGACCGTGTGTCCTTTGATGTCCATCCCAAGGATGTCAGAAGCATGGGCAAATGCTTCTTCTGGGTCAGCAGCCAACTTGATGCCGCCGGCCTTGCCGCGACCGCCCACCTGTACTTGGGCCTTGACGACGACCGTCCCGCCGAGTTCAGCCGCGGCTGCCCGGGCCTCTTCTGGCGTTCGAGCCGCACGGCCTTCGGGGACCGGTACCCCAAGACGGGCGAACAGCGACTTCCCCTGGTATTCAAAGAGATCCACAGGGCTCCTTTCAGCGCTCTGAGATGTGGTCGTTGACCCAGGTCACCACATCCGCAAGCGGAGTCCCCGGGGTGAAGATTTCGGCCAAGCCCTTTTCTTTGAGGGTGACGATGTCGGCAGCAGGCACGATGCCACCCCCAAACACCACGATGTCTGTGGCGTCTCGCTCTACCAGGAGCTCAACCACCCGGGGGAACAGGGTCATATGCGCCCCGCTGAGGACCGACAGACCGACACCGGCCACATCCTCCTGGAGTGCCGTTTCGACGATCTGCTCAGGCGTCTGGTGTAGCCCGCTGTAGATGACTTCGCAGCCGGCATCGCGCAGTGCCCTGGCGATCACCTTGGCGCCACGGTCATGGCCGTCGAGGCCAGGCTTGGCAATGAGAATCCGACGTGGCATTGGTCCGTGAGGTTAGCGACCGGCCAGGGGGCTCAGGCCCGCTCCAGCGGTGCCCAGGCCAGCAGAAGACGTTTGGTGCCCTGGCCATCGAAAGCGACGGTGGCTTCGGCGCGATCGCCGCTTCCGGTGATGGCGACAACCATTCCGAGACCCCAATGCTGATGCCGGACCTTGTCGCCTGCCGCAACCTCGGCGCCGGCAAGGGTCGGACGCGGCTTGGTCGTCTCGTGCTGAGGCGAACGAGTGCGCTTGTCGGCTTCCTTCACCAGGGCATCGGGAATCTCGGCAAGGAAGCGACTCGGAGAGTTGTAGTTGGTGGCGCCAAACAGGTTTCGGGTCGTGGCGTGGGTGAGAAACAACTGTTCCTGAGCGCGGGTGATGCCTACGTACGCCAGCCGCCGCTCCTCCTCCAGCTGTTCTGGATCTCCCAGCGACCGCATGTGGGGAAAAACCCCCTCTTCCAGACCGGGAACAAAGATCACTGGGAACTCCAGGCCCTTGGCGTTGTGCAGTGTCATGAGCGTGACCGCCCCCGACTCCTCCAACGCATCGACATCAGAGGCCAGCGACATCGTCTCGAGGAACAACTCCAGGCGACGGATCCCTTCGATCTCCTCCCAGCGAACATCACCGAGGTCCGTCATCGGTCCGTTCTCCTCGAACTCGGTGGCAACCGACAACAGCTCCTTGAGGTTCTCAGCCCGACTGAGCGCCTCCAAGCTGCCATCAGCCTCGAGCTGGTTCAGATACCCGGTGTCGTCAAGCACAGCCTGCAGGGCCGCCCTGGGACCACCACCCGCCGCTTCACGCAGCACACCGAGCAACTCGACGAACTCAGCGATCTGCTTGGGGGCCCTGGCAGTCAGCCGCGTGTTCTCGCCGGCACGCTCGAGGGCTTCAGAAAAGGTGATCCGATTGGCCTCGGCGAACCGGTCGATGTGGCCGATGCTCGTGGATCCGATCCCGCGTTTGGGGACATTCACAATGCGCTTCATGGCGACTTCGTCAGCCGGGTTCACCAGCGCCCGCAGATAGGCCATGGCGTCCTTCACTTCACGCCGGTCGTAGAACTTCGGCCCACCGATCACCTGATACGGGATCCCATATCGAACCAGGACTTCCTCGAGAACACGGCTCTGAGCATGGGTGCGATAGAAGATGGCAGCATCAGCCAACCGCTTGCCGTGGTCCTCCAGGGCACCGAGTTGCTCGGCGATGAACCCAGCTTCGTCGTGTTCATCTTGAGCCCGATAGACGGTGACGGGGTCTCCCGTGCCGAGGTCGGTCCACAGGTGCTTCGGCTTGCGCCCACGGTTGTTGGAGATGACCGCGTTGGCCGCATCGAGGATCGTCTGGGTAGATCGATAGTTGCGATCCAAGACGATCACTCTGGCGTCTTGGTAGTCACGCTCGAACTCCAGGATGTTGCGAACATCGGCACCGCGGAAGGCGTAGATGCTCTGGTCGGAGTCGCCGACGACGCACAGGTTGCGATGCTTCGAAGCCAAGAGCTGCACCAACCGGTACTGGGCATGATTGGTGTCCTGGTACTCATCCACAAGGACGTAGCGGAACCGGTCCTGGTATTCCTCCAGAACCGACGGAAAGGCTCCCAGGAGTTCGACTGTGACCATCAGCAGATCGTCGAAGTCCATCGCCGAGGCCTCCAGCAAACGCTGCTGGTAAAGGCGATACACATCGGCGACCTTCTCGTGATAGGGCCCGCTCCCCTGCTGGGAGAACGACTCGAAGTCGATCAGTTCGTTCTTGGCATTGCTGATCGCCGCCCGGATGCCCTTGGGCGGGAAGCGCTTGGGATCGAGGTCGAGGTCACGAATGCAGTATTCGACGAGGCGGCGAGCGTCGATGTCGTCGTAGATGGAAAACGAACTCTTGTAGCCGAGCTTCGGAGCCTCGCGGCGCAGGATCCGGACGCAGGCGCTGTGGAACGTCGACACCCACATTCCCCGCGACACTCCGCCCACCAGCTCGCCGACCCGCTCCTTCATCTCATTGGCGGCCTTGTTGGTGAAGGTGATGGCCAGGATTCCATAGGGAGACACACCGAGGTCGCGGATCAAGTGTGCAATGCGGTAGGTCAACACCCTGGTCTTGCCTGAACCGGCACCAGCCACGACAAGCAGTGGACCATCAGTGGCAGCGACGGCTTCACGCTGCGTGGGGTTCAGCTCGTCAAAGAGTGGCGATTCGGTCGACTGGCGGTCCATGAGCCGAGTATACGGAGCACCCCCGAACTGAATCCCAAGGGTGTAAGTAAGAAGGAGCTTCTAGCTTCTAGCTTCTGGCTTCTAGCTTCTGGCTTCTAGCTCCTAGCTAAGAAGGACGGAAGCGGGGGCCGGGCCACTGGCTAAGCAGCGGCCGCTGCTGTTGCGTCGCCCTTTTCTATGAGGTCTCGGATCAACGCGGCCAGTGCGCCCTGGCGCACGTCGTCCTTGTCGAGGTAAGCGTCGGCGCCAGCCTGGAGAGCCTTCTCCTGGTCGGCGGCTGTAGCGGCTCCCGACAGCACGACGATCGGTGCCGTGATACCGAGATCTCGCACCCGAGCAGCCAGAGTGGCGCCGTCCATCGACGGCAACACGTAGTCGAGAACGATTGCGTCGAACTGCTGGTCAGCCAGTACCGACAGTGCCTCGGTCGGGCTTCCAGCCAGGTCGACTTCGAAACCGGCTGAGCCAAGCGCACCACCGACGACCTGACGCGCTCCTCGCGAGTCGTCGACGACGAAGACACGCCGCCTCGGTGCTCCAGGGTCGGGAACCTGACGAGCACGATCAGCCAAGCGTCCGGAATCCACAAGGACAACGATGTCGCCCCCACCAAGCAGGGCTGCACCGGTGAGATGCGGCACACCGTCGAGCACTGGTCCGAGTTCACGAGCCGCCACTTGGCGTCTTCCCAAATCTTCCTCGACAGAGAACGCGACCGGACCCACCGGGCTCGATACGACCAGTACGCAAGCTGCTTCAGCCACCGATCGCAGTCCGACCGTGTCCGCAAACGACGTCACCGGGACGACGGTCCCGTTCCACAGCATCTCGGTTCGGTCTCGGCTTTCGGCGAACTCGACATCATCGATCGGGATCCGGTCCATCACCGCGATTTCCGGTATCCCCCAGGTTTGGCCAGCTGCCCGAATGAGCACAGCATCCTGAAGTGCGTGACTGGTGGGAACCGTGATCGTCACGGCAGTCCCCGAACCAGCCTCACTGTCGAGAACGAGCGTCCCATGCAGCGCTTCGACAGCAGCCGCGACGGTCGCCAGACCCATACCTTCGCCAACAAGATCACTGGGCTGCGAAGTCGAGAACCCTTCCGCGAACAGCACGGAGCGGAGGGCTTCGACGTCGGCTGTCTTGCCGGATTCCAGAAGCCCGCGCCGCTGCGCTGTCTCGCGAACTGCCGCCCAGGCGACCCCGGCTCCATCGTCACGAACCAAGACCGTCAAGCGGTGGTCGACGACCTCGAAGCTGACACAGAGCGTCGCTGTCGGGGGCTTGCCGAGCGCTGTGCGTTCAGCGGGATGCTCGATGCCGTGTTCGATCGCATTCACCAGCAACTGGCGCAGGGGATCGCTGAGGCGTTCGAGCACCTGTCGATCCACCGAGTGATGGTCGCCGATGAGCTCAAACCTGACGTCCTTACCGGCTTTGCGGGCGAGGTATCGCACCAACTGGGAGTAGGTCCCTGTGATCTCAGTGAGGGGCGCTGCCGCGAGGTCGACCGCTCGACCCTGAAGATCGATCACAGCCTTTTCGGTGGTCTTCACCAGATCGTCAATCCGTAACAGCGAGGATTGCAGCACGTCACTGCCCGGGCCGGTCCCGGTGAGGTCACCCACCGCCGAATGAAGAGCTTCAGCATCGACTCGCAACGAGCAGATCTCATTGATGAGGCGGAACAGACTGGCAGCGTTGACTCGGATGCTCTCTCCGAAGATGCCGGAGTCCAACGTGCCCAGAAGACCACCGAGGTCGCTGGCCTCCGCTGGAGCCCGTGGTTCAGAGACCTCAGTGGGGACGATCTCGTCGTGGCGCATGGCCTGGCGCACAGCCCGCATCCCGGAGGCAAGTTCAGGCGTCCCGGTGGCAGGGTCGGCTGTGACGGCGGGGACGAGTTGTTGGCTAAGTGCCTCCAGGGCCCCAGCGATCGCGGCGTTGGACGGCTGCTCGCCGTCGCGCAGTTCCTTCCAGGCATCCTCGAGCAACTTGCCGGCGTCGGATACGGCGACGAAGCCCATCATCCGAGCAGTCCCCTTGATGGTGTGCCCCTCGCGGTACATGTCCTCGAGCATCTCCTCGGACACCGCACCTTCTGCCAGAGCCCGGGCACCCTCGATCAGGGCTTCAGCGCGCTCTTCAACCTCGCCACTGAAGAGGCGCTCCAACTCGAGATCAGATGAAAAGGTCAACCAGAAATCCCACGACGCGGACCTGTGGAGTATCGACCTCTGAGGGGTCAGCCTTGAGGAGCGCGAGGAGTGTCGAGTGATGAGTGTTGAGCACTGAGCCAGAGGCACCCCCCACCAACGGCCTGCGGCCGTTGACTCCCCCTCAAGGGGGGAGTGTTTTCTCCTCAGTACTCCTTGGACGCGCCAGGGCCCCGGCTTGCGCCGGGGCCCTGAACGTCTAGATGCAGTCTGACTTAGCCAGCTGCGGCTGCAGCAGCCTCTCCGAGGATGTAGTCCTGCAGAGTCTGCGACTTCGGTCCACCCATGTCGACCATGAGTTCGCCACTGTCCCAGCCAGCGTCGTACCAGACGAAGGCCATACCGTGTGTGTCGCCGTTGTTCGGCGTGTTGATGTAGTCCGTCACCTCAAGGGTTTCGTAGTTGACCACGATGGTCTCCCAACCCTTCATGTTCGAGATCCACACCTCAGGCACGTCCGGATCCGGATGCATGGCGCAATGGTCCACGGAACTGGCCGATCCACCGAGGTAGAACGGAGTGTTGCCGTGAGCGCGCGATGCGCGGAAGCGGTCGGCGACGTCGAAGATCGACATCGAGTTGCCCAGGTTGGCGGTGCCTTCACCCTTGCCGTTGATCCAGGCGAACTGCTCGTCCAACGTCAGGCAGATGCCGTAAGGACCGGCAATACCGGACGCAGCACTGTTGACGACTTCGCCCTCTTCGTTGTCGATCTTGTACAAGAACGACGAATGACCGTCCACCACATAGGTGTACTTGCCATCCTGAGTGTGGACGATCCCAATCGGATGCGCACCGACGTGCGAAATCACTTCATGGGTGCCGGTGTCGATGTCGAACTTGGCAACACCTGCCGTGTCGTGGCCCTCGCGGATCCAGTTGGAACCCATCGAGACGTACACGTACTGACCGGTCGGATCCGGAGTAGTGAACGGGTGGCCCATCGGCTTGATGTCGTCATAGGTGATCGACCGGAAGACCCGGTTGTTGTCACCAGGCTTCACAATGTGGTGCGGTCCACCGTTGGCACCGAAACCCCACTGGATGATGCAGAAGTCTTCACCGGTCGAGTCCTGGGTCCAGCACTGGATGTGGTGGACTGCCTGCGAGCGGAAGCCGCCCTCAAAGTAGGACTCTTGACGAAGGATCTTGTCGACCTTCATCGTCTGGGTGTTGACGATCATCACGTAACCAACACGGTCACATGCCTGGACTGTTTCATCACAGTCATCAGCCGGGTTGGTGGCGAAGCCGACATAGCCCCACTTACCGTCAGGCGACACGGCAACGCCGTGCGGTCCACGGTTCACTTCACCAGGAACCAGGTCCTGATACAGCGCGGAAGCAACAACTTCCTTGGTGTAGGCATCAATCACGTGCCAACCGGCGAAGTTGCCGAGATCACTTCCTGCGGAATCAGTGGCGTCAAAGCCACCGGCTCCGAAGTAGTTGCTCTGGAACGACTCGGACGTGAAGTACACCCTCGGGTGTGCTGCGATGTCCCAAGCGTCGGGTCCGCTGGAATCGAGCTGGGCAACGAGATACAGACCACCACGGTCTGACTCTGCGTTGGTCCAACCGTCATCAGCGCCGGCCGTCGCGGCCGGGGTCTCATACAACGTCCCGGCCTGGACGACCTGTGTCGTTACCTGTGCCGAGGCGAGCTGACCTTCCAGTGCCGAAATCTGATCGTTTGCATCAGACAGTTCTGAGCTCACAGCATCGAGATCATCCTGCGAAATCCCGCTGGAATCATCATCGCTACTGCAAGCGGTGGCGACCATCGCAAGGACGGCCACCAATACAACGAGCCGGGTCAAAACGCCCGGCCGCCAATGTCGAATCATGAGTTTGTCTCCCCATCGATTGTGCTCGGTCGCTCTCACACAAGGGGAAGGGGTCGAACACGAGATCCGATGGCCCTCTCCTCAAGTGCTTGAGACTGAGTGCACCGTATGGGATGGGGCGGAACAGGACCTAGGGCAGAAAGCCCCTACGACCAGGGCACATGGCCCCGTCTGAATACGCTCGCCCTTCGAGCCTGCTGGGACCGCGACATCTAGCGCGAAGCCTTGCAAGACCACTGCGGGGCCAACTACGTCTCACGGCCGCTCGGCGACAGGGTCAGAAGACCTTAGAGCGGAGTGACTTCGGCACTGTGGGCCGCGACGCGACGTCGATACTCTCAGCGACGTATCCATCTGAACAAAGCTCCTGAGGAGGGAAACGTGAAACACACGAGAGTGTTGCTCGTCGTCCTGGCGTTGGTCATGGCTGTCGCAGCGTGCGGCGGAAGTGACTCCGCTGACGAGACGACAGCAACCACCAGCGCTGCGACGACCGAGGCCACGACAGCGACGACCCAAGCTCCGGCAACGACAGCGGCAGCCACCGACACGACGGCAGCTCCAGCAACGACAGAGGGCAGCGGCGATGTGACTGGAACCACAATCGAGGTCGTGACCCAGGGTGACCGGTTCGACACCGATGAGATCCGGGTCAAGGCTGGCCAGGAAGTCACCATCGTGGTTACCGACAAGGACACCGAGACTGACGATCCGCACAACTTCCATGTGCGGGCAGGAGACCTCAACTTCTTCACGAATATCGAGGAAGCACCGAACACTCAGGAGATCACGTTCACGATCTCCGAGCCCGGCGAGTACACATTCTTCTGCGACACCCATGCCGAGACCATGCTCGGTACATTCATCGTCGAACCGTAAGCCAGCACAAGGCAACCTGAGAAAGGGCCCGTGCCGCGAGGTGCGGGCCCTTCTCTATGTGGGAACGATCTCGGATCTCACATCTCACATCTGACATCTGACATCTGACATCTGACATCTGACATCTGACATCTTCAACGCAGTAGGCCGCTGCAGCGAGCCTGGTCTAGGCCAGCCGGAAGGGGTCGGGGGCTCACGCGTCGAGCGGGACTACAGGCGCCTGGCAACCAACCGTTTGAGGCCGGGAAGCGGAAGCCGTCTCCCCCAAACGAATCAGGGCGACGGGTGATCCGTCGCCCTGATCAAGTGGTCGTCGTGGCGCTAGCCCCCGGCTTGTATCTCCTGGTTCAACCAGGTGATGTAGCTGTACACCGCTTCGATCTCATCGTTCGTCAGCGGGTTGTCGACTTCCATGTCGGGTACGCCATTCAGAGCTCGAGCAACCGACGAGCGTGAGGTGCCTCGGATGCTGGGACCCTGGCTGCTGCCATTCAGATCTAGGCCGTGACACTCCTGGCAACCGTCGAATCCGAAACCCTCGAGGTAAAGGAACTCGCCAAGAGACAAAAGGTCGGGATCGACCTCGGTGGCCGCAGTCGTCGTCGTCGTGCTCCCCTGACCGTTCCCTTGCCCCTGACCATTGCCGGGCGTGGTGGTGGTCGTCGTCGTATCTGCTGGCGGCGAGTCGCCGAATCGCAGGTAGACCACGATGTCGTTGATCTGGGTATCGGTCAATATCCGACCGAACCGCGGCATCAACTTGTAGCCATCGGCAATCCGACCAAAGATGAACTCATCAGACTCCATCAACGTGAACGAATCCTGGGAAATGTCGGGACCCACGTCCTCCACTCCTTCGGCATCAACGCCGTGACACCGCGAACAGGCCAAGACGAACAACTCTTGGCCGCTCAGATCCTCATTCTCCAAAGGCGTTCGCCAATTCGCCATCGAGAACGCTTCCTCCTCCAGCGAACGCAGATACACCGTGATGGCAGTGATCTCCTGCGACGTGAGTGGACCACCTAGATCATTCGAGTAGGCCACCATCTCGGTTCCCGGAATGCCGAGCGCCGTCAACTGCGTGATCTGGGAGTCATCAACGGACTCGAGAAATTCCTTTGAACCAACGGCAGGCGCAATAGCTCCAGAGCCGTCCCGGCCGTGGCACTCCGAGCAGTTCGTCTCGAACAACTCGCCACCCTCGGCGGCGAGATAGCCGACTTGCGCCTCGCGGGCATCGGCGCGTTGAGCTGGTTCGTAGAACCTGAACAACGGAAACGCTAGGAAGAACAGGCCCATGAGGATGAGACCCCAGAGACGCCACTTGTTCGTGGATGCTTCCAGATCGAATTGATCCTTCTTCGTCGTCTCAACCATGAGTCGCACACCCCTCTCCCCGCTGCGGCTCGTCGATCGTCTCGGTGCTGCCAGCGGCCGCCCCCTCGATGATCACGCCGGTATCGACCTCGACGAGATCGCCACTGGCGTCCACAGCAAACGAGTCCATGCCACGCGGTGAAGGTCCCGAGCGCACCTCGCCCTTGCGGTTGAAGCGCGAGCCGTGGCAGGCACATTCGAACTCACCTGAGTTCTCGCACCAGGCGACCCGACATCCGAGGTGTGGGCACTTCTGCCACAACGCAATGATCTCGTCATCGACCCTGGTGAGATACGTCTGCGCGGAGCGCACGTACTCGACGGAACTCTGTGGCACGTCCGCTGCCGGCAACGTCGCAATGACACCACCAAGGCCTTGCCCCGGGAGCGGCTTGAGCACGTCCCACGACGTCCACATGCCAGCTGCACCGATCATCACGATGCCGGCCTTCCAGCCTCGATTGAGGAAGTCCCTCCGATCGATTTCCTTACTCATAGTTCACCGTGCCATTCCTCCCACGGCCACACCCAGCCCCAGTTGGGACCTCGGAATGCGAACCCGATCAACGTCAAAACGATCCACACCACCAAGAAGATGGTGAAGGCGGCCACTGCCACCTTGCGTGCTTTCAGCGCGACCGCCGGATTGCGATCGATATATGGCAAAGCCAGCAACCCACCGATGATCGCAGTGGGGATCAACACCCCGGCGATGACCGGATGGAAGTGAGACAACAGTTCCTGGAGAGCAGCGAAGTACCAAGGCGCCTTCTCGGGATTCGGAGTCTCAAACGGGTTGGCGATCTCCCGCAACGGAGCGTCAAAGAGGATCGAGATCACGAGCACCAGCAACAACACGGCCAAAGCCGCCACAGCGTGACGCACCAGCAAGTGGGGCGACGTCATCACCAAATCCTGGTCATCGGGCACTTTGCGGGCTCCGGCGGCCGGCATGCCGGGCACAACCCCAAGGACACGCTTGCCGTCTTCAACGCGGGGCTCGCTCATGCTTCACCTCCATCCTCAGCTTGGGCCTGGTCGAACATCGCGTCCTTGCGCCACCGCCACAGATGGATGGTGAGCGCCCCAACGAGGGCCAACGGCAGGACGGCAACATGAAGCACGTAGAACCGCAGCAGCGTGGCGGATCCGACCTCGTTCCCGCCAAGAAGCAGCTCTCGAACGTTGCCACCGATGAAGGGAACAAAGTCAGCCATGGACGAACCGACGGTGACCGCCCAGAACGCCAACTGGTCCCACGGCAGCAGGTAGCCGGTGAAGGACAACAGCAATGTCAGCACGAGAAGGACCACGCCAATCGTCCAATTGGCCTCTCGCGGTGACTTGTAGGCCCCCCGGTAGAACACCCGCGCCATGTGGGCTGCGACTGCCAACACCATCAGGTGGGCCGACCAGCGATGGGTATTGCGGATGAACTGGCCGAAGGCGACATCGACCTGGATTGTCTGGATGTCGCCATAGGCGCTCGATGGCGACGGCAGATAGAAGAACATCAGGTAGATACCGGAGGCCACCAACGAAGCGAACAGCACCGTTGAGGCGACGCCGAGGTAGGCGCTGTAGCTGAAGTGGAGTTCCTTGCGGCGCACCTTGACCGGATAGATGTGCAGGAGGAAGTTGGCCCAGTGACCTGCGGCCTGGTCTCGCTCCGTCTCCCGATCAGGGCTCCGGAAGAACGAGCGACCAACCGTCGTCTCGCGCAGCTTCAAGCGTTTCACGCGTGTACCTCCACCTTCTCCGGCATCGGCAAAGCTCCCACCCCGACCCACGTCGACATCGACAGGGCCTTGGTCGGGCATCGCTCGATGCACAGGGCGCACCGAATGCATTTGGACTCGTCCAGCAAGAGGGCGGTGCCAGCCTCGTCAGCACCGAATTCAGCAGCCGGAACGATGGAAATCAGATTGAAAGGACATACATCGACACACAGGCCGCACAACACACAGGCGCCTGTGTCGAGTTGGATGTTGGAGAAACAGCGCAGACATCGCGACGCCTCGGCCCGAGCTTCAGCTTCGGTGAATCCGGTCTCGACCTCTGCCAGACCAATACGACGCTCCGTCGGAAGGCTCGGAATGATCTGCCGAGGAATCCGGTCGTACAGATCGTGGAGTCGGTGGAAGCTCTTCAACGGGATGAGCGTGCCTTCGGACGCCGATGAGTCCGCGGTATCGAGCGCCGTGTGGACACTCGCCGCCACCTTGCGCCCTTCGGCGATCGCGTCGATCAGCAAGCGAGGCCCGAATGCGGCGTCGCCGGCAGCCCACACGTTCGGCAACGAGGTCGCGAAGGTCTCGGCGTCTACCTCAATCGTGCGCCGCGGCGAGATCGCTGGACCCGAGTCGCCTCCAAGTGCCTCGAGATCGATTGCCTGACCGATGGCGATGATGACCGTGTCGGCCTCGAAGGTCTCGGTGACCTCGAGATCAAAGGTCGGTGAGAACCTTCCCTCCTCGTTGAACACCGAAAGCACCTTGACGGTTGTCAGGCCAGTGACCTTGCCGTCCTCCACTTCGATCCGATGCGGACCGCGACGGTGCTTGAATTCGATGCCCTCGGTTTCGGCCTCCTCGATTTCGAACGAGGCCGCCGGCATCTCATCGAGACTCTCCAGAGCGACGATCGTGATCTCCTGGGCGCCAGCGCGGGCCGCAGTTCGAGCAACATCCATCGCCTCTGACAGGTCGGTGTCGTCTTCGACATCCGATGCATCTGCTTCGTCGCCATATTCCGCGGCCCGCAGCGCGGTGCGGGCTGCGTCCATGGCGACGTTGCCACCTCCGATGACGACTACCTTCTCTCCGACGTCGGCCTTGAAGCCCTGGTTGACGTTGATGAGGAACTCGATCGCCCGCAGCACACCGTCGGCCTCATGGCCCGGGATATCGAGCCCTCGTCCCAGGGTCGCTCCGAGCGCCAACATGACTCCGTCGTGGCGCTCGCGTAGCTGTTCGAGAGTGACGTCCACACCGAGTCTGGTGCCGAACTGAACCTCGACTCCCATGCCGATGATCGAGTCGATCTCGGCCTGGACGACGGCACGATCCAGCCGGTACTCGGGGATTCCCAGCACCATCATCCCGCCAAGGATCTGGGTGGCTTCGTAGATGGTGACCTGATACCCGTGTAGCCGCAGATCGTGGGCGGCAGCAAGACCGGCCGGTCCCCCTCCGACGATACCGATCGACTGCTTCCTCTCGGGACGGTCCATCGCCACCACTGAGGGTTGATACGGGCTGGCCTCGGGGCCGAATTTCTCGGTAACGAACCGCTTCAGAGCCCGAATAGCGATCGGCTGATCGACCTCGCCCCGGCGGCAGGCATCTTCACACGGAGCAGCGCAGACCCTCCCACACACAGATGCAAAAGGGTTTGGCATCCTCGCCGTCAGGTAGGCGGTCTTGTCGTCGCCCTCAGCGATCGCCGCGACATAAGCGCCAGCGTTGGTGTGCACGGGACACGCTGCCATACACGGAATGTTCTTGTCGTAGTAGGAGAGCTCGACCGGGATCGCCATGTCAGATGACGCCGCGGCGCTGGAGTTGACGCAGCAGGTACAGGCCAGCGACGAGACCGGCACCCCAGAGAGCGAGGACAATAAGATCTTGTACGACGGCGGATGCACTTCCGACCGCGTTGAGTCGCAACACGTAGTTGGGAATCATCACGGTGGCTACCAGAAAATAGACAAAGATGACCAAGCCACGGACATAGGCATTCAGCCAACTCATCGAAACCCCTCTCCTGGCCTCGGCATCTCAATCGAATCTAGTGGGTGATCTAGAGCGGTCAGAAACATCAGCGCGTCAAACCGCCGCCCCATACGGGGAGGATCGTATTCGGTCGACTACAGGCACCAATAGGGTCGAAAGCCCTACATCCGCAGTCGGCGCAGTCAGCAGCATGCGGTACCGTCTCGCTTCATGAAGATCCTGTCACTTCTCGGAGCCGTACTGCTAGTCGTGGTCGTCGCGTGTTCCGGCGATGAATCAAGCGAAGACACACCTGCCCTCATCCCGGAACTCAGCGCAACCGAAGAAGCGTGGTGCACCTTCACCGACGCCAGCGAAGCCAGCCAGCTGCGGTTCGATCAGATCTTTGAAGCAGGCCTCAACTCCGGCCTACCGGTCGATCAGATGAATGCGCAGGCAAGCGGGCGCCGCGGCGAATACCGCGCTGAAGGAATGGACATCGACGAGGCAACTCGCGCTGTCTCAGCTGATCTTCTCGTCGACGAGGTATTCCGCACCGCCTGCAAAGAGGCGTACCTCATCTACGGCGACGGCTAGAAGCTCGGTTAGAAGCCAGAACCCGAGGCGTCAAAGACGATGACCCGGGCCGTGTGCTCGGGGAAACGCACGTCATCTGCCGTGTACTCGCCGGTCTGCAAAGCGATGAACTCCATTGCCTCGCGCTTGCCCAGAATCACGTAACCGTGAACCTCTGTTCCGAGCGGCTTGATGCCAGCTGGCGACGCGGCCTTTGACGGAACGTATTGGGGAAGCAGATGGTGGAAGTAATGGGCCAATTCCGCCTCGTCGGTGATGCCAGCGGCCTCCTCGATCCCGTAGGCGATGAGATCATCAGGGGTCATGCTGTCGATGTCGTACTCGTCGATCTCGGGAGCCTCCATCCAGCGAAGCTGGGAAGGGATCAGACCCTTGATCCGAAAGTGGTGCTCGGTCGACCCATGGTTCGCCAGCACAAGCCGAATCGGTCGGCCGGCGGGAATGAAGATGATGTCGGGTTCGATGCCCTCATCGGTGAGCGACACGTTGATATTCAGCGCGTTCGCGTCCAAGTCTGGTTGCACCATTACCTGCGGGCGATCACCGCCTGCAACGAGACCCTCGGTGCTGCCATCACCCGACGAGCATGCCGACGCCAGCAGGGCGAACGCCAGCAAGGCGAAGACGAATCTATATGGACGATGGACGTGCAGCATTACGTGGCTTCCTCCGTACGACGGGACGCTCTTACGACGCCCCGCACCCCTCAGTGACCTATGGGCCGACCATATCAAACGGACTCAGCTACCCCGATAGGGCCATTTGACCGTTCGGTCAAGGGCTACTGGGTGGCCGTAGGCCACCCAGTAGCTTGGGAGAAGCCTGCGGCTTCTCCACGGCATGAAGGAGCAGAAGGCCACCCTGTTGCGTGGGAGAAGCCTGCGGCTTCTCCACGGCATGGGCAGACCCTTTGGCCAGCCATTGGCCATTAGCCAGAGCAGCTCTCGGTCAGCAATGACAGGGGGCACCGGTGCTCGTGGGTACGGGCGACGGATCGGCTAGTCGCTAGTAGCTAATAGCTAATAGCTAGTCGCGACGCTGCTTCGCAGCGTCACTCCCACTCAATCGTGGCTGGGGGTTTTGACGAGATGTCGTAGGCGACCCGGTTGATGCCGTCCACTTCGTTGATCACGCGGGATGAGATTCGCTCCAGGAGGTCGTAGGGCAACCGAGCCCAGTCGGCAGTCATCGCGTCCTCGCTGGTAACGGCACGCACGATGAGCGGATACGCATACGTGCGGCCGTCGCCCTGGACACCCACCGATTTGATGGCCGGCAGCACCCCGAATGCTTGCCAGATCTCTCGATACAACCCTGCCTTGCGGATTTCCTCGAGGATCACGGCATCGGCTCGACGCAGGATGTCGAGGCGTTCCCTGGTGACCTCACCGATGATCCGCACAGCCAGCCCCGGGCCGGGGAAGGGCTGCCGCCAGACAATCTCCTCGGGAAGTCCGAGTTCCTCGCCAACGGCTCGCGCTTCGTCTTTGAAGAGATCACGCAGGGGCTCGACGAGTTCAAAGTCCATGTCGTCGGGGAGTCCACCGACGTTGTGGTGGCTCTTGATCTTGGCGGCGTCCTTGGTGCCCGACTCAATGACGTCGGGGTACAGCGTCCCCTGGACGAGGTACTTAGCGTCCTCGACCTGGGCTGCCACTTCCTCGAACACCCGGATGAAGGTCTCGCCGATGATCATCCGCTTGCGCTCCGGATCAGTCACTCCTGCCAGCGCATCGATGAACCGATCCTGTGCCGCCACGTGGATGAGGTCGATATCGAGGTTGGCCCGGAAGGTCTCATCGACCTGCGCCCCCTCATCGAGCCGCATCAACCCGTGATCGACAAACACGCATGTCAATCGATCGCCAACCGCTCTGTGAACCAGTGCAGCCGCTACTGCGGAGTCGACCCCACCGCTGAGGCCGCAGATGATCCGACCCTCAGGCGCACTGGCGTTCACGGCCGCAACCGCTTGTTCGATGATTCCCACATGAGTCCAGGTGGGTCGAGCCCCACAGATGTCGTAGAGGAACCGTTTCAGCACATCTTGACCCCGCGGGGTGTGAGCCACCTCGGGGTGGAATTGGACGCCGCAGAATCGACGATCCATATCCTCCATCGCCGCTACCGGCGAGACGGATGTCGACGCCGTCACCCGGAAACCCGGCGGGGCCTTGACCACTGCATCCCCGTGGCTCATCCAGACTTTCTGGTCCTCGGGAAGACCCGAGAACAGGACGGCATCGGGTTCGGCACGAAGGTCAGTACGGCCGTACTCAGCTGTCTCAGTGTGAGCGACATCTCCCCCGAGGGCGTGGGCCAAGACCTGGTGGCCATAGCAAATGCCCATGATCGGGACTCCGAGTTCCAGGATCTCAGGATCGATGCCATAAGCGTCTTCTGCGTACACCGAGGCTGGGCCGCCAGACAGAATCAAGCCAGTCGGTTCAAGCAGGGCGATCTCCGCCGCAGTGACGTCGCGCGGCACGATCTCTGAGTACACGTGAGCCTCGCGGACCCGCCGAGCGATCAGTTGGGCGTATTGGGCCCCGAAGTCAACAACGAGGACTCGGTCGAACGACACGACCTCAGCCCATCCCGACGTGTTGGCTGATCTGCAGCGCTTTGCCCTCGGTCTTGAGGGCTGGCGCCACCATCACTTCGGCCTTCTGGAACTCCTTCAGGTCGGCGTATCCGGTGGTCGCCATCGACACCCGGAGGCCGCCAAACAGATTGCGTCGCCCGTCGTTCTCGTGCGCGGGACCAACCAGAATCTCCTCAAGGGTGCCGAGTTCCCCCACCTCGACCCGGGCGCCACGGGGCAGCGTTGGATGGAATGTCGCCATCCCCCAATGCTGTCCCTTGCCGGGTGCCTCTGAGGCGGCAGCGATCGGCGAACCCAGCATCACGGCATCAGCCCCACAGGCGATCGCTTTGGCGACATCTCCCCCGGTCCGCATCCCCCCGTCGGCAATCACGTGGACGTAGCGACCGCTCTCATCGAGATACTGGATACGAGCCCCAGTCGCGTCGGCAATGGCTGTTGCCTGCGGGACACCGATGCCAAGGACCCCGCGGGTGGTGCAAGCTGCCCCGGGGCCGACACCAACCAAAACGCCAACCGCGCCGGTTCGCATCAAGTGCAGTGCCGTCGAATACGAGGCGCACCCACCAACGATCACCGGCAGCTCGAACCCCGCAATGAACTTCTTGAGGTCGAGCGGTTCAACTCGGGTTGACACATGCTCGTGGGATCCCCGGGTACCGAGCTCGA
>JGI24915J38486_100613_pt1 | contig 39167 bp, 43 predicted proteins | sample LinPfosmplate3_FD_38486 | JGI IMG/M metagenome (IMG submission 38486)
CGAGCTCGGTACCCGGGGATCCCACATTATAGCAAGCAGGATCCATTCAACTGGTTCAATTTTTTTGATTACTGGGAAGAGAATTAATAGCAGTATTTAGCTATTATTGCCATTCTTCCTAGCATAAAACAGACGCAACTTTGAAAGGACAATATCTTATGACTAGAAAAATTATCTTGATCGCTTTGGCTTTAGTGGTTGTTTTGGGTGTCGGTTGCAGATCGGCTATCGTTAAAAATGTAGCGGATGCGCCGTTCTCTAAAGCGGGAAATAAGCCATCCATGGAACAAGTTAAAAAGGCCATAATCACTGCAGGCGCAGGATTGGGTTGGAACATAAAAACTCAAAGCCCCGGACATTTGATTGGAACGCTAAACTTGCGAAAGCATACTGCGATTGTAGATATCAAGTATACTACTGAAAATTTCAGCATTAACTATAAGGACAGCACCAATTTAAATTACGACGGAACAAATATTCATAAAAATTATAATGGGTGGATCCAAAACCTGGAAAAAGCCATAATTGTTCAAATATCCCACATATAGGTTGGATGGAGAACGAACAGGATCATTCTTTAACAGGTTTCTTTGAACCTGATTTTAGAATTTGGGATGCGATTTTTCCCACAATCATTTTTCCGATTTGGATCGTATCCCATGCAGGGTGGAAATGCGATCTTCTTAGCTCGTTTCCATAGATGGTTGCAATAGGGATTGAGTGAATTTTGAAACCCAGTTTAACGGCTTCGATTATCACTTCACTTTCAAACACAAAGCCATGGTAACGGTGGGAATTAAGCTGCAAACTTCTTAGAAGAGAGGCGGGGTACAGGCGAAATCCGCATTGGGTATCGGGTACCCCGCACCCCACTGCCAGGGAGATCCCCAGGTTTGCTAGTTGGTTGGCCCATCGACGACTCGGCGGGAATGACCGCAAATCGTGAATCCGTGTGCCAATAATTAAGTGGTCAGGAAACTCCGAATATGCGGCGAGGAATCTGGGAATATCTTCAGGCTGGTGCTGGCCGTCCCCGTCCAAAGTAATGACCCCCTCCAATTCAGATTCAAGAGCAAGGTGAAATCCTCGCCACAACGAGTATCCTTTCCCCTTATTACTGGTATTGGAAAGAAGCTCTATGGGGAGGTCCACGAGTTGCTGACATGTATCATCGGCTGAACCATCATTTACCACAACCACCCGACTAATCTGGTTTGCAGTTGTATTCACCAGATCCCGGATGGTTTTACCTTCGTTATAGGCCGGAATGATTGCGGTAAATTTTTCCTTAAATTTCTCTTTATCTATAATTAGAGGCAAGGATTGAGGCATAGTGGATCCAGTTTATTAACACATCCCGCCATTAACGTTAAGAATCTGACCCGAAATATAAGACGCTTTTTTGGAGCCCAGGAAAACCACCGCATCGGCTATTTCCTGGGGTGTTCCTCTCCGTTTCATGGGAATTATATTTTTCACGTCTGTGTCGGAAAAGTGTTCATCTGTTGATGAAGACTGGATAATTCCGGGTGCAACGACATTGACGGTAATTCCTCTTGAGGCCACCTCTTTCGATAAAGATTTGCTTGCTCCATGCAGACCTGATTTTGCTGCGGCGTAATTAGTCTGCCCCCTATTGCCGGCGACTCCGGTAATGGATGAGATACTGATTATCCTACCCCAGCGCGAGCGAATCATCGGCAGTAATAGAGGGTGTGTAACATTGAAAAATCCATTTAAGGTGATCTGAATAACGCTGTCCCACTGTTCAGGTAACATACCGGCCATGGTAGCATCATCATATATTCCAGCATTATTAACCAATACCTGGACGGGACCAGATTCTAAAATATTTTCCAGGTGATGTGAGGTAGCCTTGCGATCACTAACATCAAAACAAGCAGTTTCCGCCGATTGGCCAGCAGAGCGAATTTTTTCGACCACTTGTCTTGCCCGGTCAAGGTTCTGATTGGCGTGGACAAGTACGTGCAAACCCTCACTAGCCAAGGCTTCACAAATAGCGGAGCCAATTAATCCGCTCCCACCTGTAACAAGAGCCTTCATCAATTTATTGAGCTTCCCTTAATAGAAATAATTGCGCGCCCGGACAAAAGATTTAGGTCTTCTGACAGAACACGGAATTGATAAACCAAGAACTCCTTGTCCCTCATCAATAATTCAGCTTCTATCATCAAATCCGACTCAATATCATCCAAGCTAGAAACTAAAAGGTCCAGGTTCTTAATAGATGCTAGATATCCTGGGCGCGGCTCCTCATCTGGATCACCCTTAGACAGGGCTCCATGAACAGCCATTGCCTGGGCTGCGTATTCTACACCACAGACGGAAGATAAAGTATTCTCGTATCTTAAAGGATTATGTTTGCTCCTGTGAGAATTGGCAAGACAAATTATATGATCCTCATCCCATTTTAGAACTTCATTTAACAAGCTCATAGCCCCGCTGTGAGGGATGAGAGCTTCTATTTCTTTTTGATTTAATTGCATGGATTAACTTTAACTTCGACTGCAGAGTTTTCTAAATAATCATAGAATATTTCACGAGAATCTTGACTTGCAACTGCAGAAAGCATTCTCAGGGGTTGTGCTGAAGCATTACCGCTTATTAGTTTTAGTAAAGGCGGACTTAATACCATATCCATTTCCTCAGTTTTACGGGATTGGAAATTGATATCCAATTTAGCCAGGGTATTCTCTGATTGAGAAGGCATTAGCACCAACGCGATACCACAATTAAATTCAATTGCATATTGCTTATGAAATGGCTTGGGAGATTCCACATCATACACAACCAGAAGCACACCCTGTTTATGTGTAAAAACACTAGCGGTGGCAGAAAGAAGCGCGCCAGGAAAACTTGCTTCAGCGCATGCCAGACTGGTGGATGGACCCCTTGTTTGGGTAGCAATGCACCAGTAAGCGGCTGGAGAATTGTAAACTGAGTTATGGAACTGCGTGGGAGATATAGGGTGATTCGGCAAGGTCACTGCATTGCACATATGATCAACTATTTTTAAGGCTCCTCTATAGGAGGAAAAAACATTTATCAACGACTCTGGATTTACTTTGGCATTGTTCACCGCCTCACCTGCTACGTGAACCGCTAAGTGAATAATGTCGCCAGCTCGCCTTCTTTCATTTTCTGGAATCAAAGTAGACACTGGATGAGAATTTTTCTCAAAAAGAAATGGAATGTCCCCTCTTAAAACAGGTCTGGCTTGTTGCCAGGTTCTCAATCCTGGCGCCTCGATTCCAATTCCATCCAAGTAAACGGTTGTCATAAATAAATTCCGAAAATTAAGCTGCAATTATTTCCACCAAAGCCGAATGAATTACTGAGAACGTAACCTAGCGTTTCAGCCCGATTTTCTAAGATAATATTTGAACCAAAATCTGAATCCAGCACACGGGTATTTAAGCTCCCAGGAATAATATTATTATTCAAGCAGATTGCACAAATAATTGCCTCAGCAATACCTGCGGCTCCAAGTGTGTGCCCAGTCCACCCTTTGGTAGAGCTACACGGAGTAGACGAACCAAAAATCTTTACAACGGCCTTGTCTTCGGCCTTATCGTTTGTCTGTGTCGCGGTTCCGTGCAAATTGATATAGGAAATTTGATTAGCCTTTAATCCAGCGCACTCAAGAGCCATTTGCATGGACTGGGCCATGCCTCGTCCCTCAGGCTGAGGTGAAGTCATGTGGTAGGCGTCAGAGCTTTCACCATATCCCAGGAAGGCAATTTGATTTTGGAAGTCACCATTTTCAGGTTTTTCCAGCAGAGCATATCCTCCAGCTTCCCCAATGGACAGCCCGTCGCGGTCTGGATCAGCAGGTCGACAGGGTTTAGAAGACACTAATTCCAGTGAAGAAAATCCATACAATGTGGTTTGGCACAACGAGTCCACACCACCCACAATAGCAGCATCGCAAAATCCAGACTGTATAAACCGGGAGGCTTCAGCGAATACCTTAGCACTGGAAGAACATGCGGTGGAAACAACCAATGCAGGACCCTCTAGCTTAAAATACTTTTTCACGAAAGCTACTACAGAAAAATTATTTTGGGTTTCTTTGTACTTATAAGTTTTGGGTAAATCCCCGGTAGCGGGGTCTCGGTGCCGATAGGCCATTTCAGTTTGTAATATACCAGAGGTGCTGGTCCCCAGAAATAAACCGATTCTTTCAGGACCGTAACGAATTTTCGCATTTTCGACAGCTTGCTCAAATTCATCCTGCTGTAAAGCCAGTTGAGCCAGCCTGTTATTGCGACAGTCAAACTCTTTTAATCGATCCACCACGGGAGAATCCTCAATTCCCCTTACCCTGCCGATACAAGTATCTAAGCTTATGAAATCTAAATCGCAGGGGCTTAGTCCTGACCGCAAGTTTAGTAAAGCCTGCTCGTGCTCTTTGAGCTCACAGCCCATTGCGCTAGTTAAAGTGAATTTGGATAAAATTAAAGGTTCCAAGGAAAAATTATTGAATGCTCAAGAAGGTTAATATTTCTCTATACTAGGGTTGTCTATCATTTTTGGTTTTGAAGCAAAAATAAATGAGAACAAAAGACATAAAAATGCACCTATTGCCACTGTTGTTCCAATCGCTCTCAAGACCGGCGTGGTGGAAAAAGCTAGGGTTCCAAACACCGTTACGGTCGACAAGTTGCATACGATTAAAGCATGATGGGTTTTGGAGCGCTCCTCTTTAAAAATTAGTTTATAATTCAAAAACAGTGCGTAATCTATTCCTAACCCTACTACTAACAGCAAAGACACAAGGTGAAATAATGATAGAGGTATCTGGGCCGTGATCAAAACTGCAATGACGGTTAAGACGGATCCTAAAATAGGGATTAAAACTCGTCCAACTGCAACCCATTGGCGCAATGCAATCCTCAATGTTAAAACAATGATCAGGCATCCCCAGCCGAAAAACAGCAATGCTCTATCCCTGTACCGGCTGATTAGGATATTGGAAGTTTTTCTTGGCTCGAGAACAAAGACGTTTTCGGAGGGAAAATTACTGATGGCCCTGGCGACGAGTTTTTTATCGACAGATCCTTTAAATGAAATCATGGAAAACCATAAATTTTTCTGGTGGTAAAATAATTTATTGATTCGCGCCTCCAACAGGGTTCCCTTCAGCCGCTCTGATGTCAATAAATCGGATTTCTTTGCACTGGATACCTCCTGAATAAACCCCTCAAAAGCATTCTCCCTAAATGGCAATCCCTTTCTAGCGATCCGCAGGTTTTCTTTCAATTGTTCAATGGAAGGGAGAGAGTTTATGCGCTGAGCTTGTTTTTCAAAGCTTGGAAGATACTTTGTTACCGCATCAAACTCACTTATTGCCCCCTGATTTTTTAAGGCCTGAAATCTTTCAGCAACCGATTCGGTCCACCGTAAAGCAGATTGCTCGGATTTTCCTTTCACGATCACCCAATAACTGACATTGGGCAAATTAAGTTCTTCGCGCATTTGGCGGTCTAAAGCCAATTGCGCATCCGGGATGGGACTTAGCCGCGCGATATCATTTTCCCACAATTCACTACGTTGAACGCCCAAGAATGTAATGACTCCTGCCATAAAAATATAGAAAAAAATTTTACTTTTCATTAGGAGTTCAAAGGGTAATGCATCTACCCTCACGGGCAAGTATTTCAAAAAAGTAAAACCAGTGATCTGGGGAAGAATATGGTGCGTGACCAGGGCAGCGGTTACAAGACCACACACCGTGAAGGTAGCCAGCTGAATCAAGCCATCAAAATCTGAAAAAAGCATGGACACAAACCCAAGCGAAGTGGTGAGAACTCCCAGTCGTAGAGTCGGCCAGACTCGATCCATTGCCTCGGAAGGATGTTCGTTAACCTTAATGTGACTAAATAGGTGCAGGGGATAGTCAGTTGCCACTCCAATAATGACGATTCCAAATGCTAAGGTAATCCCATGAATCGACCCGAAAATCAGAACAATAGCGGAGACACTTATTAAAACCCCGCATAACAGGGGAATCAAACAAAGAAATATCAGGGTGATGGATCGATAAAACAGATAAATGATACCAATCACTAAACAGGTGGCAATGATGGAGAGCTTTGTGGCATCTCTCCTTATAGACTCCCGGGATGCCACAGCAAATGCTGGGGGACCCACAATGTGCATGCTCACTGAATTATTTTGATTCAACTCCTTGAAACTATCATCAATAATATGGATAGCGTTCTCAAATTGATTTAAGTTGAAACCTTCAGCAAAAATTTCTGCAACGAGGAAAGCATGTTTACCATCCGCAGAGAACCAAATTCCGTGTTTTTTATTCAGCAACGGAGTTTCGGTCCAAGATCGCAATATTGACATAAACTCCCCCGAAGGATCCCTGTCTAAATAGCGTTTTTCCAAAAATCCCCGCGACAAAGTAATCCGACCCAATGTTTCCGACAAAGCATCATGCAGACTTTGCGGAGAAAATCTTTCAGAATTAAGGGTTGGGCTTAGTAAATAGCGCTTGCTGAAAATAAATTTTTCCGTCTGGAGCGTTATGGAATCTTCTGAATTGAGGAATTTAATAAAAGTGCTGTCATTTTTTAATTTTTGAGTTAAAGAATTGCTTAACCGAGCAAGAGTTTTCGAATCGGCTCCTTGAAGGCTTATGACCAGCAATTTTGAGCCAGGCCCCTGACGGAATTGATTAATCATGAACTGTTCCTGAGGAGAAGAAGATCGAGGTAGGAAAAGACCAATATCCGTTTCAACTCGAACACGGAAAATAGTAATCAGGAGCGCTATAAAAAGAATTCCGATCCAAAATATTATTTTAGTGCGAGGTTTCACGAATTTTCTTTTTCTATGGTCATGATCGTAAAATCACCATTAGACTCCACCCAGGTGATTTTCGCGACGTTGTCATTTTCACCTAGAATAACAATTCGATCTATAATTTCTAGAGCAGGCACTGAAATTGGAACCAAAATAAGGTTCCACTGATTGCAGTTTCCCTTGAGATCCAGCTCGTAATTTTTCGTCAGAGCATTAAGATTCCCTGATAAAACAAATCGGATACTGTTTAACAACGCCTTTAAGGGTGGGTATTGGTCTAGAGACAAGGTTTGAGATACATCCTGTTGATCGAAAATGGTGACCAACTTGCTTTTCACCACCAGACGTTCCTTTTCAGGTTTCGCAGTTATTTTTTCCAGATAATCGGGTGCCTGGAAATGCAGGGTCCCCTCTGATCTCAGAGGTTTTTCAAGATTTTTGAGGAACTTTTCCTCTGTGAATCGAGCCGATTTTTCTTTTTTACCGGCCAATGAAGTCATCAATCTTCGTAAATCTACAGCACATATTTGATTTGATTGATCAAGGAGTTTGTCATCAAAAGCCTCGACTGAATGAATAATAATTGTGCCGATGAGGAGAGTAATGCTCAGCGCGTAAAATGTAGGATTCAATTCTCTTTTCATGGTGCTATTGAATATTCTAATTGTCCTAAGATAATGTTTTTTTCACCACACTTACCAGTAAACCGGACAATATTGTTTGATATATCAAAGATAAATTCTATCTGTACCCCGGGCTCAAGCGGGAGTAAAAATTTGACCGATGGTATTTTTTGTATTTTACAATGGGGGCCTCGCTCTTTCCTAAATGCTTTGATCATCTCATCCAATATAACGACTCCAGGAATAATTGGTTGGCCTGGGAAGTGCCCTTTAAGAGAAGGATGTTTGAGGTCAATTTGAGTAGTATGTTTCAATGCCTTTTTGGCCAATATGGTTTTGTGACTCGTTGGTTCTCGTCACGCAGGTTTACTAAAATATTGCGAAAAAGTCTCAAGAAGGCTTTCGCGCGTCAATTTGCCAGAAGAATTTCTTGGCAAATGATCGACAAAGTATATTGGGCGAGGCAAAAATACTGGATCCAAATACTGCCTCAATGCTTGTAGGATATCCTCCTCCCGCAACTCATTTGCCACGACAAAGGCAATCAGCCGTTTATGATCGTGATCATTTTGAGGCGGGACAAAATAGGCTCCATCTTCAACCTTCTTTATTTGGTTAAGGTGATAATTTAGCTCCCCCAAGGAAGTTCGTTTGCCCCCAATATTAATTAGGTCCGCGCTGCGGCCTTGCAAATCAAACAGCCCATTTTCGCCATTCTTAATAATATCCGGTAATTTTATAGGTTGAGGAAGATAGGTCGCCTCAATGTAACTTTGGTCATTATTTCCCGTTAATTTGATCTCATCCAGCAATTTCCAAGCATTGCTTTTGGTGGATTGCCGGGTTGCAAGGGATCCGGCTTCAGTGCAGCCATAAATTTCGAAGACCCGAGTTTCAAGCAATTGTTCGGCATTCTCGGCCAATTTCCTTGATAGTGGAGCGGTGGCAGAAATGATTAGGGAAATTTTCGGAAATTTCACAGAGCTCTCAATACAGGCCTTGAGATGCGTTGGAGTGGTAATAAGCATACGATCTGGTGGAACGGTTTCAAGAGCATCACGTATATCAATCGGGAAAAAGGGACGGCCTCCATGCAACGCACCTTTATGTTGAAGGGGTAACATAATTGATGTTTCTAACCCATACATGTGTTGAGGTGGAACAGTAGCAACAATGGAGACTTCTTCCATATTCCCGGGAATCAATCGGTTGCCTGTATTGCGAGCAATTCTAACCATGGAATCCCAACTCTTTAAATGAGGTTGCGGTGTTCCAGTGCTCCCCGAAGTAAAAGCAATTGCTGCCACATGAGATGCCCTAATTTCAGGAATATCTAATGTTTTAGACACGGACTTTAGCTCTGATGGGTATTGAAAAACTGGTAATCCTAAATTCTCCTGACTCTCGGTATCTGTTAAGCAATAAGTTTCCGGAAATTGGGAGGCAATGGATTGAAGCGCTTTAAGTGTTTTGTTGGGAGGAAGAATATTGGTTTGCCCTTTTATCAGTGCGGCGGCAAAACCTACAAGAAATCGGTACCTGTTATCACATAAATTAAGTATCCAGGTAGCATTTGGAAGGTTTTGAGAAAGAGAGAAAGCATCTGCCAGAAACTGGTCAACCGAAATATGCTTGCCGTCATTCCATCCCAAAATGGAATCTCCTGGCTGGCAGCGAATTAGAGGGTAACTATTCATCCGGAAATAGGATTAATTTATAAAAATTGTTTTAAAGAAACCTGTGACAATCCTCGCAGGTAATAGAAAATATTATACCGGTATCCAAAACGGAACTGACGGTATATATATTCAACTATGAACAAAAGACACATAAATAAATAATTTAATACGTTGGTGAACAAAGACCAAACTTCTATGGGGGCAAACAATGAAATTGCAACGGTTTCCACAAGGATAAGGATCAGAAAACAGGTCCACAACCAGGTTACTTGACGGGTATAGATAGCTGTTTCTGGGCCGTCATCATGAAAAATTACCCTGGCGATTTTGGTAAGCAAGGCTTCTTGCCCCGGCAAAAGCGATTTAGCAAAATTGAAAATAAAAAAAGAAAGCATAAGAACTGGTGGCAAGTAAAGGGCAACGTAGATCGCATCGACAAAAATAATATAGATAGCGAAAATGATTAGACCAATCCAGAGCGCTAAATCGAAAAAAAAGTTTGGTGTTTTTTCTGGCTGTTTAGATTGGTTTAGAATAAATAATCCTGCAATGATTCCAAGCACCAACAGGGCAAGCTTAAATTCACTCTGACTGATGGCGATGTGAGTTAGGATCGGGTATGAAAGGGATAAAATTTGAAGAATGTTATTTTTTTTCGACATGGACCTAGAGCTTTTTATTTGCTTGGATATATTTGCTTAAATTTCGTAAAGAAAGAAACAGCTGTTTAATATTTTTGTCGTCTGACCTAATTTCAAGCCCATACCTCTGAGAAATGGCCAGAGACAGTTCCAGGGCATCAATGGAATCCAAACCCAATCCATCCTCAAAAAGAGGCTTATCGGGCTCCACATCTTCAGGGCAAACCGTTAAATTAAGGCTTTCCACCATCAATTGAGCGACCTCTAGTTCAAATGCGGTTAACCCTGCCATACTAACTCCTTAATAGCAAAAAGAAGACATTTTACAGTAATATTCTCAATATCTTTAACTATCTATCAACAGCTAAATATATATATTATTGTACAATTTAATCCATGCTATAATCCACGAATAACGGGTTTATAAAAGGGCATCAGATTACCATAGTTAGATTTTTTTTGCTATTTAGTTCAAATACTTGAGTGCGCGAGCAAATGGGTCAATGTGATGTATTGGTAATTGGCGGTGGGCCGGCGGGCTCTACCGTATCTTCTTTATTGTCGGAAAAGGGCTGGAAAGTGGTTCTCCTTGAGAAAGACAACCATCCAAGATTCCACATTGGGGAGTCACTACTCCCCATGAGCTTACCCATCCTTGACAGGCTTGGGGTAAGGGGTAAGGTGGAAAAAATTGGAATGATAAAAAGAGGCGCAGAATTTGTTTCCCAGTACCATAACGGCTCATCAGCTACCTATTATTTTAAAGGTGCGAGGGATAAAAACCATCCATACGCATTTCAAGTTCGTCGTGCTGAGTTCGATCACATTCTCCTAAATAACAGCAAGGACAAGGGAACAAATGTTTTAGAGGGGGTTTGCGTTACAAGTGTTGATTTAGATTCAAATGGAATGTGCTTGATTACTGCTGAAAATGGAGATGGTAAGCCCATAGAATGGAAAGCTCGATATGTTGTGGATGCGACAGGACGCGATTCGTTTCTGGCAAAAAAACTGGGCACTAGACGCAGTAACCGTTCGCACAACACTTCAGCTATTTATTCCCATTTTAAAGATGTCAAAAGACGGCAAGGTGATGATGAGGGTAATATAAGTATATATTGGTTTGAAGAGGGTTGGTTTTGGATGATTCCTTTAAGCGATGGAACCATGAGCGTAGGAGCGGTTTGCCTGCCAGAGTATCTACAAAATTGCAAAAAAGATTTAGATCAATTCCTACTGGACACAATCTCCCGCTCTCCAGATGTTAGCAGGCGAATGCAAAATGCTCGGATGACAATTACTACAAAAGCAACTGGGAATTATTCTTATTGTTCAGACCTGCTGGTTGGCAAAAACCATATATTAATTGGCGATGCCTTCGCCTTCATCGACCCGATCTTCTCCAGCGGTGTCCACCTTGCCCTTACCAGTGCGGCTCACGCAATTGATGTGATCGAGGCAACTCTGAACGGGATTCCAAAACTGCCAAGCATTAAGAGGGAATACGAGCGTAAAACCAAGCACGGCCTTAAAACTCTCTCCTGGTTTATCTATCGGATAACCCAACCTGCTATGCGGAATTTATTTATGGCTCCAAGGAGAAATACTTTTGGTATTGAAGAAGCGGTATTATCCATGCTTGCGGGAGACCTGTACGGTAAAAATACAGTCGATTTTCAATTACTTCTTTTTAAAATCCTCTATTACATAAATTTCTGTGCACAATGGAAAAAAAATTGGACTGCTTATAAACACAGAAGGCCAAAGGCAAAAGATAACTTTTCTTCGTCAATGTCGCTACCCAGATTCAACTTGAGGCTTTGGTGATGAGAGAAACTAAAAACAAAACTCTATCGGTGACCCTTGTACCAGAAAGAGACCTTAAGGAATTTTCCTTGTGCAACAATAACATCTTGGCTGCTGTTTTTTATGGCAACAATACTTCTATTTCTCTATCACAGGACTATCTGCGAGTGCCAGTATCACTTCCGCAGGTGGGAGAGGAGCCCCTCGTGGAAGTCTGGGTTTCGGATTTGCCGAACGAGGTAAATCAATTTGAAAACATTTATTATGCCGCCAATTCAGAAATGGTATTTGGATCAATAAATTTTCGTGAAACTAAAACAGATGGCCTGGACAAACTGGCGTTTCGTGCTTACAAAGAAATTCTCAGTTTCCTTGATCGAATAGAATTTCCTTTTTTAGCTCGCTGTTGGAACTACTTTCCAGACATAAACCTGGAAAGCAATGGAATTGAAAGGTACAAACTTTTTTGTTCTGGAAGACACGAGGCGTTTTTAAAAAAATACCAATCGATGCACGGCTACCTTCCCGCGGCCTCCGCTGTCGGATCACAGAGTGGCCCGCTTACCATTAATTTTATCGCCGCTCGAAATTGCACCGGAGAACACATTGAAAACCCGAGGCAGGTAAGTGCCTATAAATATCCCACGAGCTATGGTGAGCATAGCCCATCATTTGCTCGCGCCACCTATATAGACTGGGGAGAAAGCAAATATTTATATGTTGCTGGAACAGCAAGCATTATAGGCCACAAAAGCTGCCACATAGATAATCCTTTGCTGCAATTACAAGAAACTCAAGAAAACCTAGATTCTTTGCTAAACCACTCCAGATACCTTTTGAACAGAAACGCTGAGAAAGTTGATATCGCAGACGCAACCGTAATAAAAACTTATATGCGGGATGTGGAGTCACTTCCTCTGGTAAAAAAATTAATGGAAGAGAGGGAGACGGGTGCTCAATCGAGGTTATACCTTGTAGGAGATATTTGCCGAAAAGAATTACTACTGGAAGTCGAGGGCGTATGGTCGGTGAACAGTTCAGATTAGGTTATCGAAGAAAAATATTGTCAATCTCAGAAAACCCAAATGATAGCCCTCAGTGAGAACGCTCAGGATTATGGCTTGACAGCTATGTATGTGGTAAAAAAATTAAATTTTTGATGCGAGGTTACCTCTTCAAATCCGGTCTCGCAAAGAGTGTTTATTATGGTACTTGATCCTACAAATTTATCTATTGTATTCCAATAGTATTTGATAAGCCTCCCTTCATTTTTACCTCCAATTCCAGGAATTGAAATTAATGCAACCATAAGACGAAAATATAACTGAACGATTCTATATATCATTTTGTTTGTAGGTCTCATCAGCTCAAGAATCAACAAAATACCTCCTGGTTTTAAGACCCTGAAATATTCTTTAAATGTTCCCTTAAGGTCATCTACATGGCGCAATGCATAGCCCATAGTAAGAAAGTGAAAAGAATTATTGGCAAAAGGCAATACATTTGCGTCGCCCTGGATTAGGGGGATATTTAATTTATTACCTACTTCTATTAACATATTATAACTTCTGTCCAGACCCGTAACACTTCCCTTTGGCCCAACGATTGATATCTCCGCCGCCGCGACCAGCCCCGTACCAGTTGCCACGTCAAGGACATCCATCCCAGAGGTCAGCCCAGATCTTATCAAAGCTTGTTTTCGATACCGTATTCCTGAGCCAAGGGATAAAATACTATTTACAGGATCATACTTTGAGGCTGTATCGTCAAAGATTCTATTGACAAATTCTTCTCGTTGGCTCTCGCCCTCGTAAAACTGTTTTAAGTGAGGATGCGGAACCAACTTTTCATCCGTTTGCGTCATTATCTGCTACCTGAAAAAAATAAAATACGGGGACTAAATCGTTATTTTGTTTTAGAACGATCATTTTCTAGGGACCTAAAGAAGACCTTCTTCTCTGAATTGGGGTTAGGGTAATTCTAACACCAACATATCTAAAAGATGGTATCCTATTATAATGTAGATTCTCTAAATCCTCTTAAATTTTTCTAGGGTTGAAAATGATGTTGTTAGGCAGGGTATTTAGCCGCTCACTTTTGAGCGCAGGAATTTGTATTCAGTTGATCTTTATTCCCCAGTGGACATCAGCAGCTAGTGCTAGTTGTCGACCGATTGCATACAATTATTGTATAGAAAGCCATCCTGAAAAATCTGATGGAAAATATTTTTCCGAAAATCTAGAGAGTAACCAATTCCCAGAAAACCTAACCGCCGAGGTTCTGGATTCCAATAAGCTGGATGATTCTAGCCGGGACCTATCTGAGCCACCCCCAAGCCAGGATACTTTCCTGACTTATAAGGAATTGGAAGACCCATTTGGCACTCCTGAAGAGGACATCCCGGAACTTTGGGACCCCTTTGAAAGCCATAATCGATTTATGTTTAATTTAAATAATACGCTCTACGATTATTTCGGCAAACATGTGGCCAAGGGGTATCGTTTCACCCTCCCTTATGATGTGCGGGTTATGATTAAGAATATAATCACCAATGGCACAATGCCCGTGCGCCTCTTGAGCAGTCTTCTTCAGGGAGATCTTGACAAATCAGGAAGGGTGATCGGTCGTTTTTTGATAAACTCGACTGTAGGTATTGGTGGAATGTTTGATGTCGCCGATCAGGAATTTGATATAAAACCCGCCAATGAAAATATGACCCAGACACTTGGGTATTATAATGTCCCTTCTGGGCCTTACTTGGTTTTGCCTATATTGGGGCCCTCATCAGTTAGAAATCTTGCCGGCAGAACAGCAGATGTGTTTGTCAATCCCACCTTTCTTCTTTCAGCCCCGTTTGCGGTGAGCTCAGGAATAGCTGCGGTAAAAAAGACCAATGAAACTTCATTCCTGATAAAAACCCATAAAGACCTTAGAGAGAATTCCATTGATGAGTACATAAGTGTTCGAGATTTGTATCAGCAATACCACTATTTCCTGGTAAACGAATAAGAATTTTAAATAAACCCGCCTGCTTAATTTTTTTCATTAAAAAACTACTGCTTGGCTTAAAAGTAAATTCTGCTAGTCTATTTTGTTCTGAACTAATACATTAGCCAGGTCCCGACGCAAAGATGCGAATATTCTTTTCAATGCTCCAAACGAAGATTGACGAATTGCAGATTTCATGGCAAATGCCCCCCCCCAAAACATTTTTGCTCCCTGTCTAATACCTACTTCAGTATAGGAATTATCAAAATAAACTTTTTTATCTGCTCCATAGGCTTTTGCACGCAGTATAAAAGTCGCCCGGAAATTGGCGAATTCATATTTTGGGATCTTTATTTCTAGGGTGATCTGAGATGGAGCTTCCGAGTAAACTTCTGAAAACCTGTAATCCTTAAACATTTGGGGGAGTTCTATATCTGCTACCTGTTTTACCATTTGGCCAGGCTGGGCATCCCAGCTATTCGCCATCCCCGTCATAAACGACCTGATTGACACTTCCTTGCTCAAGGTGTGGCTATCCATTACAACTGTCAATCCAGCGTCATGCTCCTGAGTCTCAATCGAATAATCTATTTCATGAAAAGAGATCTTATGTGCGCACCCTGAAAACACAATACAAAAAACGATAAAAAAATACTGGACCATAATTTTCATAGATTAATTTTTCCTCTCACATGGACAAAATTGGGCCAGATTAGATTGATTCTTCTATGCTGTATCCCTTTTTTGAGAATCAATAACTTTAAGGGCCATTTAAATATATCATATCTATTTCTCCTGTGTCCTTCTCCAACTAGTTATCCGGTGATCTTTCTCAGTAAAAGTGGACATGATGAATATAATCATTTTTGAGGTGTTCTATATGGGAAAGAAGCGCAGGCAAATGTACGAAAGAGTTTAAAATTGAAGCAGTCTGGAGGTCTATTCGAATAAGTGTGTAGCGGCATTTTTAAAAAACTAAAAAATAATCTAGTAGCAGAGCCTGTGGGCCCTGTGAAAAAATACAAAGTATTTTTCACTAGTCCATAGCCAAATCTCTATCAGCCTTCCAGGAAATAGAATCACAAACTGATTCAAAGCTTGCTTCCATAGTCGGATTGCATTGTCCACTTCTTCGAGATATTCCTCAATGCTAAATACAAAAGCTTTAACGCCGATTCATCGTTCGGAAACGATCCTCGATTCTTGCTTACCTTGCTTGAGTCCATGGGAACATTCCTTCCGTTGCTACCCCATTGGTTTTTCAAACAACACCACTCCGCCAGTTTAAAGGAAGGCAAGCAATCAGACGCTTTCCGATGGGCGGGCTCTTGTTCTTGAGGGCATGTTGATGAGAAGTGGAGTGGGAGGCTCCACGACAGCCCCTATTCCCCCTTGTTGAATCCTCCCTATCAATGAAGCTTCCTTATACGGGGTGAGGGGGATAAGCAGGAGGGAGGCCGTCAGGCCGATTAGGGAGGATGGCTAAGGGGGAGGGGCGAGAATTACCATGCCCGGATGCAGTTACTTCAACAACAGAGAAGGATGTGACTACGACTGAGCAGTCATCAGACTGCGTTCCATATAGATCGAGTCTCTCTGGACTCTCTCTTGCTGTGTAATTAAAAAATAGAGGCCCGAAGGCCTCTATAGGTTAAAAGGTTATAGTGATGCTTTGAGCATGAGGATTTGTTCTTCTGGTAGACCTGAGTCTGCAATTAATTTGTTTGCTTCGACCATGGATTCGATCTGTTGTTCGAGACGGGCTGTTTCCATCGAGTCTTTAAACATTTCCGTAGCAAGGCTAACTCCATCGACTATATTGTCTACTGCGCCGAGAGTCTTGGTTGCTGTATTAGATGCTGATGTTATGACTGCGAATGCCATGAGGTGTCTCCTAGGTAAATGGTTGGAATATTCCCTCATGGCGAAGCCACATGTGTAAAAAGATAGTTTGTGAATATAGGCGGGGGGGGGGATGATCTTGTTTCAAGTGAACTGAGTGATTATACTGCAGGCAGACCTATATGATAAAATTTCTTACGGGTTCAAACTATAATTCCATGGAAGCGGATGAGAAGGCAAATGAAAGACAGCTTAAGCTAAGGCACAGTGATGGATGATGTGCCCCTAGATTAATAAACACCTTGTAAGGCGAATATGGCAAGTACATTTACAATATTAGTTTTGGAGTTTGTTATATGTTTTGTGGCTACTGCGGAAAGCAAAATGCTGAGGACTATCGTTTCTGCACAGGGTGCGGAAAACCTTTAGAGAGTGGCACTCCTGATCAGCCTACTAAGATCGAAGGTGAATCCAAAAACCTCAATGCTTTGCCTCATGATAATCAAGAGACTAAAAGTGGTGAAGAAAGCGTACCCCAATCAAAATACTTATCCGTGTCATGGTGGAAAGACTGCGAGTGGCCTTGGCAAGCAAGGTCCTTAGATGGTCGAACACTATTAGGCAGCTATGAGACGGAAGTAAAAGCAGCTGAGGTTGTTGCCAAGCATCACGGGGTTAATATTGCCGACTTGCTGACGGAACGTCAAACCTCTGAAATCGAAAGAGAAGAAAATAGGTGTTTACTGCTCAAAAGGGTATTAGATAAAAACAACAACCTTCCCAAGAAAAGCAAACCTTTAAAAGTGCTTTCTGAAGGTTCCTTGAGTTTTGACTCCCCTCTAGTTGCAAGCCGGTCTGATAAGGGTTTGCCCCAAAGTTAGTTGAAATTAGAACATGACCTCACGTAAGTTTGAATGGTTTTTAGCGATAAAAGCCCAAACCAACCTAAGGAGGCCATGTCATGAAGAAAGTACTGAAAAAAGGTAAAAGAGGCAATAGCAAAAAAAGATTGTTGGCTTATGAGGAGATGAAGAGCCTGAATGAAAGTTCAACTCGTATAGAGTTAATCCAAATGTTGATCCCGGTGGGTCTTCAAGCTATTGAGGAGGAGTTACAGTCGGAGGTGAGCAAGCTAGCAGGGGCCCGCTACACTCGTACTCACCCTGACTTAAAGCGTTGGGGTTGCAACGAAGGATCGGTTTTTCTAGGCGATCAGAAGATGCCAATAGCCGTTCCCCGTGTCCGGGATATTTTACAGGGCAAGGAGGTTCCTCTTTCTTCTTATCGAGACTTTCAAAACCCGAGAAGTATTGATGAGGTTGTTTTTAAACGGTTGATCAATGGAATAAGTACTCGAAAATATGAGAAGGCGGCATTGGAGGTTCCTGCTACGTTTGGAATCAAGAAGAGTAGCGTCTCCCGCAAGTTTATAAGGGCTTCAGCCCGCAAGCTCAAGGAGTGCCTAGAACGGGATTTAAGCGGTTATGACATTGTAAGCATTTTTATCGATGGCAAGGGCTTTGCGGAAAATGAGATCATCATTGCTTTAGGCATTACCATGACAGGTGAGAAGGTTGTATTGGGATTCATTGAATCAAGCACTGAAAATGCTCGTGTGTGCCATGATTTTATGAATGAGCTCATCAATCGAGGGTTGAACACGGACAATGAAATTCTGTTTGTTATAGACGGAGCCAAGGGAATTTATAAAGGAATCAAGAATGCTCTTTCCGAGAAGGCTGTGATCCAGCGTTGCCAATGGCACAAACGGGAGAACATATTAAAATATCTGGATAAAAAACATCAGTCCAACTTTCGTCGGAAACTCCAGTCGGCTTATGAACAACCCACTTATGAGACGGCGAAAAAGAAGCTGAACTTGATCAAAAGAGAACTGACAATCCTCAACCAGTCTGCGGTTCGGAGCCTGGAAGAAGGTTTCGAGGAAACATTAACCCTGCACCGTTTGGGTATGTTCCCCAAACTCGGTATCAGCTTTAAGACCACCAACTGCATCGAGAATATAATGCGTCAGGTGGGGATTTACACAGATCGAGTGAGTTACTGGAAGAACAGTGACCAGCGGCAACGATGGGTTGGGACGGCTCTTCAAGAAATCGAACCCAATTTAAGAACGGTGCGTGGATATCGCCATCTCAAAGAACTCAGAGAGGCAATGAAGAACTTGAATTTTAAAGAAAATATTATTAAAGTGGCGTAAGGCATTGTTCAATTTCAACTGACAATGGGACTACGCCGTCTGATAAAAACAAGCTTCATAAGCAAGAAGTTAATAAAAAAACTTCAAGAGAAAAAATGGTACAGGTCCTAAAATGTCCAAGATGTACGCATACATACACCCCTATTCCTGAGGACTTTAGCCATCCAATTGTCAATATGCGAGACAATAAGCAAATTTTTTTGCGAAGATATGGTCACAATTCTGAAGGAAGACATATCGAGTGTTTAATCTGCCTTTCTTGCGACTCAATTAACTTTGTGCAATTTTCCTTATTGAAGGGGATCCCATCACTTTTTGGGTTACCTATTTCACCTTACAAGCCTTTTATAAACCCGGTGCTTTTTAATAACATTCGAACGGAGGCTAATAGAATTCATGACATAACAAAAAAAGACATACCTTCAATTCTAAATGACGAGCTATTAATCCCCCCGCATATCTTTGATTTTCTGTTAGAAATCAAATTGTTTTCTTTAGGCGATTTAGGGTTGAGGTATAGAGGGAATTACATCGAGGCATTCCGTTCGTATGCTGCATATATATCTGATGAATACAGTCAAGAGGAAATGCATGAAAAACATGATGTTCATGACAGACTTGAGGAAATAAAGTTTAATACAGGCCAAGAAGACTAAGCGTATTTATGCTGATAAATTAAGGTTAAATTATGCACTACCTATTGATTGCTATTTCTATATTTGTCCCGCCTCTTTGGTTCATTACTGTGCCATATATTTTATACCTAATAATAACTCGAAGGAAAAGGAGAGAGAAGTATGCTGCTGAAGGATTGATTTGGGAAACGGGAGGCCTTATGAGTGGGGGTAATATAGATATCGATCGCGCACTTAGTTTATACCGTAAATCATGTAGTATGGGTAGCGCTACTGGTTGCTTTTATTTAGCTCAAATGTACAAATTTGGAAATGGAGTCCCAGAAAGTAAAATCGATTACAACAAGTATATGGAGAAATCTAAAGAGTTAGATCCAGAAGTTTATTGTTACCTACAGGATATTATTGATAAATCAGATGCCGATGATCTGGCGTAAACCAGTTAGTTGGTGCAAGTCATTGACTGACTACAAATAACGACATTAAAGGGTGATATTTATCTTAAGTCTGATTAAGTCTGTTGGACACCATGATCATTAGCTCCCCCGCTAAGCTACATGGCTAGTGTAGATCAGTGTTTATAAATATAATCCTTTCAGTATTAGCTAAAAAGTAAGTAGTAAGGAGTCTCTAATATGGTCGGATTGCTAAGGGTTAAATCGATTTGGTAGTACTGGTAACAGTCTCCGTTATCGACCGCATAGAGGATGTTATTATTTAATATTAGTAAATTAACTAATAACTATTAGATCAACTAACAATAGCAATAATGCTAATCAATGCTAGACGGTGGATAAATAACAGAGCTACCAAAATTACCAGATAAGCTTATTTTACTTAGCTAAGAGATTAAGATAATAAGAAATTAGTAATTAGTAGGGGTGCTTTGGATTCGCTATCAACTAATAAGACAGTTAAATAGTAAGGTGCAATTCGTATAGTATTAAGATATTCCGCCCCTGTGCCTACGCTGGCGCTGCGGCTAGGGGCGGAATATCGGTGGTTTAGATAGGGGTTATGGGATGCTATTCCATTTAGCTAATATGTCCTCCTGATGGTCAATTTTAGGAACTAAAAGATAAGGGTTTACAATATAAGACCTTTGCCCAGTTTTTTTAATTGCACCATGTTTTTTTAAATGCTTAGTTGCGTTTGACCTTCGCTTTTGCTCACCTTTATCTTTAGGTTTATCTAGTGTTGCTTCATTGGTTTTAAAATCTAAGTTGTCCTTGATCATCTTGAACAGATTAATAGCTGTTGGAGGAAGGATATTCATTAGGTCTACTATATCTATATTATTTGGATTTGCTTTCTTTGAGTAAATGGTATTTAACCTACCTACCATTGAAAATTCTTTTATCAGTCTATTTTGTTTAACCTTATAAACAATAGAATTATCATCGTGCTTGATCGTTGTTCCTTGTGTTGACTGAGCCATTTGTTTATTCTCTTAAATTCTTGCCCATATGCTGGGTGCTTCGCCCTTAAAACTTCCCATTAAAATAGGAAGTTTTAATCCAAAATCCCCAATTAAATAGGAATACTTCCCATCTAAGTTGTTGATATGTATAAATAAACTCTCTCTTATATATAACCTATATAACCAATGGCATTTTGCTTTAGCTGCTGTACTACTGCTGGCACGCCCTGCGGGCTGCAGCAGTAGCATAGTAGTAAGAATTGATAAGGGGATGACTGCTTGAATAATCATTCTTCCTTCCTCATCCTTTTATCTAACCAGTTATCGATCTCAAGATTATTCCGCCCCTGCGCCTACACTGACGCTGCGGCTAGGGACGGAGCATAGGTGTATTTAGATAATAGAATAGACCTTTGACTTTTTGGGGCCTCTAGTCATATTCCAAAGCTTTCCTTCATACTCGTCCAGGACACTATAAACTGTACGCCTGTAGTCTCCTGTACGACGATAAACGGCTTCCACAAGGGCTGTTTTTTGGTTAATTCCGTTAAGAATAGTCTCTTTGATAGTCTCAACGATGGTTTCAAGCTCTATGGATTCATGATCTATGGCAAACTGATCTTGCTTTATTTCATTGAATAATTCAGCTGCTTGCTTATCAGTTAGCGTATGAACGGAGTTGAATAGATCGGGATAAGGTAAGTCTATACCTACTTGAAAAGTCACCTCGTCCTTAACTTTAGCTCGCATTTTGATGTTTATCATTTTGATGATGTCATCGGATTTCTGTAAATAATAAACACAGTGCGCGTTGTCTTGTATTAGCTCAACTCCTTCAAGAATTGGGACTCTGTTCCTCTCAACGTACTTTTTCGCATGAGCCAAGGTAATAACCGTTCCACCTAGTTCACAGAATATTTTAAATACTCTAGAAAATAGCATAACCTTTTGACGGTTATAGGTGTCACAGACGCGCATAGGTGTGTCAATAATAACAATCTTGTCCTTAGCCTGCCGGTTTTCCATTAGGTGAAGCATGATGGCGACAGGATCTTCATCAGACACGATCACGTCGAAACGTTTGAGAATTTTTAGTTTCTCAAGATAGCTTGGCTTTGCGTCAACAAGCTTGAAATAAAATACATCCTCACCATTAATGGCACCATTCGCAATTTGCTGAGTTATGGTTGCTAAAATGGTCAAAGTTTTTCCCTGGTTAGGTTTTGCGAATACGACTGTCCATTCACCTTTGGCTATTGTGTTGCAGCTAGTGACATAGGTTGTATTCGTAACACTCTTTTCGATTTCAGCAATCTTCTTGGTATCGCTGATCACTGAATAATCAAACTTTGGATTTAAGTGGTAGTTATAGTTCTCTGCTTCCACAAAGACATCATCACCTATAATGTGAATGATGCCTTCTGGACGGTTACTTGTATCGATTGTGTTGCCGTTGTGCTGCACATAAACTTTACAGCCTTGGGCTTTACCAGCATTTTCTAGGATGTTGTTTAGTGTTACCTTCTGGAGTTCTGTGTTTAAAGTGGTTATGCTCTTTGAATAAATGGCTTGCTTGCCATTATTGAGAGCCTTGTCATTTACTTTGTATATGGCTGGACTTTTCATTATTCGCCCCTCCCCATTTTTTTATCAAGCCATTGGTCAATTTCCGACTTCGGCCATGCCCTCACCCCTATAGATAATTGATAACCTCTACCTAGCTCTCCTTCTGCAATCTTCTGGTAAAGGTAAGCCCTTGACATAGACGTGTACTCGATCAGTTGTTTCATTCTCATAATCCGTGGTGTGGTATCACTTTTCATAATTCAAACTCCAATGTTAATCAGTTTAATATTATGATGATGTTGGCAGATTTCAGGGACGTGCGAAAATGGGGGAAAGTTTGACTATTTTAAAAACCTTATTCCTTCAATGATGGTGTATGGCTTGATTGAGTTTTCATGGTCATCCCATGCTTCAAGGGCAACATTTTTATTGAAAACTATCGGAACGATAGATGTAACGAGGTCAAAAAATACACCTCTACCTTTTTTATCGGGGTCATCGCTTTCTGTTACCGAGGGCTTTTTATTTGAACAGGCTTCATACATATCTCCCAATTGTTCAATCAACAGATACAGCTCAGCATACTGACCTGAATTCTTGCCTTCTAGGTCACTTCGTACAATATCCACTGCAGCGTTTAACTGATCGAGGTCCTTGATTAGTTTTTTATCAGGTGATTGTTCAGGTTCTAAAGAGGCGGTCTCAATCCTCTTTAATACAGCAATTTTAAATTCAGCTTTGGAAAGCCTCCGGAGGTGACACTCTGTTCTTTCTTTTAACCTGCCTTGTACCTTCTTTAATCTGGACGATGTGATACGCCCCTAGATTTATAGACACCTTGTAAGGTAAAAATGGAATACCAAAACAAGGAGTTTATGATGCCCAAAGGAATACGTTACGCAGAAGAGTTTAAGAGGGATGCGGTTTCTCAGGTTACAGATCGTGGTTATTCGGTTCAAGAAGTATCAGTGCGGTTGGGTATCAGCACAAAATCTCTATATAGCTGGATCAAGCAATATAAAAAACCGGAAAGTGTACGCCTTAAAGAAACGGATCAAGCGCGAGAGAATCGCCGATTGAAGGCAGAGCTGGCCCGTGTCACAGAGGAGCGTGACATACTAAAAAAGGCCACCGCGTACTTCGCAAGAGAAACCAAGTGAAGTATGCGTTTATCAAGGCGCACAGGTCAGTATTTTCTATTCGATCTATGTGCCGTGTTCTGAGGGTTCATCACAGCGGATTTTATGCGTGGCTTAAATCGCCGTTGAGCGAGAGAGGTAAGGATGATCGCAGACTAACAGGTCTCATAAAGCAGTCATGGCTTGAAAGCGGTCGTGTTTATGGGTATCGCAAAATCCATGACGATTTGCGTAATATTGGTGAAAGTTGTTGCCCTAATCGAGTGGCCCGACTGGCGCGTCACTCCGGGATCAAAGCACAGGTTGGTTACAATAAAAAACCCGGTTCCTATGGTGGTAAGCCTGCCGTGGTTGCGACGAACCAACTCAAGCAGTCCTTTGATGCACTCGCTCCAGACCAGATTTGGGTGACAGATATCACCTATATTAGAACTTACGAAGGTTGGTTGTATCTGGCTGTTATTATCGACTTATATTCCCGCCGTGTTATTGGTTGGTCTATGCAATCTCGCATGAAAATGGACTTGGTTTTAAGTGCATTATTAATGGCCGTTTGGCGAAGAAAACCAAAGTCGAAGGTGATTATTCATTCTGACCAAGGTAGCCAGTTTACCAGTTTAGAGTGGCAATCTTTTCTAAAAACCCATAATCTTGAAGCCAGTATGAGCCGTCGTGGGAACTGTTATGACAATGCCGTGGCAGAAAGTTTTTTCCACCTACTAAAAAGTGAGCGAATTAGGAGAAAAATCTACGCCACTCGCAAAGAGGCTCGGCAAGACGTTTTCAACTATATCGAGATGTTCTATAATCCAAAACGAAAGCATGGCAAGAATGGGATGCTGTCACCCATAGACTTCGAACGACAGCAAAACATGAAACTACGAAGTGTCTAGAAAATCAGGGGCGCATCAATGGCTTTTTAATTTTAAGTGCATTCTTTAGCTTCTTAAAATATTCTCTCTGCTCATTGAATGTGCCGCATATTTCAGGGGTAACTAGAGGGCGATACATTTCATAGTGCAATAATGCACTGTCTAGTTCAGCTAGAAACTGGCTCTCGCTTTGGAATATTTTTATCCCTTTGCCATTTTTCTCGCAAGCTTTGTATAGGTCTTTTGCATAACTTTCAAAGTCATCGAGTTCCTTGAATGGGCGTGAACTATAGATTTCTCCGCCTGGGCACCCTTCAAATAGGGAATCTGGAATGTTTAGATCTGGTGGTGTTTTGACTAATGGAGCGGTAGGTATCGCAGGAAACTTCTTTCTGTCCGACATTTAAGAAACCTTCCTCATTGACATAACATTGCTATTTTCAGAACAAACGAAATTCCCCCAGGACTTCATAAGAGATCTGAGCTTATCAAGCAGGTCTCCTCGGTTATAAGCCATCTCCGTCTAAGCTCCTCGACGGAGTGGTATCACGTCAACACCAGCTTTGAGTTTATCGAGATAGTCTGCCCATTGTTGCATCATCTTTTTGCGTTCTGGAAGGTGGGCTGTCCGGTTATATGCACGTCCATTAGGATCACGAACGGCATGGGCCAGTTGATGTTCGATAAAGTCTGGCCGTACACCTAAAACTTCATCCATTATGGTTCGGGCCATTGCCCTGAAACCGTGCCCGGTCATTTCTTCTTTACCTATTCCCATTCTTCGCAATGCTGCGAGAATAGTGTTGTCACTCATAGGCCGTTCATTAGTACGTGCGCTAGGGAAAACATAACGTCCGTCCCCTGTTAATGGGTATAGCTCCTGTAAAGTTTCCACGGCTTGCCGGGAAAGCGGGACAATATGTTGCGTTCCGGTCTTGGTCACTATGAAACGCCATTCTGCATTATCTAGATCAATATCTTTCCATTCGGCTTTGCGTAGTTCTCCAGGTCGAACAAATACCAAGGGGGCTAACCTTAGGGCACACCGCACCATGAGTGTCCCTTTATAACCGTCCATAGCCCTCAGCATTTCGGCTACCTGTTCAGGTTCGGTTACTGCGGCCAGGTGCTTGCCTCTTGATGGGGGCAGTGCTCCACGAAGATCACCAGAAATGTCATGCTCTGCCCGTCCTGTTGCTATAGCGTAACGTAAAATCTCACCACAATCACCCAAGGCACGGTGAGCGGTTTCCAAAGCACCACGGCTTTCAATCCGCTGCAAGACCTTCAATAGTTCTGGGACTGTAACCTCTCCAACAGGTTTTTTACCAATCCAAGGGAAGATATCTCGTTCAAGACGGCGTATTACTCGTTGGCAGTGATCGGCACCCCAGTTTTTGGAATATTTGCTAAACCATTCCCGCGCCAGTACCTCAAAGCTATTTCCCATCCTGTCCACACGTGTCGCCTTTTTAGCTTTACGGTTTTCACTTGGGTCTACACCGTCGGCAACCAATTTCCGAGCATCATCACGCCGTTCTCGAGCCTGTTTCAAACTTACATCTGGATAAATACCGAGCGACAATAATTTTTCTTTACCATCGAATCGGTATTTCAAACGCCACCATTTGCCTCCCTTCGGACTTAAAAGTAAGAACAGCCCACGTTCATCATATAATTTACGTGGCTTTGTTTCGGGTTTGGCGGTGCGTATAGCGGTATTAGACAGGGGCATGGATTTCCATGAGATTAGGGGTAACTAAGTCCGGAGATGCTGAGGTAACCCCTAAAGTTACCCCAATAAATCACCGGATTGCATAAGACTATAATACCCCTCATGGAACACTAAATCAATAGATATCTCTTGTAAACAAAGGACTTGTTTACTCTATTGGACTGTATTGGAAATGAATTTGGTAGCCCCAAGGGGAATCGAACCCCTGTTTCCGGCGTGAGAGGCCAGCGTCCTAGCCGCTAGACGATGGGGCCATACAGGTATATGGCGTGTAACTATTTTTGCTTACCCTTCGAGGAAGAGGAAGAAACTTATCTGTGTCTATCCGTGTTTATCTGTGGTTAAACTCTTTTGAAAATATTTCCTGCGGCGAGGCCGCTAGAATCCGTCTTTCTTCATGATGGGCGGACCAGTCCGGTTTTTTCTTTTCCCTTTACGGACCTTGTCTTCCGCTTCCAAATCGCGTTTATTCACCCCGCTAATCAGGTACGCCATCAGGGGATAAGCCGGTAAAGTCAGTACCCCCCAGGTGGCCATAAACTTGCCGCCAGCGGAAACCATGCCGCCATCGGACCCTTCATTGCCTCCTGTACCGAAAGCCAGAAACAGGATAAAACCCAGGAGCATACCCATTAATGAAGAAACTGCGGTTTTATGCGCCACCTCATTCATATATAGTGTCGACAAAACCGGGAAATCGCTGACATAAGCACCGAGGAGCCCCAGAGTACACATGATGAAAATAGCCATCATTAAAAAATCGTTGGTGATAGCTACGGTCGCCACCAACTGGTAAACGGGAGCCCAAAGTGCAACGATAAACGGATTACGATAAATATTCATGCTTCCTTTGCAAAAAAAATGCGGAGAATCTCCGCAGGTAGCGCATATTATTTCCAAGGAATGGCTCGGGTACAAGGATTCGAACCTCGACAACCAGAATCAGAATCTGGCGTCCTACCGTTAGACGATACCCGATCACTCATTCCTTTAGAACAACATTTATAATAGTTTTAGATATGAAAACTGTCAAGGTCATTTGCATACAACCATGACTCATTTATCAACAAAATCAATAAAATAACACCTTCTATGCGTATAATCTCGGGTACTGCCAGCGGAGAACCTCCGCCGGTAGCTGGCAATAGCGTTAGCTGGCAAAAAAGAAGCTATCTCGGCTTAAGGAACTACCTGTGCGTGTGATTTCGGGAACCGCCAGGGGAACCCGCCTGGTCAGTCTGGGCTCTGCCGATATTCGCCCCACCCTCGACCGGGTCAAGGAATCGTTTTTCAATCAGGTCGGACCGGGACTGGAGGGAATAGCCTTTCTCGACCTGTTCGCAGGCAGTGGAAGTATGGGTATTGAGGCTCTGAGCCGGGGTGCAAAATCCGTGGTGTTTGCCGAACCCAATCCAAAAGCCCAGCACATCATTCTGCAAAATCTGGAAAAGTGCAAAATGACCGGCGACAACCCACGCTGGGATTTATTGAAGTCATCTGCTTTGCAAGCATTAAAAACACTCAAAGATCGAGAACTCGGCTTTGATCTGGTTTATGTCGACCCGCCTTTCGCAGACGATTTGTATGAGCCTACCCTACTTGGACTCGCGGCATCGGAAGTGTTGCGCCCGGACGCGATGGTGGTGGTGGAGCATTTCCATAAAACCGTTTTGCAGAAAAACTATGATAAACTTGAATTTTATAAAGATCGGCGTTTAGGCGATTCCTGCCTTTCGTTTTTTAAGTTCGAATGCTGAAATATGACAGTTAAAGAAAAAATTGTTATCGCCATGAGCGGCGGGGTAGACAGCTCTGTCGCCGCCGGGATCATGAAGGAACGCGGATTCGATGCTGTCGGAGTTTCCCTGCAGTTGTGGAACTATTCGAACTCGGATAACCGGTTCGGCACCTGCTGTTCGCTGGACGATCTGGCTGATGCCCGGCGAGTGGCCGAGCGGGTTGGCATCCCTTACTACATCCTCAACATGGAAAAAAAGTTCAAGGAAGAGGTGGTGGACTATTTTATCTCGGAGTACATGCAGGCGAGAACACCGATTCCCTGCACGATGTGCAACCAGAAACTGAAATTTGAAGAACTGATCCACAAAGCCGAAGCGTTCGGGGTACAACGTATAGCCACCGGACATTACGCTTCCATCGTCAAGCACTCTTCCGGGAAGTTGTTGGTACGCCGGGGCCGGGATCGATTTAAAGATCAGAGTTATTTCCTGTTCAACTTGTCGCAGGAACAACTGGCCAGGCTGGAGTTCCCGCTCGGCGACATGGACAAAAAGGAAGTGCGCGAACGGGCCCGGCAGTTGGGACTGAACGTAGCCGAAAAAGCCGAGTCGCATGAAATCTGTTTCATTCCTGACAACGACTACCCCCGGTTCATCGCCAAACAGTTAAATGGACAAGCCCTGAAAGAAGGAGAGATCGTCAATTCCGCCGGCAAGGTGCTGGGCACGCATCCGGGCTACCCGGCTTTCACTATCGGGCAGAGAAAAGGGCTCAACATTGGCGGACTCAAGGAACCGCATTTTGTGACGCATATTGACCCGGTGCAGAATCGCATCACCGTTGGCCCCAAGAACGAACTGGCTCGACCCGACTGCACGGTGAATCAGGTGAACTGGAACCTGGAGTTTTCCGATCCTTTCCGCGCTGAAGTACAAATCCGTTATCGGCATCAGGGGGTCACATCAACGGTAACACCGCTTGACGGCTCGCGTGCCAGGATCGAGTTTGACGAACCGCAGATTTCCATCGCGCCCGGTCAGTCGGCGGTTTTTTATCAGGATGACTGCGTGGTCGGCGGCGGGTGGCTGGAATGAGCGAAGCCGTAAAAGTAGCGGTAGAAGCGGCATTGGCGGCAGGCAAGATTTTACGCGACCGCAAAGACAGTATCGGGGAAGTAAACTACAAAGACTTTTATGATCCGGTAACAGAGGTGGATCTTCTGTGCGAAAAGACGGTGATCGACCACATCAAGAAAACTTTTCCCGACCACGACATTCTGGCGGAAGAGTCGGGCAGTGCCCAAGGCAATGCGTCACCGAGCAAATGGATCATTGACCCGCTCGATGGCACACTGAACTATTCACACGGCTACCCCTGTTATTGTGTTTCGATTGGATTGGAACACGAAGGCCAGGTGGAAGTTGGCGTGATCTATAACCCCTGTCTGGACGAATTGTTCGTTGCCGAACGGGGCAAAGGGGCAACACTCAACAACAAACCGATCAAAGTTTCCACCATTCCTACGCTAAAAGAAAGCCTGCTGGTCACGGGCTTCCACCCCAAGGTGATCAATTCCCTCGATGACAATTTGAACCATTTTTGCCGGTTCATGAAGGCCTGCCAGGCAGTACGCCGCCCCGGTTCCGCCGCGATGGACCTGGTTTATACAGCAATGGGCCGGTTTGAAGGATTCTGGGAACTCAAGCTCAGTCCCTGGGATGTCGCTGCGGGAATGTTGATCGTAACGGAAGCCGGAGGCACCCTGTCGAAATTTGACGGAAGTCCGGTCACAATTTACGACGAAGAAATCCTGGCCAGCAACGGCCTGATCCACCAGGAAATGGTGGACATATTACAGTCAAGCTGAAAATAACAAAGCGACTCCTCTCCCCAGTCAAATGAAAAAGAAATTTATTCTTACCCTGATCATTATCTTTCTCGGTGGTTGTCAAACCGCTCCGGTAAAGGACTGCGCCAGTTGCGTCTACGACCTCTACCTCTGGAAAACAGCAGTGGATACGGTTGTGCAAGCCAACTTTCCCGATGAGGAATACAACGCCGTAGTGCATTATGTCGACTATTCCAACGCCTGGGTGACTTCGGGCAACGACGTTCACATCACCGATGATCTTTTATATAAATTATCGCAAGAGCAGAGGATAGCGGTGGCGGCGCATGAGATAGGACATTTAAAGGCGGGACATTATTATTCCACCCTGGGAGTTTCTATTCTGACATCCATCGCCTTTTCGGTGGCCAATGTGTTTGTGCCGGGGGTAGGCTATGCGGAGTATCTGGTGAAACCGGCTGTAGTCGGTGGTTTTTCCCGTCCACAGGAATTGGAAGCCGACAAACTGGGAGTGGGCTATTTACAGAAAGCCGGTTTGCCTCCGCATTATTTTATTGAGGTATTTCAAATTTTCCGCGAAGAGTCCAAAGGCAAATCGGATGAGGCCAGCTATTTCTCCACCCATCCGACAACCCGCGAGCGTATCGAACAGATAAAAAGCTTTTATGAAAAGGCGGAACCTGCGGCAGAGAAGAATTAACCTTCTTCAATAGCTTTCGGTTTCACCAGGTAGGTGTAGCCATCCAGGCCGGCCTTGTAGAGACTGAGAAAATCATCCGCTTCCTTTTGCGTGACCACTCCCCTTTGCACACATCCAATCAGGAAACCGTCTATGCGTCCTGCGAGTTCATCGGCGCTGAACTGCACATAGTCCAGAACATCCGCCACATCTTCACCTTCGATGATCTGCTCGTAGTTCAGCGACCCATCTTCTTTAAGTGATACGTGAACCGTGTTGGTATCGCCGAACAGATTGTGCAGGTCTCCCAGAATTTCCTGATAGGCTCCTGTGAGAAAAATACAAAGGGAGTAGCTTTCTCCCGGCTCCAGCGAGTGCACTCTCAATGTGTTTTCGGTTCCACGATGGGTACCGATAAAGGTGTCGATCCTCCCATCCGAGTCACAGGTAATATCTGCAAGCGTTGCGTCACGATCGGGCTCTTCATGCAAACGGTTAAGGGGCACAACTGGAAACACCTGATCAATGGCCCAGGAGTCGGGCACCGATTGAAATATAGAAAAATTGCAGAAATATTTATCGGCCAGTTTGGTTTTAAGATTGCGGATATCATCCGGCAGAAATTTCAGCCGGGAACTGAGTTTTTCAATTTTACGGCAAATGCCCCAGTAAATACGTTCGGTCATAGCCCGGTCAGCCAGAGAAATCAGGCCAAGTAGAAACTGGCTTTGCGCCGCGTCTTTCAGATGAACGGCATCGTGCCAGGATTCGATCAGGTTTTTATTGGAAGTGGAATCCAGAACATCAAAAATTTCTTTCACCACTTCCGGCGCGTCACCGGAAATTTCAATCTGTTCACTCCATTCCGGGAAGCTGGTCACATCCAACACATTGACAACGAGAATGGAATGATGCGCAGTCATCGCCCGACCCGACTCGGAGATAATATTCGGGTGCGGCAGGTCTTCCGCCTTGCATATTTCCAGCAGGTGGTAGACCACATCGTTGGCATATTCCTGCACCGAATAATTGGTGCTGGAAGCAAAGGTGGACCGCGACCCGTCATAGTCTATACCCAAACCACCGCCCACATCTATGTACTGGATGTTGCATCCAAACTTCATCAGTTCGGAATAGAACCGCCCAACCTCTTTCAGGCTGTCTTTGATCCTGCGGATGTTGGTGATCTGGCTTCCCAGATGAAAGTGGATCAGTTTGACACAATCGAGGATGTTTTTATTTTTGGCGATTTCCAGGGCTTCCATCAGCTCCATTGTATTGAGTCCAAACTTGGAGTGTTCCCCGGCAGATGAGGACCAGCGCCCCTGCCCCGCGCTTACCAGCTTGATGCGGAGTCCGATATTGGGTTGAACTCCCAGTTCCCTGGCCACTTTCTCGATCAATGCCAGTTCATCGAGTTTTTCCACAACGATAAAAACCTTCTTACCCAGCTTCTGGCTCATCAACGCCAGACGGATGAAGGCCTCGTCCTTATAACCATTGCAGATCAACAAGGCTTCCGGGTTATCAAGTATGGCGAGTATCGCGTGCAGTTCCGGTTTGGAACCCGCTTCCAGTCCGATATTAAAAGGCTGTCCGAATTTTACAATCTCTTCGACCACCTGCCGTTGCTGGTTGACCTTGATGGGGTAAACCCCATGATACTGGCCCTCAAACCCATACTCATCAATGGAGTTCTGAAACGAGTTGGCAAGGTTGGCGATACTGGCTTTAAGTATGTCTGAGAAGCGGATCAGGACCGGCAGGGAATATCCCTTGGCCTGGATATCATCGACCAACTCCTTGAGGTCGATATGGTGCGCACTTTTCGAGTCGGGACGCACAACAATATTTCCCTTGGAATTGATATCGAAATAACCCGCACCCCATCCTTTGATGTTGTAATGCTCGCGAGCTTCGTCAATAGTCCATTTCGCCATGGCAGAATTATTCTCTAATTTTTTTAGGGATTCTTTGCCCACTAATCTATGCTATAAAATCAGGGTTGGTCAAGTCATCTTTTTGAATCCATAGTCTGGAAGAATCTATGAAAATTGAAAATATAAAAGTGCGGGACATTGCCAAAGAATTCGGCACCCCCGTTTATGCATACAGCCTGGAAACCCTTCGCACTTCGATAGCCGAAATCAAAAAACTGGCTCCCGTTATCCGGTACGCCATGAAAGCCAACTCAAATGTCCGCATTCTTAAAGAAATGCTCGACAGTGGAGTCAAGATCGATGCAGTCAGTGTGTTTGAAGTGAAACGCGCCCTGCGTGCCGGATTCCAAACGGATGACATCTGCTTCACCAGCGATGTATTTTTCAATGATGACGATGTAAAGTTCTGTCTCGAAAACAACATCTACTGCAATTGCGGCACCCTGGGGATGGTTGAAGAATATGGCAAAGCCCTGAAGGCCGCGGGTACCGGTTCCTCAAAAATTTCAATACGTATCAACCCCGGCGAAGGTGCAGGCCATTCAAAAAAAACCAATACCGGCGGGCCCTACAGCAAACATGGAATCTGGCATCAGAATCTGGACGAAGTTAAACGTCTTGCCAAAGAGTATGGGCTGACCATTTCCGGAGTGCATACGCATATCGGCTCCGGCGGAGATATGGAACACCTTAATCGCATCTGCGGAAAGCTTGTGGAGTTCGCCAAACAGTTTGAGCAGGTAGAAATCGTGAACTTTGGCGGTGGACTGCCCTATCAATATGATCCCGATAAACCGCAGGAAGATATCTCCGGCTATAAAACCGTTATTGATGAACGCGCAAAACTGTTAAAAGATCATTTCGGACGCGACATCGTCTGCGAAATCGAACCGGGCCGAAGGTTCGTAGCAGGTTGCGGAACCCTGATCGGAGAAGTGCGTTCCCTCAACCATACTTTTGATGAAGACGGAAAACGCATCGACTATGTGCTGACCAATGTCGGGTTCTGCCATCTCCTTCGCCCCATGGCCTATGGATCGTTTCACCCCATCGGATTTGTTGGCGATGACCTCGGACCAGAACAAGACCTCATCGTCGCAGGACCCGTTTGCGAATCCGGAGATGTGCTGACACAAAAAGATGAAGAACCCGTAGCCCGCAGACTGCCCATGCCAAAAGCAGGAGACCTCATCGTCATCGGTGGAGCAGGAGCCTATGGCCACGTCATGTCATCAAACTACAACTCCCAACCCCTCATCCCCGAAGTGGTGGTTGATGGCAATCAATGCACCCAAACCAGAACCCGCCAGACGCTGGATGATATTTTAAGGCCGGAAACAACGACTTAAAACAGCGGGTCTATTTTCTGCGCCATCTGCACATCGGCAAGGGTGACACCACTTGCCGAGTGGGTCCAGTAGCGAATGGAAATACGTTTGTAGTTGATGATGATGTCTGGATGATGATTGTTGTCTTCCGCCGCATGAGCAATCTTACCGACAAAAGCTATTCCCTGCATGAATTTGGCGGCGTGGTGCACCCGCTCAATGAAAGCCACACCTTTTTCGTTCTTGCCGGTTTTCCATTCCGGTGCCATCTCTTTTAATTTATCTTCCAACTCCTGCTCAGTCAGGGCGATCTTTTCTACCATTTTTCAATCTCCATAAATTTGCATCCCGATGTCGACCGGGGATTTTTTCATTAAATCAGTTTGTCTAGCTTTTTACGCAGAGTGGTTTCGTGTGCCTTGTAAACAAAACTTTCTTCGCCATTGATGCGTACCACCGGAATGCGTTCCTTATAAGATGCAAACAGGGCGGGATCGGACTCTATATCTGTCAGGGTCAGGGTTGCCGGATAGTCGGGGAGCACACGCTCAACGATCGCTTTCGCATCATCGCAAAGACAGCAATCTTTTTTGGTCAGAATTTCTATATGTATACTCATCGTTTTTTATAATGTAAATCACCCCAGCCCTCTTTGAAAAAGAGGGAGTAAGACCAACCCCCCTAGCCCCCCTTATCAGGGGGAAGTCCAGTAAAACCCCATTAAGCCGAGACAACTCTCTTCTCGCCTATTAACGCTATTGCTAATTACCAGCGGCGGTTCGCCGCTACATGGAGTGGGTCATTGTGGTTACGGTTCCCCAGATAATGAGGCAGGTAAAAATCAGGATGAATCCGGCCAGAACCATCATCGCAAGAGGCCGTTTTTTCCAGTAGCGTTCCCTGCTTTGATCGACCAGGGGAATGGCGACCAGAAACAAGACGATCAACGGAGGCGCGACAACCAGAGACGGCACCCACAGGTTTTCCAAAGCATAGACCCAGACGAACTGCCACGGTGGTTTGGTCACTTCCAGTCCCAGCACCGGTTCTTCTCCCAACGGTGGTGCGATGGTGAGTGCCAGCAGGCAGATCAGCAGAAAAACTCCGGCTCCCGCTCTTTGCAGGTAGGCCATGTGCCGGGTAAAAGGCATATTTTTACTTTCCTCTCGTGCTCCCGGGAGAGACGACAGCTTGTGGTATTTAACGTAGAACAGGTGCAGACCCACCATCAACAGAGTGATGATCGGCAACAAAGATATATGGGCCATGTAAATCCGGTTTAACAGCGGAACTCCCTGCGCAAATTCTTCTGTAAGGGGCAGGCCAAAAATACCAATCTGTTCCGCCACCCAGAGAAAATGTGCCAGCGCTTCATAGGCTTCCTGGTCCCATTTCATTACCGTGCCGGTAAACAGCAAGGTCACCATCAACAACATCAGGCCGATTCCTATAAGCCAGTTTATTTCACGGGGATTTTTATAGGATGCGGTAAAGAAGACACGAATCACGTGCAGGGTCATCGTCACAGTCAGAACTTCCGCCGCCCAAAAATGAATGCCCCGCAGAAACCAGCCCAGATAAACCTGATCGATTAGGTAATGCAGGCTTTGGTTGGCACGTTCCGGACTGGGCACAAAAAACTGTGCCAGCAAAATTCCACTGAGAACCAGAACCGTGAAGGCCGAAAGCGTCATTCCTCCCAGAGAGTATTTTATCGAGTTGGAATGTTCGGGAATGTCGTAATCAAGCAGACGAAGTCCTAAGCGGTCTTCTAAAATTTTTGAAAATCCGTTAGCCATAAAAGCATTATTCTCCCGGTCGTAGGAACGTGAGGCCGGCAAAGGCTAACCCGGCAAACAGGGTAATGCCAACAGCTGTCCCGAATCCTTTGCTGGATGGTGAAACCAGTTGATGGCGGGAAATCTCGACCTGAGGTTCTTGATGCCCACCATGTCCCTCCATGTTCATAGCTGGCATAGGGTCAGGAGGTGCCAATTCGTCTGCAGTGAACAGGTCGGTGGGAGAAAACACATCGCCCAGGCTATCGCCAGTAGATTCCGCAAGCGGGTCATTCTCTTCTGCGGAGTACATTGAGTCCATTGCCGGGGGTGCAATATCCTTCTTTTCCTCAGGCTTGTGGCCTCCACCGTGGGCAAAAACTTCCTGAGATGAAAACAGGAAGAGCAGTGCCAGAAAAATTACCGATGCAAGACGGAAAGATTTCATGGTTAGCTCCCAAGCACCATCTGGGAAAAAGCTTCCAGAGTTTCGTCGTTGGCCCAGTCACGCGGGCCAATGGCTTTATGGACAATGAGGCCTTCCCTGTTAACAATAAAGGTTTCCGGAACGCCTGTGGTCTTATAAACTTTTTTAGCGAGTTCGCTATCCGGATCGAGCAATACCGGGAATGTTAAATTAAATTTTTTCATGAACGGCTCAATCAGGCTCTGATCTTTATCGACGCTGATGGTGAGCATCTCGAAACCGAAGTCTTTATATTTACGGTACAGTTTTTCCATCGAAGGCATTTCCACTTCACAGGTTCCGCACCAGGTAGCCCAAAAATTGATAAACACCACTTTGCCACGGTAGTCGGAAAGCTTTACCATCCCTCCTGCCAGCGAAGGCAGTTCAAATTCGGGAGCCAAAAATGCTTCCGCCGGATATTCGGTCTCAAAGGGTTTTAACTCCACCTTGTTAAGCGATATCACAAACACCGACAACAACGCCGCAACCAAAAAGGTGTAAGGAATATAAATACTGATGGGTTTATCTTCGACCACGTTTTCCATAATTATGTTCTTCGAAAAGGCCGGTAGAACTTTTTGTCCACGGCAATTACAATTTCGTCCAGGGTTTTCCCCTGATTATACAATTCATAAGCGTAAAACACTTCTCCCATGCAGATATCACATTTGGAACCGTGTTTGTTGGTGTAGCAGGTCAACAGGGTTTTATGCTGGTGATTCTTTTTGCAGTAACAATAACAAAACAGGCTGTCAATAACCTTGGGAATTTCTGCGGCGATTCGATAGGCTTCTGCCACTCGCCCGGTAAACGCGGCATCGGACATAAGCGGACGGGTTTCAATTAAAAAACCCGTTGCCGGAGCCACAGGCGGAACCTTCACCTCCGGTTTGGTCGCGGCATAAACACCTGCCACAATCACGCAGACCAGAACCCCCAACACAATGGATGAAAGCCGCTTTTTACTCATTTTCCTGCTGGATTTTTTTTTGCTCATAGTTTCAAAAAAATAGAGATGCGTTAAAAATAATGTGGTTATCTACTAGAGTATATGGACTGCCAAGCTCCAATTCAACCCTATTCCCAGCTATTCATTGGGGAAGAATTGCGCCCCCCCACTTAACAATACCCGTACAGTCAGGTGAGTTCCATATAGGATGAGGCCTGGACCAGATGATCGGAGTTTTTCCATTGCAACTTGTCCTGGGGAACGAGGAAGTCCCCCTCGGCATTTCGGAAGGGACGCCATTCCCGGTCCAGATAAACCTCGTTGGGTCTGAACTTTGCCTTGTAGACCAGGGACGAATTTTCCGCAATGTAATAACCAAGATAAAAATATCTAATCCGGTTTTGCAGGGCATATTCCATTTGCTTTAATACACTGAAGGTTCCCAAGCTCATTTTGTTGTCAGGAACCTGATAAAAAGTATATATGGCGGAAAAAGACTGGGAGGTTTTGTCCGCCAGCGCAACCCCAATAAGCTTTCCGTCAAGATAATATTCGAATTCAATTCCGAAGGGTGTGTTGACATAAAACGACAGCCTGAAGTTTTGTTTGTCTTCCACATCATCCTGCAGGGAAAAAAATCTTTCCTTGTGAGTGAGGTAAAGCAGGAACTTCTCTTCAGTATATCTGGGATCACCGATCCTAACCTCAACATCCTTGCAGGAACTCAAGGCTCGTTTCTGGTTTCGGGTCGGTTTGAACTCGTCGGTTCGGACACGGATCGGAATGCACTGGTAACAATCCTGACACCGGGGACGAAAAAAATAATCGCCGAAATGGCGCACACCGTGAGCCAGCAGGTATTCAAACTCCACCTCAGAAACATCCTCAAGCAGATACTCTTCAAATAAGGATTTCCGATCCTTAAAATACCCGCACTGGAATGGTCTGGAATCAATAAAATGGGCTAACATATTCACCTTCCCCCGTCAGACGGAGGGAATTCTCAAAATTACGTATCTATGATCTTAATATTTTATATTATTTTTCATCCAGATGACATAGGCGGTTTGAAATTCCACCCGTTTTGTGCTTAACTTTCTCCGCACTCTGCTCATGGAGATAGACTGGTTTGAAGGTATCGATCGTTGTTCCTACCCTCAATGAAGAGTTGGTTCTGGAAAACACTCTGACACAAATCCAACAGCTTTTCCCTCACGAGTTGATTGTCTGCGATGGGGGGAGTAACGATGACACATGCAAAATCGCCGAAAAATTCAGCCACCGTGTCATCACCAGCTCGGCAGGTCGCGCCTCGCAAATGAATGCGGGTGCCGGTGAAGCCACTGGGGATCTCCTGCTTTTTTTACACGCCGACAGCCGAATCGAACCGAGAAGTTACCGAAAAATGCTGGAATGCATGGAAAATCCTGAATGGATTGGCGGTGCCTTCACGCTCTGCATAGAATCCGGTAAATGGTCGATCAAATTAATTACCCTGCTGGCAAACATCCGCTCCAAATATTTTGGCCTCGCCTATGGAGATCAGGGATTCTTTGTCCGCAGAGAAGTTTTCAAGGATATGAATGGGTTCTCCCCACTTCCCATTTGTGAGGATATCGATTTCTACCGTCGCCTGAGAAAAAAAGGTTCCGTCATTCTTCTAAAGGAAAAGGCGCACACTTCCCCAAGACGCTGGATCAAGGAAGGGATATTTTTCACCACGGCCCGGAATACCCTCATCGCCGTCTTGTTCGGATTAGGATTCCCGCCACATATCCTGACCAAATGGTATCCCCCCCACCACTAGGCGCCCACTCCCGTGGGAGGGAACCGGCAACGACTCGTTGAGCCACCTGTACCTCTTGCTCGCCAGCAAAAACTATTACTTATTGGGTCCAGCGGCACGCTGGTTAGATGACTTCGGTAAATACCAGGATCAACCAGATTACCAGAACGACATTGAAGACCACCCCAACATGGAAAAAAATATTAAAGAACTTGCTGTAGGTAAATTTATAATCCTCTTTCGTTTCGTTCATGGTTCAGTCCATCACCAGGGTAGTCAAACGTTTTGCCAGTTCTGATCCGCGGATGATCTTGCGCACTGGCTTTTCTATAAAGTTTAGAGCCATATAAAGCCGGTCCAGATTCATAAATGTTTGCGACTCGGCGATCGCTTTACCGCCCTCATCGCGGATTTCATTACGCCAGACACTGAGAGCCTCCAGATTTTTCAAGCTTGCAGATTTCGCCAGGGCAATGGCCCCGGCATCCCCCATTTTGTTCGAGCATAAATACAGTTTTTTCAGATCGGTCAAGTGCGGACTTTCCGCAATCGCCAAGGTTCCCTCATCGCCGATCCCGGTGCTATCGAGATGGAGTTCCTGCAAACGGGGCAGTTGCTCGTGGGATCCTCTAGAGTCGACCTGCA
>JGI24915J38486_100747_pt1 | contig 38307 bp, 34 predicted proteins | sample LinPfosmplate3_FD_38486 | JGI IMG/M metagenome (IMG submission 38486)
CGAGCTCGGTACCCGGGGATCCCACGGATACATAGGAAAGAGCGACTACGAGTTTAAACAGATTGTGGCATGTAAGCTACCATCATTAATTCGGTTACCGCTATTCATCTTTGGCTCTCTAATCGGGATAATACACTCTTTAATTAATCTTGTAAGGATTAAGCCGGATATGATCATTGGGTTGGGTGGATACGGTTCCGTATTACCCGTGCTTGCAGCATATATCACAGGTATTCCAATTGTCTTAATAGAACAAAATGTTATACCAGGAAGGGCCAATCTTAAAATGGCAAGGTGGGTAGATGCTGTTCTGTGTCATTGGGAAGGTTCAAAAAAACGATTTAAACGAGGACACGTTGTTGTTACTGGTGTGCCAATACGGAGTGGAATTATAGAAGACGAGTCAGAGGGTGGAGATAATCCATTTGGACTTGATATTCAAAAAAAGACATTATTAATAATGGGTGGTAGCCAGGGAGCACAGGCTATAAATAAAGTAATGCTACAAAGCATTCCTAAAATTCAGGCATTAGTTCCTGATTTGCAGATTATACATTTGACAGGAAAACATGGATATCAGGAAGCAGAAGAGGCTTATAATGACATGGGGATAAGATCTTTTGTTTCTGCATTTTATAATGATATAGGTGCTGCCTATAGATTGTCGGATCTGGTTGTCAGCCGTTCCGGTGCAAATACGCTTGCAGAGATTACGGCCTTAGGTATTCCAGCGATCCTTATACCCTATCCGTACGCTACAGACAACCATCAATACTGGAACGCTTATGAATTATCCAGTGTGGGGGGAGCCATGATCATCAAGCAGGAAGAACTGACGCCTGAAAGAGTTATAAAGCTCGTATCAGACTTGCTCACAAATGATGAAAGTCTAGACAATATGAAGAAAATAAACAAAAGTTTAAGCAAACCTTTTGCTGCAGAGAGGGTTGTAGATAAGATTTGCCAAATGCTCAAAGAGAAAAAGACGAATAAGAGTCTATTTAGTTTTGCTTGCCCTCGAACTTGAAATGCAGTGAAATCTAAACAAGATTCTTTGTGATAAGAAATGAAACTTATAACAAAAGAATTTAATCAGAAAACAGGTATTCAAAACTATTTAGATCTAATTGATCCTGAAAGCGATATGACAAACAGTACGAAAATTATTAGTGAAATATTCAGGTATGATGTTCCCCTTCAAAAATATACTTCTTTCAAAACGGGTGGGGCAGCAGAGATATTTGTGGAGCCGTTAGGTGCTTTAGAGCTTAAGAGGGTACTTCAGTTCTGTAAAGCTGAGCAGAAGAAGATATTTATTTTTGGAAAAGGTACAAACCTTCTTGTTGGCGATAATGGTGTTAAGGGGGTGGTGATACATTTAGGCGGAATAAATTTTAAAAATTTAGAAAGAGATGGTAGGTATGTATTAGCCGGGGGGGGGGTAAATCTTCCAAAACTGATCCGTACTGTAGCCTTAAGTGGATTTGGAGGGCTGGAGGCATTAGCCGGGATTCCTGGCACTGTTGGAGGCGCAGTAATGATGAATGCAGGAGGGAAATACGGTGATATAAGTGACACTATTAGATCTCTAACTACAATGGCGTTCGACGGTACTATCACAAAGTATATGCGTGGAGATGTAGAGTTTGAATACCGTAGGTGTAGTCTTAGTGAACAAATAGTTATTGAAGTAGAATTCCAGCTTAACGAATCGAAGATAGAGATCGTTCTGGAAAAAATGGATAAAATTTATAATGAAAAGCAGGAAAGCCAGCCTTTGGGAACATTCAACGCAGGAAGTATATTTAAGAATGCAGCTGAATATAAGGCGGCAGAACTTATTGATAAAGCAAATCTTAAAGGCTTAAAGGTTGGGGGAGCTGTGGTCTCCGAAAAACACGCAAATTTTATAGTTAACACAGGGAATGCTACCAGTACTGATATACTTGACCTGATAAAGATAATCAAAGAAACCATAAAAAAGAAATATGATGTCTCTCTGGAAGAAGAAATACATATTTGGTAATTATTTTCGTATAGAGCAGTAGATTACTTGTGAATATAAAAATGCACAGAGAATACAGAAAAAATTAAAAACCCGAAAAACTTTCAGGGTACAGTCTGTCATTCTCTGTGCATAAAATAATATGGAGGACTATACATATAATGTCTGAGATAAAGGATATATTGGGGATTGTTGTCGCTGACAAAGATGGAATTATAAAGTCAGTCAGCCGCTCTAATGGCAGTTTGCCATCCAGTTTGATTGGAGTTAAGTGGTACGACGCTTTTTCAATACCGGTTAAAGAGGTGCATGTTGTTGAAGAAAGAAGCCCTGAAGTTTTCAGATTAAGTGAATCAGGTGAAAAATTGTCTGTATTTTCATCTTACGATGAGGACGGAAGTGTTCTCGAATATCATATTTTAGTAGAAGAAAATTGCGAAGGAGACAGCTACACACAATCCCTGAATAAAGTATCATGTCTGGGGGAAATTGCTCCCGGGATTGCTCATGAGATTAATAATCCCCTGGCGTATGTTTCTGGATGGTTACAGATGTTCCATGTTGAAACACAAGATACTGATCCTAAAAAAAAGACTTACGAAACGCTTATCAGTGAGTTCTCACGTATCGCCACTTTGTCTAACAGTTTGCTTGAATTTACAAGACAAACACCAATGCCAAAGACAACGTTTGATATAAATCAAGTAGTAGAAGAAGTTATAACTATGATTGGGTATACAATGAAGAATGAAAATATTAAGATAATAGAGACATTGACATTATCTGATATTGTAGTGTACGGAGATAGTAACAGGCTAAAACAGGTTTTTATAAATTTGATGCAAAATGCACGAGCTGCCATGCAAGATGGTGGAAATATATATATAAGTACAAATAACTTCCAGAATAACTCTATCTTGATTCAACTTCGTGATTCGGGATGTGGTATGAGCAAGGATCAATTAGGCAAAGCATTTTGTCAGTCTTATACTACTAAAGTCAATGGCAAGGGTTCCGGTTTAGGTCTGTCAGTGAGCAAATCTATCATTAATGAGTTTGGTGGGACTATAGATTTAGATAGTAATATAGACGAAGGAACTGTTGCTTCTATTATATTGCCAAAATGCAGTTGGGATGAACATGTCTCAAATGTCAATAAATAATAAAGTTTTAGCTATATTCAGAGAAGATGAGAACATGAGAGCAGCGGTCAAGCTCTTGGAAACTAGAGGATATGACGTTCTTTGTGAAACAAGTGTCTTTCATGCAATTGCCACTGTTACTGAAAGTAAAGTAGAGATCATTATTCTTGATGTAGATGATTTAGGATTAAAAGAGATGGAATTTCTTGATGTTGTAAAAAAGATTAATCCGAATCTATTCATTTTGATTTCATTTTGTAATTCTAATAGGGAAAAAGCAATTAAATATCTCGAAAGGGGAGCAGATTGTTATATTTTGAAGCCTTTCTATATAAGTGAACTGTTTGCCATTGTTCACAAATTTTCAGATAGAATTAGTAAAAACGGAAACTTGATGCAGGAAACATCTGAAACGAACAAAGCGATAGACAATCTTGCTTTAAGAATTGCACATGAAATCAATAATCCATTAACTACTATCAGCGGCCAGTTGCAATTGCGATTATCGCAAATGGAAAATAGCAACCCCGATTATCATGTTTATGAAACTCTTGAGGAAGAAACACAGCGAATTGCTGAAACGGTAAGATCCTTAGTGGCATTTGCTCAGCCGAGAGAACCTGACAAGGAAATTGTAAATTTAAACGATATTCTGAAAGATGTAATTTGCTCATTTAAAGACACAGAGAAAGCAAATGAAGTTCAAATAGTTGAATCTCTTGACAAAGATTTACCTGTGATTATGGCAGATAAGGAACAAGTTTCTTTGGCTTGCAGAAACATCATTGATGATTCAAGAGGGGCCGTCAATGGTAAAGGGAGTTTAGCAATTGTTACTAAAAGAGGAACGAATGGCAATATAAATGTCACTTTCTGTGATTCAGGCAGGGGTATCCCTTCAGAAAAGATTGATAGAGTTTTTGACCCCTTCTTTGTAGTCAACGATGAAGAGAGAGGGATGGGTTTAGGACTTTGCGTTTCACATGATATTATCAAAAGGCACGGAGGTGAATTAACGGTAGAAAACCAGACGGAAAAGGGTACCGTTTTTCAAATTGCTCTTCCAATAGGGGCAATTTAAGTTTTGAGGCGACTTGGTTAGTGAATAATTTATGGACAGCAAGTGAGAATCTTAGTCGTAGATGCATTTGCGTCCAGCGAAATACTCAAGATGGAATCAGATTTAGAAACGAAAAATTAGAAAATGGTAAATAAAATGCACTGAGAATACAGAAAAAATAAAAAACCCGAAAAATTATTAGGGTTCAGTTTGTCGTTCTCTGTGCATATGAAATATTGATAGAGCTAAGATCCAACTATAGTAAAAACTAATCGAGTAACAGAACTTATTCAGGAGAGAAAATGAATAACAAGATAAGAGTACTAGTTGTAGATGATGAGCCTAAGATATGCCATTTAATTGAAGAACTGCTCAAACTGGAGGGCTATCAGGTAGATGTCAGCTTTTCAGGTATGGATGCACTTCAGATGTTGAAGAGAGATGATTATCAAATGATGCTAACCGATTTAAAAATGCCCGGGATTGATGGGCTGGAACTGATTAAAAAGGCGAAGGTAGAGTCTCCAGAGATCAGGGCCATAATGGTTACCGGATATGCAACTGTTGATACTGCTGTGCAATCATTAAGGCATGGGGTAGATGACTACATTACAAAACCATTTAATATTTTTGAACTAAAAAAGGCGGTAAAACAGACCTTGCATACTCGTCAAGTTGCGATGGAGAATGCGCAGTTATTGAAGGATCTGAAAAAGGCGAATCGTGAGCTTAATATTAATAAGAATGGTTTGACAGAGAAAATGCAGATGACTGGAGACCAACTTACAATGGCTCAGAAGGAGCTTGTACAAAGGGTTAGTGAGTTGGCTACGGTAAATGAGATTAGCAAGGCGATCACCTCGGTGCTGGATATGGGTGCCCTTCTAAGCTTGTGCCTGAAGGAAATTAACGAGAAGTTAAAGGTGAAGCACAGTTCGATCATGTTTGTTGACGAAGAAGGGGAAGGCCTGGTAGTTAAGGCATGCCATGGTGACAGAAGTAAACAGGCAATGGGAAAGACTCAGAAGATAGATGAGGGAGTTGCAGGGCGAGTTGTAACAGGAAAAAAACCAATCCTGGTCAAGGATATAAGGCGTGATAATAGATTTAATAGAAGTGAAAGACCGGATTATAAGACAAAATCGTTTGTCTCTGCGCCTCTCATAGTAGAGGGAAGAGTTCTTGGCGTAATAAACGTTATAGACAAGGTTTCTGGTGAAAGCTTCTGTGAAACAGACGTCAATCTGCTGTGTACAATTGCTGGGCAGGTAAGTATAGCGGTAGAAAATGCAAGACTTTATGAGACACTTGAAGAGAATTGTTTCAATATGGTTACTGCGCTGGCCAAAAGTTTAGAGGCCAAGGATAAGTATACAAGTGGACACTCTCAAAGAGTGTCGGAATATTCATCTGTAATGGCAAGAACAATGGGTGTTTCTGACAAAGATATGAAAACATTACGCCATGCTGCATTGCTACATGATATTGGGAAAATAGGTATTTCTGAATTTATAATCAACAAAACAGACAAATTGGATGACACAGAATTTGCCGCAATAAAATCCCATCCTTGTCAGGGTGAACAGATTATAAAGCCATTAGCCTTCCTTGATGACGCAATACACCACATAAGAGGTCACCATGAGAGTTTTGATGGTAAGGGGTATCCTGATAGGTTAGGCAGAAGTGATTTGCCTCTTCTAACAAAAATAATGACGGTAGCTGATGCTTTCGATGCAATGACATCTGATAGAACATACCGGTCATCAATGAAAACAAATAAGGCAATCTCAGAGCTAAGAAGAGTGGCGGGAAAGCAGTTTGATCCTGAGGTTGTAGACGCTTTTGCTTCCAGCGAAATAGTCAAGATGAAGTCAGATTTAGAATCCAACTATTGAATGGTGATAACCAAATAGTATAGAAGAACAAGCTGTTTTTGAAATTTTAGTGACATTATGGAAAGGTATAAGAGGCCTTGATTGAAGAGGACATGTAGAAAGATGATATTGTTGATCAATCTACATTTCCAATAAAGACTAAGCAGGTAACGGAATATTTCCGGAGGGGGTAAAAATGGACAAAGAAATAAGAGTATTAGTAGTAGATGATGAACCCAGGATATGCCATTTAATTTTTGATGTTCTTGTTCAGGAAGGCTATGTGGTTGATATAAGTTTTTCAGGTACTGATGCACTACAAATGATCAAGAAACATAATTATCATATGCTGATAACTGATTTAGAGATGCCAGGGATTGATGGCCTGGAACTAATACAAAAGGTTAAAAAGAAGAATTCAGAAATCAGGGCGATAATGATTACCGGTAACGCAATTGATGATGTTGCCGTATGGGCAGTGAGATACGGAATCGATAACTACATGAAGAAACCATTCAATATAATTAAGTTGAAAGAAATGGTAAAACAGACCTTATGTACCCATAAAATTGTACTGGAAAAAATGTAAATTTGAGAGATTTTAAGGTTGTGGATTGTGAATCTATTATTAAACAAGATTAATTGTCTACTGCTTTTCTAATTGAAATAGACCATGTCAGATGAAAAATATATTGTAGTATTAATGGGGGGAATATCTCCGGAAAGGGAAATATCGCTGCAGTCCGGTAAGGCGGTAGTAAATGCCCTGTCGACAGATAATAAAAATGTGATTAAGATAATTGTTAATGATGATATGGTTAATGAACTTGATAATTATAAAATAGATGTGGCTTTTATTGCCCTTCACGGATATTTCGGGGAGGATGGTGGTATACAGGAAGTTCTTGAAAATAAAGGAATTCCATATACCGGTTCCGAAACTGCTGCAAGTAAACTTGCAATGAACAAAGTTGAGTCTAAGGACGCCTTTAGGAGAAACAATATCCCTACTCCTGATTATTTTACAGCCTCTACGGAACAAAACATATCTGAAATTGCCAATAGAGTAAAAAGCTTGAAATTACCTGTGATAACCAAGCCAGTAAGTAATGGTTCCAGTATTGGGATATATATAATTAAAGAATATATAGAAATAACAGATGCGATAAAATATACGGGACGTTACAGTGAAGAAATTCTTGTTGAAGAGTGCATTGAAGGCCGGGAGTTGGCTATTAGTGTCCTGAACGATAAAGCCCTTCCTGTGATAGAAATAAAGACTGCAACCGGGATTTATGACTATGATGCAAAGTACAAAAGCGATAAGACCCAATACACTGTCCTTGCATCTGCTGACAAATCATCAGAGACTACATTATCTCATGACGTTTATGAAAGGGTACAGGATGTGGCAGTTCGTGCGCACAACAGCCTTGGCTGTAGAACCTTCTCAAGAGTAGATGTGATATTGAATAAAGATGACGAAATATACGTCCTTGAAGTTAATACAGTTCCTGGATTTACTGAAAGGAGTCTGTTACCAAAGGCTGCTGCTGCAGCAAATATTAGTTTTTCGGAGTTATGCAACACTATAGTAAATGCTGCATGTGAACACACTTTTGTGCCAGGGCAGGCTGCTCGGGCAGATATCAATGACCAAAATATAGCTAAAATATAAAACTGGTCGGATAATGCTTCCGCTTATCGTGAGCATTAAAGAATTACAGAAAGTAGTAGATTTATTTTTTTAATCTAATCTCTGGCAACAATGAAAAAATTTTTCAAGAATCAATACGATAAAGTAATAGATAGGGTTAAGGCAAAAATTGAGACAGTTAAACCGTATATTGAGAATATGCGGAAGCGATCCATACTGTTACTCCTCAAATTAGCTCTGGTAGTAATAGTAGTTTTCTCCATTATATGGCTAGGGAAATTTGGATGGAAGCGTTTGATCGATCAAGATATTTTTGTTGTAAGTCCTGCAACATTTTCATTTGAACCCCCTGACTGGGCTACAGATGAGTTTGCTCATGAGATAAACAATATCCACGGATTGAAAGATAAATATAATATCTTTGAGAGGGATTTGACAAAACAAATTGTGGATGTGTACGAAAGCAGTCCGCTCATTTCTAAGGTTAACTATGTTCAACGGGAATTGCCTAACAGGCTCAAAATGAAATTTGAATTACGCAGGCCAGTCGCTATTGTCAAAAGAAAACGAAAAAAATATATGATAGATAAAGATTGTGTAAGGCTTCCGAAAAAATATTACAATTATCCAGAAGAGGGTGATCCAATCTATATAATAAGTAGAAAATCAGTGAAGGTGCCCAGATATGGAGAAAAATGGAAAGACAGATCAATAGAGGATGGCATAGACCTCCTGAACTTTCTGAGACACAACAAAGTAGATAAGCTTTTAAAGATTGTGTCTATAGACGTCTCGAAGATAGGAGACAGACACAAAGACGGTAAAATCGGAGTAGAGTTATGGACAAAAGATGGGGCAAAAATAAAATGGGGTTTCTCTGCGCAAAGTGGGCAAGTAAACGAACTCTCAAATTATGAAAAACTTCAGAATTTACTAAGTGTTGCAATGGAAGCAGGTGCAGACTTGGAAAATGTGGAATATGTAGACGTAAGATGGAAAGAGCCTCTGGCTAAACGCATAAGTACCCGTTAAGTAACTGCGCTCTTATTTGTATATTAAGTAAAATACCCCCAAGGGGATTTGAACCCCTGTCTCATGGCTGAGAACCATGTGTCCTGGGCCTGGCTAGACGATGGGGGCGTAAATTACTCTGTTTTTATTGAAAATTATAGAATAGAAATTTAACAGAATCTGCTTCGTATTTCAATTGAAATATACATTATACTTAATCATTCAATTCAAGTAAAACAAACGCGTATTTTTACTCTTCAGACATAAATGGATATCTATAATCTATTGAAGGAACAAATGTTTCTTTAATAGTCCGTGGGGTTACCCAGCGGTTCATATTGAGAACACTGCCGGCTTTATCGTTGGTTCCACTTGCACGGCTACCGCCAAAAGGCTGCTGGCCGACAACTGCCCCTGTCGGTTTGTCGTTGATGTAAAAATTACCTGCCGCATTAACAAGAACCTTCTCGGCCATCCTGATTGCATCCCTGTTTCTGGAGAGAATTGCGCCGGTTAAAGCATAAGGTGATGTTTCATTACACAAATGAAGCGTTTCCTCAAATTTATCATCCTCGTAAACGTATACAGTAAGTACCGGCCCAAAAATTTCCTCTTCCATTGTGCAAAAATGAGGCTTGGTAGTGACGGCAATTGTTGGTTCGATAAAGTAGCCTTTGCTGCTATCATAGTTTCCGCCGCATACGATCTCTGCTTCATTGCTCTCTTTAATAAATTCAATGTATTTAATGATTTTAGTAAAGGCCAGTTTATCAATCACCGCATTAACAAAATTACTGAAATTCTCAACATCACCCATCTTCACCGTTTTCAACTCTTCAAGCATGTAGTCACTTAAATCAGTCCATAGACTACGTGGGATATAAGCACGGGATGCCGCAGAGCATTTCTGACCCTGGTATTCAAATGCACCCCGAATCAGGGCTGTGCCTAATTCGACAATTCCTGTATCTTTGTGAACAAAAACAAAATCCTTGCCACCTGTCTCGCCCACAATGCGCGGGTAGCTTTTGTAATTCTTTATATTGTTACCTACCGTTTGCCACATATTCTGGAAAGTAGCTGTGCTTCCTGTAAAATGTACACCTGCGAGGTCAGGAGAGTTCATAATAATCGGACCGATCTCACTACCGGTTCCAGGGATAAAATTTATTACTCCATCCGGTACACCCGCTTCCTGGAGAAGCTTCATTACATAATAGGCTGAATATGTAGCGTTTGAGGCCGGTTTCCATAGAGCTACATTTCCCATCATGGCAGGAGCGGAGGGAAGATTGCCGGCAATTGATGTAAAATTGAATGGGGTTACAGCAAAGATAAAACCTTCAAGTGGACGGTATTCAAGTCTGTTCCAGATGCCGGGGGGTGAAATTGGCGGCTGTTGCTCGTAAATAGTATTTGCATAAAAAGCGTTAAAGCGAAAAAAATCAATTAATTCACACGCAGCGTCTACCTCTGCCTGAAAGACATTCTTGCTCTGGCACAACATACTGGCCGCATTTAACAGTGAACGCTGAGGGCCTGCAAGAATGTCTGCTGCCCTGAGAAAGATTGAAGCGCGATCCTGCCAATCCATTTCTGCCCACTGTTTCTGCGCCTTAATGGAGGTTTCAATGGCCATTTGAACTTCCTTCTCGCCCGCTTTGTGATATGTGCCAATAACAGTTCCATGATCATGCGGAAGTATACATTTTCCCATGTTTCCTGTTTTTATCTCTTTGCTTCCAATAATAATGGGTATCTCTATCTGTTGGTTCTTTAACTCTTGCAACTTCGCTTTGATGTCATCCCGTTCAGGTGTGCAGGGAGCATAGCTTTTGATTGGTTCGTTAGGGGGTAAGCTCAGACTGAAATTTGCATTTACCATATCAACCTCCTTAAGAAAAGTTAATCTATTGATAGGATTAATGTGCATCTTGTAATTCGTAAAAAAGAAGTGGATGCCTTAATGCTTAATCGTTTACGAAATGCACTGCTTCTCGCATTATAGCAGAACAGGCTAATTTAGTACATTTTAGAAGTTGCTTGAGTCATAAGTTATAATAAGACCGGCTATTACCATGGATTTTATAACATATTTTTAAATTGACTGAAGTTTTAAGTATATCTTCCGATTAATTATATATGGTATGAGCTTGTACGTCTTTTTCTTGAACACTAAAATAGCAAGAAAAAGGCTATTGTAGAACATTTAAACAGTTATGCGGAGTATTAGAAATGGAAATAATGAGTTTTGGACAATATCTTGTGGATCAAGGATGTATCAAAAAAGAAGATCATACTAGGTCGATTGAGCTCCAGAATAAAGACAGATTGCTAGGTAACCTTGGTATAGAATTAAACTGGCTCACACATGACAGCATTTCCTCAATCTTGACCTATCAGGAAGAGCATGCCGGAGTGAGATTTGGAGAAGCAGCGGTCTCATTGAGCTTGTTAAATTTCAACCAATTGAAATACCTCCTCGATCTTAGAACAAGACGAAAAATCCCTATTGGTAATATTCTAGTTAGTAATGGCGTTATCACTCAAGAAACTTTGAATAAGACCTTAATGGATTTCAACAAAAATCGTAAACGCTTTGAGAATATTCTTGTTGTCGATCCCAGTACAACTATAGCGATGATTATCAAGACCATGCTTTCCAAATATGCATATTCAACTTTCCATGCAAAGAACGGAGCAGAAGCGATGAAGCTCTCCATTGAAGTACAACCTGATATTCTTATTATAAGTGAGGTATTGAAAGACATGAATGGGTTTGAACTATGTTCAAGGTTATTAGATTCTAAAAAACCAGTTAGTATGCACATGGTAATGCTTTCCAGTAATGATAGCATAGCTAAACTGACAAATGCCTTTGAAGCAGGAATCGGGCATTTTTTAAGAAAGCCTGTGAAAGAAAGCGAACTTGTTAACATGATATATCAAATCGAGAAGGAAAGTACGGAAGCAAGAGAAGAGAATATCCTGGTCGTGGACGATAGTAAAGGCGCGAGAATGGTGATCAGCAAAGAGATGTTGAGCAATGGGTTTAAAGTCCTAATGGCAGAAAATGGTAGAGAAGCGCTGGAAATGGCAAAAGAATTGAAGCCGGACATCATTGCTATGGATGTAGAAATGCCAGTGATGAATGGATTCGAAGCGTGTAGAAAATTAAAAGATGATCCCACCACAAGAGAAATACCTGTTGTCATGATCTCTTCCAATGACTCTTCTGAAACAAGAAGCCATGGCTTTGAGGCTGGAGCTGTAGAATTTTTTGTCAAACCATTCAAATCCGGAAGACTAGCTAGTCACATTCATATGTTACTGGAAACAAAAAAGATCTCCAGAAGAGAGAAGATCCTGATAGCTGAAGACTCTGTAACCACAAGACATATAATCAAATATATTTTCATAAAAAATGGCTATAATGTTATAGAGGCCAAAGATGGAAAAGATGCCTTACGACTAATACAGAAAAACAAACCTGACTTAATTTTGACCGATTGCCATATGGCAGAGATGAACGGGTTTGAACTTACAAAAGAGATTAAACGCATTAAAGAAACAAAACATATACCTGTCATTATACTTACTGCTATTACTAGTCAAGAAGATAGACTAAAGGGCTTGGAATCTGGTGCTAATGATTATATGCCAAAACCTTTTGATGAAGAGGAGTTGCTCGCAAGGGTCAAAGTACATCTTAATAACAAGATGCTCTATGATCAGCTTGAGCAGGAACGCAACAAATATAAGCAGATGTACAACGAACAGAGCAGAATATTACGGGATATTTCCATATTAAATACAATGAGTCACAAGTTACAGGCTATTAGTAGTGCTAGTGGATCTTACTCCGTAATTAGTGATTCTATACAAATACTGTTTCCAGGTAGCAAAGGTATGATTGTTCTTTATAAGGAGGATTTTGATTCGTGTGATGTGCCAACTACTTGGGGGGATGGGAGTGAGGATTTATTCGGGGAGTTACCATCATCTGATTGTCAGGCATTAAAGAAGTCAGAAAAGGCAGATTGTGAAAAACGTGGCAATGACGGGCGCTGTCTGGACACGGGTGACAACGGAATTGTAAATCACTATTGTTTTATGCTGCCTAACGAGCAAAACACTTTAGGTACAATTCATTTTTGTAATAAAGCAGGGAAGGCCGATTCAACTGCAAATAGTAAATCAGATAGTAGGTACTATCTAATGAATATGGCTGCTGAGTATATTGCGCTTTCACTTACCAACACAAGGCTTAGAGGGGAATTAGTGGAGCAATCTATCAGAGATCCTCTTACCGGTCTTTTTAATAGAAGGTATATGGAAGAATCTCTTAATCGTGAAATTATACGGGCAAAGCGTATGAACAACGAAATGGGGATCCTGATGTTGGATGTGGACCATTTTAAACGATTCAATGATGATTATGGGCATCTTACTGGTGATTGTTTACTCAAAGGATTGGGACCATTGTTAGCGAAAGATGTTCGTGCAGATGATATTGCCTGTCGTTACGGAGGAGAAGAGTTTATAGTAGTTTTACCTGGAGTGAATAGAAAACTGGCAGAAGAGAGGGCAGAACATATTCGACGTGAAGTTAAAACTAACCTTAAGCTTAGTTTTAAGGACAAAATACTTAGTGTTACAGTTTCTATTGGTATATCAATGTTTCCTTTTAATAGCCGTGACTATACCGGATTAATTGCGGCTGCGGATAAAGCTCTTTATCAGGCAAAGGCAAATGGTCGTAATTGCTCAGTAGTTGCAAAGTAAGAAAATAGTTGAAATTATGCCGCATTTTGTTTAAATCATTCCTTGTGAATAACAAATAATTCACCAATAAATATCTACATTTGGCTATTGTCTCGTTTGCAGGATTAGGTATATGCATAAATATTAAACCTTCGAATGCCTGTTGCGACAGAATAGTGCGTTTGAATAAGCCATGCAAAAGGAAAAATCTTATACAATAGCACTGATACAGATGGAGTGTCAGGGGACCAGAGAGGAAAATCTGGAACGTGCCAGACTGCGTGTCGTCGAAGCAGCTGACAACGGAGCCGGCTTGATATGTCTCCCTGAACTCTTCTGTTCAATCTATTTCTGCCAGCAGGAAGATCCTCGCTTTTTCGAGTTAGCTGAGCCGATCCCCGGTTATTCAACAGATTACTTTTCTCAACTGTCAAAAACCTTAAATAGCGTTCTGGTGATTCCGGTTTTTGAGAGAAGTATGACAGGTGTATATTACAACAGTCTGGTTGTGATCAATCCGGATGGTGCTATAGTTGGAAAATATAGGAAAATGCATATCCCGAATGATCCACAATTTCAGGAAAAATACTATTTCACTCCTGGTGATCTTGGGTTTCAGGCCATTAAAACAGCTGTCGGAAAAATCGGACCCATGATATGTTGGGATCAATGGTTTCCGGAAGCGGCCCGTTCGTGTGCGCTGGATGGAGCAAGAATATTGATATATCCTACTGCAATCGGCTGGCTTCCGGGAGAAAAGGAGGGGGTGGGTGCAATGTATCTCGATTCCTGGAAAACAGTTCAGTGTGGTCATGCGATTGCCAATGGTATTTATACAGCTTCTGTAAATCGAGTTGGAATAGAACCTAACCAGGCCGGAGATTCAGAAATTGAGTTCTGGGGACACTCTTTTATAGCTGATCCCCGAGGTCATATCATCGCCGAAGCATCCGGAAAAGACGAGGAGATAATCTACGGAAGTATCGAACCGCAACTTATATCTGAAACACGCCAGACATGGCCTTTCTTCCGGGATCGACGTGTCGATGCATATCATGGAACTTCCAAATAATCTATTGATTCCTGGCACACCTTAAAATGTACAAAACAAACTCAATTCGTTATCGTATGCCTGCCGAATGGGAACCGCACAAAGCAACATGGTTGACCTGGCCACACAACCCGTCAGATTGGCCTGGCAAGATGTCGTCAGTTCAGAAAACATATGCAGAGCTGACTCAAAAAATTGCTGCTGTTGAAGAGGTTAACATCCTTGTGAATTCTGAGAGAGATGGATTAAGGGCAAGGAGATATCTCAAACAAGCTCGGGTAGATCTTGATAATATACATTTCTATCATATACCGACTAATAGGAGCTGGATTCGTGATTACGGCCCAGTGTTCATAGCAGACAACCGGACTAAGAAGAGTCTAAAGAAAATCATGCGCTTTCGATTCAATGGTTGGGCCCGTTATCCTGCACACCAAAAGGACGATAGTGTACCACTAGAACTTGCTAACCGGTTAAACCTTAAAATTATCTCCGCAAAGTGGAAAAAAATACCGCTGGTTTTGGAAGGAGGGAGTATTGATGTGAACGGGTTCGGTACATTAATCACAACGGAGGAGTGTCTGTTGGATCAGAATATACAACCACGTAATCCAGGCATTACTAAGTGCGAGCTGGAAGAGTTGTTCAGGGATTTGCTTGGCATAACCAATGTCATCTGGTTGAATAGGGGTATCGAAGGAGATGATACTCACGGGCATATAGATGACATCTGTCGCTTTGTTGACAGTGGAACGTTAGTGTTGGCAATGGAGACCAACAAATCAGATTTGAACACTTCCATTCTTGCCGAAAACATGGAACGTTTGGAACAGGTACGAATAGAAAATGGGACAAGACCTACAGTGGTAACGCTTCCCATGCCAAAGCCTATCTATTACAAAAAATGGAGGTTACCGGCAAGCTATGCAAATTTCTATATTGCTAACAATGTTGTCCTGGTTCCCATATTCAACGACCCTGCCGACAGAAAAGCGCTTGGAATCTTGTCCGACCTATTTCCTACTCGTGATGTGATAGGTGTTTGTGCTGAAGATCTTCTCATTGGGTTGGGAGGGATTCACTGTATAACACTCCAGGAACCATTTTAGGTATATTATACTAATAGATGAATCCTGGTATTTGGCTTTGCTGATGACTCAGTTTTTGGGGGGCATGTCATAATCTTCCCGTATTAACAGTATCTCTGCATTGTGTAATTCCTGCTCCTTCTGTTCAGCTAATTCTTTGGCTTCATTTAATGCGCTCTCGGCTTTGAGGAATTCTTGCTCTTTCTTTTTAGCAAGTTTTTTGGCTCTTTTTTCAGCTTTGAGTCTTCTCTTATCTTCTTTGCTTGCTAGCTTTTTAGCTTTTTTCTCAGCTTTGAGTAGCTCTTTTTTCTTCTGTTCAGCAAATTTATTGGTTTCCTCTAATGCGATCTCAGCATTGAGTAATTCTTCCTTCTTCTCTTTGGCTAGTTTATTGGCATCTTCTAATGCGTTCACAGAGTCGAGTAGCTCCTTCATCTTCTGTTCAGTAAGTGTTTTGGCGTTACTTAATGCGCTTTCAGCGTCAAGTAATTCTTTCTCCTTATTATTAGCAAATTCTTCGGCCTTAAGCCAGTCAGGCTTTTTTGCCAGTTCAGATTTATCGGCAACTGCCAGATTAGAAATTAGAGAAAGACAGAAAAAACATACTATTATTAATAGTATTTTATTCATAACCACGTTACTCCTTCTGCTTTTTAAGATTGGATCTAATTTAACTGGAATCGTCTGCAAATTATCCCATATATCAGTTTAAAATCAATGAGTATTTGCCTATGTGCCTTAAATGTAGTATCGGCATTTTTTTGCCTTTATTAGACTTCACTATGCAATGCCAGTGAGGTTTGGTCTTTGGTTTCTGCCAGTCCGGGGTGCTTACCATGTTTCTACTTGATTTTGATGGATACACGTTTTATAAATAAATCGGTTTTTGAAAGAGCACAAAATATATGTACTATATTACTGGACTTATAGTTTTACTAATTTATAGAGGAAATATAGGGATTAATGTTATAAGTTAGAGAACGAAACAGTAATCATCTTAACTTTATTAATCTTGTTATTCTCTTACTTACGAAATGCAGAAGAAAAGAACTCTTATAATAATTAGTATTTTTCTGTTTATGATAGGTTGTACTGATAGTAGTGTAAATGAGTCTCTGGAAAAAGAGGTTACTGAAATGATGGGCTATGAGTCTGTGGAAGAATTTATAGATCGGACAGTAGACGAGGCTATGAAAAAGATATTAAGTGGAACAGAGAAGGAAGAAGTGTTAAGCGAATCAAGAAAGAGAAAGATCCGGGAAATAGCAAGGCAAGCAATAGAAGAACACAAAAAGAGTAATTGAGTAGTCTTAAATGAAAAAATTTCAGATCCTGTTGGAGTGCTTATGAGTAGAGTGTCAGGTGAAATTGCATTGGACTATTGGTAGAAAAAGAGATACTATGTTAATTCGTAAATCTGAAAGTAGCCGTAAATTTATATATATTTTTAATATACACATGAGAGCGAGACAATGAAAATATACAAGCTAACGCCAAGGAACCCAGATTCTGATGTTTGGGGAGGGAGCAGTTTTAAGGGTACGTTAATCGTGCGGGCAAAAGAGACGGATAACGCTCTAAGAATGGCAAGGTTAAAGTACAAGACAACACAGCTGCATAAGATAGACTCACAAGAAACAGCGTACGGCCCCTGGACAGGTGCTAATACTGACTTCGAATATGTAACCGATTCCAAATATTCCATTGATGGTGACGAAGAAATAATAGAGGAAATCGCTTAACAGGAAGTTAACAAAACAATTAGAAGAGTAAGAAGATGAGTGTTACTTCAATTTTTACTGTTGTTACGACGGAGCCGACTGCGTTTGACAATATAGTGGTTTTCTGGTACTTCTAAATTGACGTAAGTCGTTGAGAGAGAAAAAATTGGGGTACCAGGATTCGAACCCGGACAAATTGAACCAGAATTACAAAAAGGGTATTTTTTACTATTTCATAACTGCCTGATTTAGTGTCTGTTATGTCGCTATCACATTAACTGACAATAGCTTATAGTCTAGGTTTTTTCCTGTTGATTCCTGTGGCGCCCCGTCTGTTACGATGGAGTTGACTACAATTTGACTACAGTAAAATGTAGTAGTCTATTAAACGAGATTAGAACCTGTTTACTAAAGGTTGCATAGGTTTTTTGACTAATTTAGATATTTTAGATCAAATTTACTTCACACTCAGACCCTACATTAAAATACATTCAACAATAGCACCTTTCAAGCGTAATCAGGAGGTGGATCAGAGATGTCACAATTTCTTTCTAACTTGATTTTGGTAATATTCTATGTGTTTAATTTATAAGTTACAGGAACTACAATTTGTACTTCAACCGGAGGTGGAGGAAATGGAGAGGCTTTTCTGACCGCTTTTTCAGCATTATTATCTAGAGTTAGAAAACCTGAACTCTTATTTATTTTAATACCTTTTACACTTCCGTCCAGGCAGACAATGAATGATATTATGACATTACCTTCCATAGACATTTTTTGTGCCTTGTAAGGATACGATATATTTATACGAACTATGTTGTTTATGTAATCAAAATGTTCCTTGATATATTGATTTTCAGCGCTTTGTTCCAATTCATGTGGCATATCTGCGGACTTTGGAATACCCCCAGACTGTCCCCCTATATTAAGGTACGCAGTGCTTTTGGATTCTCGTTTAGTATCTGCAACAGGTTGCTTAACTTTTTTTGTTACCTCAACAGCCTTTGCAAGTATTTTTTCATCCATCGTGTTCTTCGTTTCTCGCTTGACCTTTTCAGGTATTAGCATCTCTTCTTTTTGGGTTTTAAAATATTCAGCGCTGTAGGTTATCTCCTGCTCTTCTTGTTCTACTTTTTCTTCCACCGTGTTTTTGGTTTCCTGTTTAACCATAGCAGGGATTGACATATTGTTTTCTATAACCTCTGCCGTTTTTTTTGTGTTTTTATCGGTATCATGTTCACCTGTTTTTATGACATTTGTTACATTAAACTCTAGAACCACTTCCATGTTTTCCTGTGCTACCGGTTTCTTAATATAAAAAGCCAGGGTCACAAATAAAAGGTGAATGATAAAAGAAACAGCAAATCCTAGTTTATAGTAATTCATTTGTTTTCTGTTATTGAGTTTTATTATTTCGTTACCTCTGTCTGCAGGGTCACTTTTTCAAAACTGGCTTTTTTAACTACATCAAGAACGTCCACAAATACCTGTAAGACAATATTTTTATCAGCCCTTATTGTCACTGGTGTCGTTTTGTCAAATGACTCCGTAGACTCTTTAAGATCCTTTAAATTTACCGGTTTGGAGTTCAAGTATATTCTACCTTCTATGTCTATTTCTATGATAAGCGAGTCTATAGACTCCGATTGTTTTTCTGATGCTTTTGGTAGTTCGACAGGCAACAGTCCAGCCTTTATAAAAGTAGATGTAGTAAGGACTATGGTCAGTAACACAAGCATTATATCTACAAACGGAATGACGTTTATTGATTTAAACTCCTCATCTTCCATCATTTTCTATCTCCCACTCCATCAAGAGAACCTTTGCCTTTCTCAGAATGAAATTATGTAGAGCTACAGAAGGAATCGCAACAAGCAAGCCAATTGCCGTGGCCTTTAGTGCAAGAGCAAGTCCAATCATAATCTTGCCGGTTTCCATATACCCTTCTTCTCCCATATTGTAGAAGGTAAACATTATTCCTAATACTGTACCCAGTAAACCGATATAAGGGGCGTTACTGCCGATAGTGGCTATTAAGTGGATTTTGCTGGTAAGTACGAGTTCCAGTGATTTTTTCACAGTAAAATCGCCTATTTTAATTTTCCTGTATGTCAGGAATCTTTCGATTGCAATAGAAAGTGATACAATACTCATAAAGATCAGGAACCCGATGATTCCATAGTCAACAAACAATTTAGTTAGTTCCATTCTGCCTCCTGTAATGCCAATTTTTCATGGGCCATTAATAAAGATTAAAGTCAATGCTATGTAATTTTGCAATTTTTGCGAAACCATCGTACCGTTCCACTTGTGAATAACATCAATAAAAAGAAAGCCGCTCCGTCATTAACGTAAGTCCACCATGACGCAAAGAACTTACCATTATGTAATGCTGAAAGGATTGTATACAATGTTGTTGTCTGTAATTCTGGTAATGGTATTTCCGGTTTTCTGAAATTAAAGTATACTGGTTCGCTCTTAACAAAATTGACATCCTTAAACATATGTGGCGTATTTCTTAACATATGCCAGTTGCCATCTTTATCGTATAGACGGTTAGGCGCACCCATTCCGCTGACAAAAAGCTGATTGTTTAAGCGCTTCATTCTGTAAGCAAACCCTTTATTCTCCAGTTTCCATGAAGCAAGGTCTTCACTTTTATACACCCCATATCGGTTTCCAATTCTGTATACATCTTTGTAAATATTTACCGACCATATATCCTCCCGTAAAGAGTGATAGATAGGTGGTAGATGGCTACTTGATATAGAGGTACTCCTTAAGAAAGATGAGAAATAATCTGAATGGTCTAAGGCGATACCTGTCAACGTAAGAAGGACTAAGGGTATTACTATTATCAAGGATATTATGCTTGAATGGAGTTTCATACACAACTTTACCTGTCTTGAGCGATTATTCTTTTTGTATTTTATCTGTCTAATAAAATACCAGATCAAATATCCGCTAATTGCCAGAAAGAATAGAAAGAGTGCTGAAACATCATTAATAAGCAGAGACCAACCGTTATCAAACAACCCTCTGCCATAATGAAGATCTCTTACAAAACGTGAAAGTGAAATGTTTTGATTAAGTTGATTTTCCGGAATATAAACAGGTGTTTCTAGCAGCACCTCTCCCTTGTTGTTGATCAAAGCTACAACAGATTTGTTTATTGAGGCAAATAGTTTGTCATCATGTAGCGACAGCGCATTAACTATTTTGCTCCTTAGCGCAAACGATTTCCATGTATTGCCTTTATCCTTTGATAGGTATATCCCATCTGATGTGGCAGCGTAGTAACGACTTGCTGCTATGTCCTGGCGTATTGAATAACATTGCAATGACAAAGTTTTCATATACTTCTTGCCTTTATCGTTACTGACAAAGATACCTCTCTGCCCGGCAGAGATCACATGGTTCTCTTCCTCTTTATCAATCAAGAACACTTCATTTAATCTATTTCCTTCGGCAATTACACGTGCTGGTAGGAGAGAGTTGGGAGCATTAACAGTATATAAAAAGTCCCAACTATCATGATTAATAAAGAATCCGGTAACTGCCAGTAACAACAGGACTGCTCCGGCAAATATACCGGATACCTTATGTATCTTTTTAAATGTCATATCTTTGCTTTCTTTAAAACGTGAAATCTATTCCGGCAAATAACTGCCTTGGAGAACCTGGTGTATATCTCTCTTCCCCAAAAGTAAATTCTGCTCTTTCCGCGTACCTTTTATTGGCGATGTTGTTAAGTTTCATAAATAGTCTCCAGGAGGAAGTTAACTTATAATCCGCTTTGAGATTACCTATTGTGTAACCTGAGTATTTATTATCATTCTCATTATCCATCCAATAAGAACTGGTAAATTGTCCTTCTGCCATAAGCGTTAATTTTTCGTTTGGTGTAAGAAAAAGTCTCACATTACCCTTATGCCTTGGAACTAAAGACACATTGTTATAATCAAAATCTTGATCATTATGAAATTTGATCTTTGAATAACTGTACGAGAACTTTGTTGAGAAAAAATCAAGGATGTTTTGTTGAAGAGACAGCTCTAATCCATTATGAAATGTAGCTGCTCCATTCTCATAAAATCTGTCTCCTGTCACAGAATCGGTACGACGGGTAATTGTGTCCCTTATATCCATATGATAAAGGACCAGATCAACCGAAGACTTACTAAAGACCTTTTTAAATCCAATCTCATAAGTATTAGTTATTTCTTCATCAAGTTTGAATGTTGTTGCCCCTGTAGTTCTTTGTTGAGAATAAAGCCTTGTTGCAGATGGAATTCTAAAACCGTTTGCATATCTTACGTACAATTCCATAGTTTCCTGTGGAAAATAACTTAATGATAATTTCGGACTATAATGTTCAAAGGAATTCCTGCCATCTGAAGGACGAAACCACTTTGAAGCCCCATATTTACCATCTGCAGTATTGTTAGAATAATCGAACTGATTGTAATCGTACCGTAAACCTGCTTTTGCAATAAGCTTTGAGTTTATGTTCCAGGTGGTCTGAATGTATGGTGAAATAGCATGATATTTCACATCATAATCAAAAATATTTCCTTGATCAATGTTAGTGCCAAAACCTGTCGGTACAAAATCAAACAGTTGTTTAAAATGTTCTTCGCCATAAGTACGTTCAAAGTCTAAACCTATTATGACTTTTCCTCTGCTAAACTTTCGTGTAATGTTATGCATAAATCCAAATGATTTAGATCTGCTATCGTTACTCGGAAGGCCATTTTCCCATGTAGCTATATATCGATTTCTATTACGTCGTAAATATCCAATTGTGCTAATCTCTATATTCTCAAGACTATAGTTGTCCCATTTCAAACTCAACCGTGCAAAATCAAATTTTCTTTTTAATTTAACAGTATCTTTTTTATCATCTACATTGCCGATAAATTCGTGATTATGTTTTAAATCATGACGCCCAATTAAAGAACCGGCTTGATCTGCGTTTGTTTCATTCGCACTGAATGACGCTTCAAGTTTATTATTATCATTAATGATAAAATCGTATCTTGCCATCGTTTCATGACGAGAATACTGTGTATGATCACGCCATCCTTCATTACGTGTGCGTCCAATACCTATTCGATACGAACTCTTTTCATTAATAGGACCACTTGTCTGCGTATAAGTATGATAATATCCATCACTGCCACCTTTTGTAGAGACAGTAGTTTCCCTCGATTTTGTTGGGGCTTTCGATTGAACGTTCACTGTTGCTGCTACAGCATCAGAACCATACAATGCGGTTCCCGCCCCTTTTAATACTTCTGTTGAAGAAGCGGTTTCAAAGTTGGTATATGACAGCGCATTATGATTAAAAAATCCTGATGATTGGACAGGGACATTGTCCTGTAGATAAAGAAAATATGGCAGAGTAGTTATTGGTGTGCGGACAGATAACATATGGCCAATGCCGGATCCTGTTTGTGTCACCAAAACACCAGAAAGTGAATTTAAAAGGTCTTTTTGGAAAATTGTCTGGTCAATTTTGATCTCCTCTTCATCCTTTTTGTCAATCTTCAATGCCTGCTTCAATTGAGACTCTTGTGTGCGTGTTCCTGTAACGGTAATCGCATCAAGCTGAATGATTTTATTTACGTCTTTTTTGTCAGTCTTTAATGTCTTGGCTGATTTGGTCTCTTGTGTATGCAATGTTGCCTTAGCATCTGGAGATCCAGCTTTATCTTGGGCGAACACATTAATTGGAATAAAAGAAAACGTAATAATTGCTAACAGTGTGACTATTCTCATTGTAGTATCCTTGAAATTGTTTTTACTAATTAGTTATTCTGGTAAGTTTTGAAAACTCTGTATGATTTTTGGCATGTCAGTCTAATCTGATGCTATCTTATTCAATAATGAAATGCGTCCGATGTTCTCATTATCATCCATTCTTGCCTATTTTTTGGTGTACTCATAATTGAAGAGTTAGACCAAAATTATCTGCAAGGATCACACGGTATATCGTTATCGCTGAAATACAGCAAAACAAACCATATTCGCCTGATAGCAAAAGAGATCCTGCAGATAAATAATAGAAACAAAAACATCTATTGAGATGTGATAAACAGCATAAGGGTCATTATCGTTAAGTGAGGATCTACTACTTAGAAGAAATCTCTCAATCCCACAGTTTTAAGTGGGAATATCTTGAAAATGATCTCAACCTAATGATCATGAGATAAAGGTAGAAAATGGCCAACTGGAGACAATAACATAAGACGATGAGTCCCCGTATGTAAGCAACGCATTTAATTACCTGGCTTATCTTGTTTATTTAATGAGTTTTTTGTTTCGCAATCTTATTAAATATAGATTGGACTTTATGCATGATGACGTGGTGGCTTGTCCGGCGGGGATAATCTTAAGGATGCCGGAAATACTTCTTGATGCTTTTTCAGATAAAAAAGCATAGATAGTTTTGGTGAGGAGCAGTCGTCCTCCGGAAGGCTGACATTATATGAAAATGATGTAGACTGATCAGGAAGACCTGAACACCCCAGACTCTTAATGAATGTGGAGAATATGCCTTGATAATCTTCCTTGAGCAAACTTTTCTCTTCAGAGGCATTAATATCTATAGCACAGCAACAACTGCTTATACTATGCAGTTCAGGATTACATTCACAGGTATGAGATTCAGGACGTAACGCGACACTCCTTTTGTGAACAACGGTGCTGAAACCTGGTGCAAAGAGGTTTACGAGCAGACACATTGAGATGATAATGCTTATGAAAGATGACGACAGCATGGACTTAGATGTCTTTGACAATAATAATTTATCTTTTATCATAAAAATTAAAACAATTTGTAAGAATACTGCGAAACACAAGTAGTTAGATTGTAATTATTCTGGCCGTTCTGTACAAGGTTTTTCTCCCGGCCCGGGTAATGTGGTTTTGGAACTTCCTCCAGCTGTTTCTTCCTTGATAAGTGTATCGATGTCAGGATAGGGATATATTGTAAGTGCATTATTCTGCTGCAGTCCACCGGTGTCAGCTGTAGGACCATAAGTGCTGTAAATATCCCGTCCCACCATTCTAAGTAACATTGTCTGCTGTCCTCTGTGGTGTGCGGTATGGGCGATTCTTCTGGTAACAATCCATGCCCGTGACTTACCAAATTCGAAGAACTTGACTTCTTCAGCCCACCAGTCATTATCCTTCTCTTTTAAGGCTACGGCCCGTTTTCCGGAATCCTCGGCATAACGTTTGATAAACTCAATACGCGTCTCCTTCTCAGGCAATGGCGGTGCACCTACATCAATACCAAGCATACCGGTAAACCATTTGTTTTCACCCATGCATTGGTGAATCATATGTTCAAGCGCATTTCTACCTCGCTTATCACTGGGGTGGGGGCGAGTAGAAAGGTCTTCGTCCTTAAACGTACTCCATGTACTTAAAACCTTAGTTCTTTCTGTTTCGTATGTATCTATTAGAAACTGATAATCCATTATAAACCTCCATCCGTTAATTAACTCAATATATAAATTATTGTTCAGAATCTGGACAGCTATATTATATTGGTAGAACAGCAAGAGATACAATTGTAAAACTATATAATATTTAAATCAAGGGGAAACAGGGAATATTACAGCTCAATTCCAGCACCTGGCTACTTTTGACATGTAAAACTTTTTGTTGATGAAAAATTAATAGAGGGTAAAATTCGATCTTTATTACATCGATATTAAAGTCTGTAAAAAATTATACGATGAATTTACTATCTATCTTGATAATAGCTGTTGGCCTTGCAATGGATGCTTTTGCGGTCTCCATTACATGTGGACTTACATTAAAGAGGCTGAAGATTAAACATGCTTTTACTATCGCTCTCTCCTTTGGCTTTTTTCAGGGGGTTATGCCGATGATTGGCTGGTTAACGGGAGTCGGATTCAGGAACTTTATATATAATATAGATCATTGGATTGCATTCGGGCTTTTAGTTGTTATTGGTGGTAAAATGATATATGAATCCTTTAAACTTGAATCTCCGGTGAAGAACAGAGAATTAAGTTGGACTTTTTTACTGCTTCTATCAGTTGCTACCAGTATAGATGCATTTGCAGTCGGCCTTAGTTTTTCTTTCCTAAAAGTTGAGATAATCACTCCATCATGTATTATAGGTGCTGTAACCTTTATTCTATCCATGATCGGAGTAGTAATTGGTAAGAAGGTGGGTCATCTCTCTGAAAGAAAGATCGAGGCATTCGGCGGCATCATTCTTATCTTAATTGGTATTAACATTCTACTGACGCATTTATATCAGAATATTTAGTAATAGATGATTTTAAATCTAAAAAAATGATCACGTGTTGAAAAATTATTATTATTAATACTAGATAAATATTTGCGAGGGCTTCTGCTAATACTAGTTTAAATTCCAGTAATCTTAAAAGCACAAAGTTAAATCTACTGTCGGTGAACCGTGACATTCCTTCCTTGGGTCGCTATGAAAGCTACATTAACAACCATGTGGGAACAAAGGTGTAACTTTTGGAAAAAGCGGTTGTTTATTCTTTAAGTGTTGTAAATTAGCAGTGTTATAGGTGCAGGTTAAAATTAAAACTCTGTGTAATTATTGGAAAAGTGTCACTTAATCATTTATTTATAATCTTCCAGTTTAAAACTGAATGCAAGTTTCTTTGTTGTAGTAAAGGAAACACCTAACCGTTTAGCAGGGATATATTTTGCTTTCTTTAAAGCTTTAATGGCTGCTTTATCAAGTGATTCACAACCTGCAGATTTTATTATCTCTATGCTACCACACTTACCTTTGCTGAGGATTGTCACTTCCAATACAGTTGTACCTTCATGACCTTGTCGTTTGCAACTGGAAGGGTAAGAAGGCTTAAATACGTTTTTAACCATGGCACCCTTTGTCACGCCTTTTACCTTAACATCCGCTATGATCTCTTTTGAATCAATAACAGATGCTTTTCTTTCCTGTACTTGTGACTTTTTAATATCGACTTCTTTTTTTTCGGTCTTAAAATATTCAGATCCGTAGGCTATTTCTTCCTGTTTATATTCTACTTTTTCTTCAACTTTGACCTGCTCCTTTTTTGGAGTTTCCGTTTTTTTTACAGGCTCAGGATTATCAATTATCTTTTCTTCTACCTCCTGAACTTCTTCCTTTATATTATCAAAGGATTTTGTAGAAGCAGTTGATGCTACCGACGGCACAAGGTGCATCTTGAGGCTGGATTCACCCTTTTTGAATATCACCTCCGGTTCAGAAGTAACAGTTAGTGGCATGATTAATACTATGTGTAGTGCCAGGGCTATTAATCCTGCAATTATTAAATTCTTTTTATACATATTCAGATTATGAGATTGAGAAAATTACAAGTATCAGTTCGCCAATTATTCAATTACTTAATCCTTCAATAGTCGGCCTTTCAGCGGGTTCTGTTTCAAAATATACTTCCTTTATATCGTCTCTCCTCAAGGTATCAAGCACGTCTATTACGACTCCAAGGTCGGCTTTTTTATCACCGTTAATGAATATTTTTGTCCCTTTCATCGCCTTTGCCTTTACTTCATCTGATAGATTTTCCAGTAGGATTTCTGCCTTATCTAGAAGTATTCTGTTATCCTTATCTACCGTAATTGAAATGTAATCCTTCCTGTCTATCTCAGCCGTTGTCGCCTGAGGCAGATCGACTTTAAATCCACGGTGAACTACCATGGACAACATGGCATATATAAAGAATACAAGCAATAGAAATACTATATCAATCAGAGGGAGCATCTCTATTCTCGCTTTTTTTACTTCAAATCCTGTTTTTAGTTTCATTTTATATTATTTATATGTTTTCTTCTGATACAATATTTCAAGACTGGTTGTATATTTTTCTAAATTTCTTGTAGCTTTTTCCACACAGGAAACAAAATAGTTATAAGGGACAAGTGTAGCCAGGGCTATTGTAAGTCCTGCAGCGGTTGTAATCAGCGCCTGCGCTATTCCAACGGTAACAGCCTTCGGATCTTCTATCCCCATTTGTCCCAGCATGTCAAATGACTGGATAATTCCAATTACTGTTCCAAGGATTCCCAGTAGAGGTGCCATGGTTATTATGGTATCCAATACGACAAGACCTCTTTTCATCCGACTAATTTCATCTCCCGCTGCCATTTCCAGGGCGTTGATCATCGAAAACTCAATATGTGCAAGTCCATTGCAGATTACACGTATTACATGATCTTTTGATTTACTGCCTAATCTTAACGCATTATCGTATTGACCGGTTTCAGCTACTTTCATGATATCAATCAACAACTTGGTATTTCTTGCCCTCTTCTCCTTGATCCAAAAAGACAGCCTTTCAATGGAAAATGTCAGCGCAATCACTGAACAGACCAATAGCGGATACATAACGTATCCGCCCTTTTGAAATAATTCAACCATCTGTTTCTCCTCAAATATTAGTTATATATTGCGTTACGTATGATAATGTCACCCTTTAACTTGGGCTTATTCCCACTTTTCGTTAAACCCCAGAGCAAATGATTTACAAATAAAATCTGTGAACGTATGATTGCTTATCCCCATGGGTTCACGAGAAAGGCATTCACGATAATGGCCTACCCTTTCAAACTTCCCTGAAATGGAGGCACTAAGCTGCGCTCCATAGGACGAAAAGATTTCGGGTAAACAGTTTTCCGGCAAGATTTCCCAATTTATTTTATCACGCAAGTGAACAAGTGCAGCAGTCGCGGCTACAGTAACGGAATCACGGTTAATATTTTCAAAATTCTTTTTAAGTAGTTTAGACTTTTCTTTATTTAGAAAACTGCAAATTTTTTCAATCATTGATTTTTTATCAATTCCGAATCGCTCTAAATGGATTTTGGCTGAACGCTGACTCTGAGAGGTGAGCGAATTCTGTAATGCCAGGGTCTTCTTTACGGATTTTTTTACCGTCAGACCGATGAGTTCTCCTAACTTAGTGTGCTTACCTGCACTGGTCAGGGGAGACTCTCCGGTTAGTCTGGATGCGATGCCAATCTGATCGGTTCCAGTTCCGGTAGCTAACCCGCATGAGTAGCGGGAATTAACCGCAAGCTCTTGAAGAGCTGCGGTTTTTGCCTCAGAGGCGGTAACAATAGACCTGACCATAGCGCCATGCGTAAGTTCTTTATTTATAATAATTATTGTGTTTATCGTGCCGTGAGGTTCATCAACTTCACCATTTGCGCTAATAAATTTACCATCCTGCTCATAAAGATTTGCCGGGTCACCTGCCCTGCCGGCGTTTACCTCCACACCTCCCGTGCTTATCGCCACTACCTTAAGACTTCGATATTCCTGAGATTCCACTGCAGCATAGTTCATGTTTGCGGCAGTGCCAAGGAGTGCTCTTTTTTCAGAAGAGAGTCCGTGTTTTTCACAAACCGACTTTAAATAATCAAGAGGGCTTTCGGCTATAGACGATAGGATCTTTCTGTCGTGCCCCGAAGGCTCACATAGTTGATGATTAGCGATACCCTCTAGATCGTCACGCAACCCTCCGTTTACTCTGCAAGTAGAAATCACCCTGTGTGGAACGAGAAAGTTAACATATATAATTTTCTCTTTGCGGTGTATTTCAAACCCGTCATGTTCCCCTATTAACATTGCCGTGTGTCCTTCTTCTCTTGATAAGAATTTAAATGTTGATAACACTGCTACTTATTAATCCGGCCAGACAGTCGGCTTACCTGTTTTGGGATGGGGGTAAACAGACAACGCAGTACCATAAACTTCACTGAGCAGTTCCGGCTGTAAAATCTCTTCAGGTGTACCGATTTTGACGATACCTCCTTCATGCATTAACATAATACGATCACTATACATAGATGTATAATTCAGATTATGCGATATCATGAAAATGGAAAGATTCTTATCATGTGCAAGTGATTGTGCAAGGCGATAAATTTCCAATTGGTAATGAATGTCCAGGTGGACAGTCGGTTCGTCCATCAATAAAATAGATGTTTTCTGCGCCAAAGCCCGGGCAATTAAGACCCTCTGCCTTTCACCGCTGGAGAGCTGGTTGAAAATCGTATCCTCATATTTCGTTAATCCGGTTCGTTCGATAGCTTCTCTTATTATTTTATGGTCGTTATTGGTTAAAGACGAAAGTGGGTGATGATAAGGATAACGTCCCATGGACACAATATCATAAACCGTGAAGTCAAATACAATATTTGATTCCGCCGGAATAATAGTCATGATCCTGGCAAGTGCCTGACGTTTAAAAGAAGATAACGGTATACCATCCAGTAAAATTCTACCAGTCTGAGGTTTCATTATCCCGCCAAGCAAATATAATAGAGTGGTTTTGCCAGCCCCGTTAGGACCGACAACATTGAACAATTCTCCCGCCTTAAAGTGAAAAGACAAATCATGAATAAAGGGAGTTTTTGTATACGAATAATTAAGTTGCTCAACCGTTACATTTTGATATCTTTCACTCATCGCATCCCCTTACGCTTGTTTTTCCATAGCAGAAACAAAAAAAACGGCCCACCAATAAGAGCGGTGATAACACCAACAGGGATTTCAGTTGGTGAAAGCAGTACACGTGCCAGGGTATCTGCAACGACCATGAAAATGCTACCGGCAATAACACAGGCAGGTAATAAACGCCTGTGATCAGGCCCGATTAAAAACCGCAATAAATGTGGAATAATAATTCCTACAAAACCGATTAGCCCGGTTAAAGCGACTATACTCCCGGTTAAAAGAGAGCATGCAAAAAAAAGAATCTTTTTTAAACGTTCAACATCAATACCAACAATTTGTGCATCCAGTTCGCCCAGAGTAAGCGCGTTCAGATGCCGTGCCTGCGGCAAAATCACTCCGATTGCCAGAGCAACATATAGAAATATCCATAATAAATTTCCGTATTCCGGAGTTGGTATGTTTCCCATTAACCAGGTAAAAACCTGCATCAATTGTAAAGGCTCCAACAGGGTTTGTAGAAACAAAATCAATGCTGAAAGCATTGCCTGTAATGAAATACCGGCCAGTAACATCGTTTGCGTTGGTAGATAATTACCTACTCTGGAAAAATTATAAACAAATAGTATGGTTAAAAGTGCACCGCATATGGCAAAAATAGGGACAATTTGAAAACCGATAATCAACAAATGTAAACCAAAGCCCATGGCAACTACCGCACCCAGTGCCGAACCTCCAGAAACTCCTAGAATATAAGGGTCGGCAAGCGGATTTCTCAATAATGCTTGAAATACCGCTCCGGTTAAAGATAGGGTAGCACCGGTAAGCGCGGCCAGAAGAAGTCTGGGTAATCGCACATGCAATAATATAATGTTTGTTTGATTAGAAGCAGCTTCTCCAAAAACCGTGTTTTTCAATTGCGCCCAGGTGATTATCACAGTGCCGGATTTCCAACAGAATAAAAAGATGAGGACCCAGCAAATTGGAATCGCGAACAACAATATTTTACAGTTTTTCATTTTTCATTATCCGTTGAATCTCTTCTGCCTTTTCAGGATGAAGCTGTTGAGCTATTGAAGCCAGCGCCTGGACCACTCTTGGACCGGAACGATTGATGAGGTCATGATCAACTTCAACGAACCTCTGGTCACGTACGGCAGGGATACTTTTCCAACGCTTCCAGAATGGCAGCTGGTTTTCCATGTCAAGCGCGTTGCCCATACCGCTTGAAAATATCATGACATCCGGCGACATGGCGATAACACTTTCAATAGTTAACCTGGGATATGCCTGGTCGATGTCCCCGGCAATGTTAATTCCCCCTGCATCATAAATTAAACTGTTAATGAAACTTTTGGCCCCAACGGACGTTATAGGATTCAGGGCGATTGAATAAAAAGCACGGGGCTTTGGCATTCCCTGAACCAGAGACCGAATCTGTTTATAACGGCTCTCTAAATTTCCAGCTGCTTCTTTTGCTTCTTTTTTATGCCCTAAAACTTCTCCGAGCCAGTTAATGTTTTTTATAATATCAGAAAAATTTTCACTGCGTAAAACAGCGACATTCAGATTTAGCCTCCGTAGATGATTTACATCACTCCTAGGTGCTCCTTCATAGGACATGACAACCAGGTCGGGATTTAATGAGATGATTTGTTCAATATTGGGCTTTACATAACTGCCTACCTTGGGAAGATCTTTAATAGAAGGAGGGTAGTAAGAATACAAGGAAACGCCTACCAGCATAGAATCCGCTTCAATAACTCCTAATATTTCTGTTGCACTCGGAGAAACGGAAATTATTCGTTTGGGCGAATTGTCAAAATGTAGAGAAAAATTAGTATCATCAATAAAGATCTTTGTCTTTCCGGAATCCACAGGCTCTGCCTGCAAATGTTGACTGCACACAGTCAGTATAATCCAGAATATTAAGAAAAGCATAGTTCTATAATTTTGATTCATAATTTTATTGTTAATGCTAAAAAACTTAGATTTCGGATTACGCGTAACACGTAACCCGAAACTAGCTATATTCAAATTTCCGGATTTAACAGTTACTACTTATCTACCTTGGGAGAACAGACGTCCTTTTTATAAATCCACTTTGTACTATCGTCTTTATTAAGAACACGCCTAAAGGCCAACTTATCAGCACGCTTGCCATTAATTTCATAGTACCAGCCCTTATCGCCACGTCTGCCTTTTACGCCGTCAATAGACGTAACGAATATATAGTCCTTCACCTGATGAGTTTCTACCTGCGCAACCGACTCAAGTACTTCCAAAGCGGTTACCCCTTCCGTCCATTTCGTCTCGGCGTCACGGATTTTACGTGTGCCGCCGTAGTCGATACCCACTTTCACTTTTTCACTTGCACATACTGCCGCACAAAAAACGGTTAAGCAAATAAAGACAACACTGATTTTACTTATGGTCTTCATTCTTTTCTCCTTTCTAAAAGATTGAAATACTTCCGTTACATACTGAGTTTTACCCCAAAAAAGAATCTTGCCCCTGCCGATCTGAACCCTAGTATTTCATCGTACTGGATGTCTAATACATTTTCTGCTCTAGTGTAAACCTGCAGGTGTTCTGAGTAGTCGTATGACAATGCTGCATCAAGTTTGTGCACACCCGTGTTAGTCCTTATGGTCGGCCTTCCTGTAGGTGTAATTCCACCACCGTCAGTACCGTCCCTGGAATTCCCGACAATTGTGTCGTCAACGTTTATGTTAAATTTATCCAGAAAGCTGTAATTGATATTAACAGAACCCTGCTTCCGAGGCTGCCTTCTCAACTCCTTTTTCGCCCCGTCTCTGGTATTAGTCTTCGTAAATGTACCCCTCAGAGTTAAGCCCTCAAATGGTTTGATTACGGCCTCTGCTTCAATGCCCTCTGTCCTGACAAAACCAAGATTTCGTGCCTCGAAGACAAATCCACCTGTATCAACTGCCTCAATAAGATTTGAAAATCTATTATTAAAATAGGTTACACCAAAGAAGAACTTGTCATCAAACAGGTATTGCTGAAAACCCAAATCATAACTCTCGCTCTCTTCCGGATCCAAAATGGGATTACCGAAATTTGGAAAGAACAACTGATTTAGCGTGGGACCTCTGAACCCCTTTCCATAATTGGCCTTGAACTTTGTATCTGTCTCCTTCAGATGGTAAGCAATCGATAGTTTGGGATTAACGTCCTTTCCAAATGTGTTGTTATCGTCTAATCTCAATCCTGCGTTGAAGAAGAACCTGTCCCATAGTTTCAGCTGATTCTGGAAGTACCATCCTCTATTGATTAATGTTTCATCAAATGTTCTATTGTCAGCAGACTGGTTTTCAAATTCAAAACCGACTACAAAGGTATCAATATCCCTGTATTTCAGGGTATGCTGCCAGTTACCCGTGTAAATTTGTGTATCGAGGCGGAACCGAGAGTTGGAAGTTTCGGCCGTACCCGGGTTTGCCCTGTCAATACTTACCAGATCAGAATCAGCAAATGAGAATTTTAGACTTTGACTCCACCAATCTGTCAAAGATTGATTAACAACCGCGTTCATATTAAAATCCTCATTCTGTGAAAATCTGTTTGGGTCCTGCTTGAACGCGCCGTCATCAAGAGCTACCATGGAGTCATTGTATCTCATTGCAGCATCAAAATTTATTGTTTCACTAATCTTGTAACCAAACTTTGATGATATATTAGTCTTATCATAATCATCATCAGACCCGCGCCCATCACTGTCAACCCTGGCAACATCAACGGAATAGTTAAATTTCCCCAAACTTCCACTTGAGTTTATTGACTCATTAAACGTCCTTTCGAGTGTCCCAAATTCTGAGCGAATACTGAACTTCGGTTTACCTTTACCTTTCCTGGTAACGATATTTATCAGGCCTCCCATGGCATCAGAACCATACAGTGTGCTTTGAGCACCCCTTACTACTTCTATCCTCTCTATATTATCGGTAGTGAGATTTGCGAAATTAAAGGTCCCTGTTGTTGCACTGTTTACCTGTACACCGTCAATCATTACTAAAACCTGGCTTGTGCTAGATCCTCTTATTGTCATCTCAGATTGCCGGCCAATAGAGCCGGACTTGCGTATATTCAATCCGGGTACACTGCGTAGGGCCTCGAAAATAGTTGTCGCCTTTTGCTGATCAATCTGCTCTCTTGATATAATGGAAACAGAATCTGGCAACTGACTGACCGGTGTCTCTGTCCTCGTTGCGGTTACCATGATTACTTCAGTATATTCGTCAACTCCTGCAACCAGAGCTTTATCTTGCATTGCTGACTTATTTGATTCTTTTTTCAGGTTGACATTGCTTTCAGAAAAACAGATAGCGGGTAAAAACGATAGTGATACAAACAATAGAATAAATAAACAGTACTTCATATAAACCTCCTTTTCCCCTCGGAAAAAAGTGCTGGAAAAACGTGTAAGACAGGTTTCCTGGCTTTCGGATCATCCTGGTTTCTGCACCTTCCCATCCGCCGAAAGCGAACAGTGGTATTTTGCAGATTTCGTCACCGATTACAGTTGCGGGGCAGCTCCCGTTAACCGAGTTTCAACTCGGCAGGGATTCCCTTAAATCTCACACACAGTAAAAAATTATTACAAAATATTAACTCAAATGATTACCTCCAATATCATTTTGTAGGCTGATTTATTACTCCAATAAAAAAACCCGGATCTTCGATGGGAAGATCCGGGTTTTATGTTATATGTATTATGTAATAAAAAACGTATTCTACCTCCACCTTCTTTACCTTCGAAGAGTTATTGTGAAGTATTTACGGGTAGGTCTTCTGACTATCGGGTCAACCTAATGACTGCGCCTTCCCACCCCGGTCAAAGCCGGGAGAAGTGGCCTGTTATCACGTAATATCGTGATATGCAGTCTTAGTAGCCGATTACAGCGGCGGGTCCGTGCCCTTTAAGGGACTTCCCTATTAAGTCGCTACCAGCAAGTTGCTGTTAGCAAACACCCGTAAACATATTTTAAATTTTCAAAGTGCATTTAAATTGCAAATACTCGTAAGAAATATACAGATTAGACAAAACATTGTCAATATCAAACAATAATATTATTACACCGTTAGACTGAGCGAACGACCTTTGATTGACAATCTAAGAGTCAGCTTGTCATAAGTATTATTCTGGTGAAGTACCGTGGTTTACAAACAATTACTGTTGCGGTGACTGTATATTGACTTCGGTAACTATGTATTCTTATTTATTGATCTTTCGATTGGGAGTCAAAGAGTCTGTATTAATAATTCACAGAGTATAACATAACTACTCATTAGCGGACGTTGGGAATAAGTCTTGGTATGATAGAGGCTTATGTGCAACAAATTTTCACTAAAAATGGTGGGGCATTATCATGGTTCAATCTCCCCACGCACCTTTTTTAGTGACATAAAAAAAAGAATATAAAATAGCACTATTTGTGATTAAATATTTCCGCCGGAAACTTATTAACATTTTATACCCCCATAAGATATTAATGTGCTAAAACATATTTTGTGTTTTTAACTTCAAGCAAGAAATAGATGATACAATGAGAATTATTACTTTTGGTATAAAAGTAGGTGGAACACCTCTGTACTTTTTTGAATATTTATATATTGTGTTTGAATACGGTAAAACACCGTTTTACTTTTAATAAATATTTGTTATAGATATTTTATTACATAAAAAAAGGAAGACATAAGCGGCAACTTATGTCCTCCAGAACATTATTCCCATTCACCAATGAAAAAGAATAATACGTATAGATTAGTTAATAAACTAAATATAGCAACACAAAAAGCTGCATGGATGAGGACGGTCACTACCGCCCGGAAGACATGCAGCTTTTTTTTTGGCTTCAGATTGGGAGAACCCCTATGACTTGATACTAAGAAACAACTAGAACACTGATTTTTAAAGTGTTGAAATATTAAGACTTACAATGTGGTAAATTTCAGCCGTTTTTATAGCATTTTCAGGAGAAAAATTATGTGTAAATGCGCAGTAAAAAAAGAGAGAAAATCTGGAGTTATGACCGTTAAAAATAGCTGGAGGCTTAGAGCACTTTGGCGTATCGAAAAATATATCCGTGATGTTGGCCAGGACTCCAGAGCCAAGAGGATGGGTTATTGTGGAAATACTATTTTTGTGAAAGTTAAGAAAGGAGACCCATCCAATGTTCTGTATGAACCGCAACTACGTTGTAAAGATCGAGTCTGCCCAGTGTGTAACTCATACCGTGCATCTATTCTTTCTCGAAAGGTGGAAAAACTTGGTAAAAACATGGAAAATCCTCATTTACTGACAATAACTGCTAATGCATTAAACAGGGATAGTTTGAAAACAGCTGTAGGGTGTTTTAAGAAATCAACAAGTTTACTCAAAAAAGAGCGTTCATGGTGGAAAAGGTATATCCGGGGAGGTGTAGAGCATATAGAGATTACATACAAAGAAGAAACAGGCTGGCATGTTCACTCACATATGCTCGTTGATCTGGCAGTTGATCGTAAAGTTGAGAATATGCAGCTTACAGACAATGGTTATTTTCTAGACCCACTAAAGAAAGACCTTGAGCATGTTCTTCTAAAAGTTGGTCTAGGGCAGATTTCAGATATCAGGCCGGTAACTGAAGGATATGGAAAAGAAATCTCAAAGTACTCTATGAAGTTTGGTCTTGATATTGAAGAAGCCAGGCTTAAAGAGATTATAGTTGATATGAAGGGAAAGAGGATGGTGTCGAGGTTTGGCAATTGTTACGGCCTGAAAGAGATGGAAGAACTTACACCGAAAGAGGAAGAACAATATGAAACACTAGGAACCATTAAGGAAGTTGTTGATAGATGCTTTAAAGAGACTGGTGTTGATAGTGAACTGGTTAGATATGCTCTTGGAGCAGTAAGAATCGGGCTTATAAGGATATGTTCTGTTGACAATAAACTATTTCAAGATGATGAAGTAGATTCATCTTGAAACTTTTAGAAAGGTGACAAGTGATGATAGTAGATGGCATGATTGCAAGCGATGTAAACGTCTCTGATAAAGGTGTCTGGTTTCAGGTAATGTGTAAAGACCTTAGAGATACGTTTAGAGTCTTTATTCCTATGGTTAATGTAAATGGAGAGCATCTTTTAAATATGGGAGATCCTGTTAGGGTTGATTTCAACGAGTTCTTTCCGTTTGGAAATAAAGTTCGGATGGAAGTAAAGAGAGTTACTTTAGATAATGGCAAAAAGAAATTTGATTTCTAATTTTTTGGAATGTGACTAATGCTTTTAAACCAGTCGTTTCTGGAAGTATATAAAATATGTCATACATTTTTTATCGCATGATTTTTTTTTACTTACAGAAATTTCAAAATGCAAAGGGAAGTCCTGGAAATCTTCAAAAGACAGAGTCTTAGTATTTGTAATATGTTTTTTACTCCAGGATGATCTCTCTTAAGAAAGAAACAGGAAAAACTTTTTACAAATACGGCTGAAACAAAAGGTGTTGAAAACTGTTAATAAAATTGTTGAAAATGTTTGTGATAGTGACATATAATCTAGCCGATAGCGACATGCAGATACTATCAGGCTTCGGAAAGGAGGTATGAATGTTTAAGCGAAGCGGTGTCTGGTGGACGTGTATAAGGCATAATGGTAGAAAGATTCAAAAAAGCCTTGAGACCTCAGATCGAAAACTGGCAAAAGCAATCGAAGCAAAGATTCGAACAGAGATTATTGAAGGAAAGTATTATGAAAAACCTATCTATAATGAACGAACTTTCTTGCCGTTGATTGCTAAATTCATGAAGGAGTATGCACCAAAGAAGTCCGTTAGTATGCAGAGAAGCTATACTGCATCTTCAAAACATCTTATTCCTTTTTTTGGTAACATAAACTTGTTGTTAATAACAGCCAAAAAGATATCAAAGTATAAGGTGTTAAGATATGAAGAGGGTGTAAGTCCTGCAACTATTAATCGTGAGACGGCAATGTTATCCAGGATGTTCACTATAGCAGTTGAGGAGTGGGAGTGGTTAGATCATAAGCCTTTCTTGAGGATAAAAAAAGAGAAAGAAAACAATGTTCAGGAAAAATACCTGACATCGGACGAAGAAAAGAGGCTTATTGAGAACTGCCCTGAATGGTTAAAAGGTTTAGTAGTTTTTTCGCTAAACACTGGACTGAGGCAGAATGAACAGCTTTCATTGACTTGGGAGAGAGTGTCTTTGCAACGAAGAGACATTCTTATTCTGGAAACAAAATCTGGCAGGCCTAGAAGTATTCCATTGAACAAAACTGCTATAGGAGTACTTGAAAGAAATGCAAAGACTCGAAGCATCAAAAATGATCTAGTATTTTTCAGCAATTGTGGGACAAAGCTTAACAACTGTAATCTTATAAGGGCTTTTAAAAGAGCGGGTGGGATCCTCTAGAGTCGACCTGCA
>JGI24915J38486_100044_pt1 | contig 38276 bp, 32 predicted proteins | sample LinPfosmplate3_FD_38486 | JGI IMG/M metagenome (IMG submission 38486)
TCGAGCTCGGTACCCGGGGATCCCACGTATTTCCAATGTACATGGCAGGTCTTTTTCTGACAGCCGACAGGCCTTCTAAAACTTTTATATCTGATGCTTCATATGTTTGTTCCTGTGTCATCTTAAACCCTCATCGGCATAATGAGACCGACAAAACCTTCATCTGCTTCACCCGTCAGCACGAAAGGTTTCGAGCTGTCCGTAAAATCCAGATGTATGGTTTCACTCTGCATGGATTGGAGCGTATCGATAAAATATTTAGGATTGAAACCCGCCTCGACACACTCACCATTGTATTTAATTTCGATTTTTTCCTGGGCCTCGCCCAAATCCGGATTGGTCGATACCAGATCCATCACATTGTTTTCCAGGGTTATTTTAACAGCCCTGTACCGTTCGTTGCTCAAAATAAGCATTTTTCTCATGGCTTCCAGAAGAGCCGCTTTGCTGATATCTACAGGATCATTTTCATTTTTGAACATGACCGCATTATAATCCGGAAAATTGGTTTCCAGAAGACGCATCATCAAAAATGCATTTCCCTTTTTGGCCACGCAGTTTTTCTCTTTGAAGCCGATTTCAACCGTGCCGCCATCGGCCGCCATTTTGTTCAGCTCACTCATCCCTTTCTTGGGGATCATAACCCCGTCACTGAGTTCCAGAGATTCAAGATTTGAAAATGGTTTATCAATCAGGGAAAGTCTGTGTCCATCCGTGGCCACCATTCTCAAAACGTCCTTTTCATCAATCGTAATTTTTTCAGTCATGACTCCGGACAGTTTGAAACCGGCTTCTTCCACTGTTACTGCATAAATCGTTTTGTTGATCATGTTCACAAGGGTTTCACCCTTTATGGCAATCATGGTCACGTCTTCCGGTTCCATAAACGCGGGAAATTCTTCAGGGGGAATAGATGCCAGATTAAACCGCGCCACACCATCGGAAATAAATATCCAGTTGTTTTCTTTTTCTTTGATATGAAATTCTTCTGATCTTGTCTCCTTAAGAATTTCAAATATCTTTCGTCCGGACAGCGTTATGCTGCCTTCTTCCAGAACTTGGGCATTGATCGTTTCCTGAAAACCCAGCTCCAAATCCGTTGCGCTGATTCGAACAGTTGAGCCATCAGCTGTAAACAGAATCGTTGACAGTACAGGCATATTGCTCTTTTTTTCGATAATGCTTTGAACTTTTGAAACGGATTTGAGGAGTTCATCCCGATTAATTCTTATCTCCATTGTTTCCTCCGTTGGTGATCTATTTTGTTATTTTTTTAAATATATAAAAATAATCATAATAATAAAGCTTTGTAAGTTTGTTTGAAAACCAGGCAAACACCCGGTTTTGCAACCTTTGTTTTCTTAACTCGTTATAAAAGAATGATCCGAAACTTTCAGAGAAAATCCCCAGGGGTCAATATTTTTGTTTTTTGAACAAGGGTTGAAAAAAAATGAACAGTTCTGAAATTCTATTCAACCGAGCCATTTGAAAGAAAGCCTCTTAATTTATTTATATCATTAATAACCTCTACTTTTGACTTTATATTCCTCTCAACACTGTTAATTGAATAAATTATGGATGAGTGGTGTTTATTCCCGAAGGCTCTTCCGATTTCTTTCAGAGACATGTCGGTATATTTTCTTGTCAGGAATATGGCCACCTGTCTGGGATAAGAGATTTTTCGTTCTTTCTTTCGACCCAAAAGATCGTCTGGTGAAATTTGAAAATATTTCGACGTGATTTCCTGAATACGTTCGGGTCCGATCTGAGCAAGAAGTTTATTTTCAAGAATGGATTGTACAATAGAAATATCCATTTTGTTTCCGTAAAGGGATGTATGACGTTTGATTTTTTCAATTTTATGGACCAGGTTTTTCAGGTCATTGGTCGAACTCGCCAGGAAGAATGTTACGTCATCTTGAAACCGAATCCCTTGCTGCTTTGCCATTTGGGAGATCACGTTCATTTTCGTTTTTTGATCTGGCGCCTCTATTTCAGCAATCAGACCCCATTCAAGACGGGAACGCAGCAGGGGCAGGAGATTTTTGATCTGGTTTGGAGGTGTGGAGGCGGCAACCACCAACTGGCGTTTTGAGTCTAGAAATTGAGTACAAAGAGAAAGCAACTCTTTTTGTGATTTATAGTGAGAGGTGACGGTCTGGATATCGTCCAGTAACAGAAACCGAGGCGTTTTTTCTTCTCCCCAGAAGCCGTTAATCTTATCAGGGGAAGTTTTTTCGAATTGGGAGATAATGTTTTCAGCTGACAGGTAAACGACCTTATTATCAGGGTTCTTTTTCATGGCCTCATTGCCGATGGCGTGCAAAAGATGGGTTTTTCCAAAGCTCCATTTGCTAAAGATATAAAGAGGATTATACTTGTAGGAAGGATTGTTTGCAACATCAAGCGCTGAAGAGCAGGCCAACTTATTGGAATGGGCTGTGACGAAGTCGGAAAAGGTGCACGACGGATCCAGTCCTGAGGGAAACGACATTTTTGAACTTCGAGGGATATGTTGCGTCTGTTTTTTTGTCTTTTTTCCAGCGGCCTGGTAAGAAAAACGGATGGCCGGGCGGGCGCCAACGATATTTCGCAAGAACTGCTGTATATGCTCGCTGTAATTTTCAGAAAGCCATGATGCAATAAATTTGTTTGGGACCTCAATAACAGCCAATTCTGGGGTGATTTCAAGCAAAGATGCTTGTGACAGCCACGTTTTGAACTCGGGTTTTGGGATATTGTCCCGGATATTCCGTTTTATTTGGTCCCATATTTCGTTTTTGGTTGTCATGGAAATCAATTGTGGGTTAGTAAAAAGGTTTTTGTAAAAACAGTGCATTATATAGTTTTTTTTAAAAGATAGCAATTAAAATTTATCTTTAAGCAAGGGGAGGAAAACATGACTTATTCAATCGCGTTAGCTGGGAAAGGGGGTACCGGCAAAACCACTACAGCGGGTATGCTGGTCAAATATCTGGTGGAGAAAGGGAAAACCCCTGTCCTGGCTGTGGATGCCGATGCCAATGCCAATCTGAACGAAGTGCTGGGAATCGATTCGGGCGAAACACTGGGAGATGCCAGGGAAGATATGAAGACGGGTGTTGCGACGGGTATGACCAAAGATGTGTATATGGAAATGAAGCTTCAACAAGCGGTTGTAGAGTCCAGTGGCTTTGACCTAATTGTCATGGGCCGTCCCGAAGGGGCGGGATGTTATTGTGCGGCCAATACCCTTTTGACCCAATATCTGGAAAAACTTATTGACAATTACAGCTATCTGGTAGTTGACAATGAGGCGGGGATGGAGCATATCAGCAGGCTGACCACCAATAACATCGACGTGCTCCTGGTGGTGAGCGACGCCACAAGGCGTGGCTTACAGGCGGCCCATCGTATTGTGGAATTAACAAAAGCCCTAAAATTGAACATCAGCCGGAAAGTGGTTATGGTTAACCGTGCCAAAGAAGGCCAATCAGAAGCTTTAGATGAGGCACTCGGTCATTATGATCTGGATTGTATCGGCACCGTCCCGGAAGATTCAGAAGTACAGCAGTTTGACTTGGAAGGCAGGCCGACCGTTGAGTTGCCCAGAGAAAATGGGGCTGTTAAGGCAGCGTACCGTATTTTTGATGAAATAACGCAATAACCACCCATTATATTGTATACGGTTTTGACTTTATACAATATATGGGGTTTTAAAATATCTGGTAAAACCTTTTAAATTACAGGCAAAAACCCCTTGACAACGCTTCGATAATCTTCTACTTTACGGCGAATGACCTCGAAGGCAGAGGCATTTTTTTGTGCTGACTATGTTAAATTTTTCACAAGTAAAGTTTTTTACGTTTTATTAATATTAGGCAGCGGCCATAAGCCGCAGATTGTGAACGAACAAAGAATCCAAGAAGGAGGTATAAAAAATTGGCCTTTGAGATTCCCGAACAGCCCTATTCAGGAAAAATAGGGGAAACAACACTTGGCGTTGGAGACGACGCCGTTACACTGGGTGGAGGAGACTCATACCCATTCCATCTCTTTGAAGGCAGCATGCCCAATGCCCCAAAGATTGCCATGGAAGTCTGGGATTATGACCCCTCTGAAGAATGGCCCGAGGCGGCAATTGCGCCCTTTAAGGATGTGATCGGCGCCCCTGACGCGTGGGCCAAAAAATGCGTGGATGAGTATGGTGCGGATTTGATTGTGCTACAGTTAAAGGGCACGGATCCGAACGGAATGGATCGTAGCGCCGAGGAATCCGCGGAAATTGCCAAAAAGGTGGCTGATGCGGTGAATGTGCCCCTGGTCCTGTGGGGAACCGCCAATAACGCAAAGGACGAAGAGGTGCTGAAAAAGATCTCGGAAAGCTGCGAGGGTAAGAATGTTTCCCTTGGACCGGTGGAAGAGGCAAACCACAAGGGTGTGGGCGCCAGCTCGCTGGGTTATGGTCAGACCATTGTTTCCTCGTCTCCCATCGATGTGAATCTGGCCAAACAGCTCAATATTCTTCTGGGCAACCTGGGCGTTAACAGCGATAAGATTATCATTGATCCCACCACTGGTGGTCTCGGATACGGTATGGAATATTCATACTCGGTTATGGAGCGGATCATGATGGCGGCCCTGACCCAGGAAGACGACAAACTGCAGATTCCCATGATCTGTAATCTGGGGAACGAAATATGGAAATGCAAGGAAGCCAAAGAGCCCATTGAAGAAGCCCCGACCCTGGGTGATCCTGAAAAACGGGGGATCATGATGGAGTCGACGGCGGCTGTTTGTTACCTGCTGGCCGGCGCATCGGTGCTTATTCTGCGGCATCCTGAAAGTGTTCGGTTGACCAAGTCTTTCATTGAATTGCTCTCAAACGGCGGGACAGCGGCCAATGTGGCTGACGTCTCGAAGGTTCTTGATCTTGAAACGGCTGATCTTCTTTCTCTTTCTCCGGATCCCAACCTTGATTTTGAGGAACCGGAAGCCGAAAAGAAACCGGCAGCCAAGGTGGCCAAAAAGCCGGAAGCCAAAGCCGAAGTGAAAGAAGCGCCCAAGGCAGCGCCCGCACCCAAGGTTGAAGCCAAGCCGGAAGCCAAAGCCGAGGTGAAGGCAGCGCCCAAAGAGGATCCGGCAGCCAAGGCCAAGGCGGAAGCAGCAGCCAAAGCTGAGGCCGAAGCCAACGCTAAAGCGGAAGCAGACGCCAAAGTGGCAGCGGAAGCAAAGGCCAAAGCTGATGCAGAGGCTAAGGTTAAGGCGGAAGCGGACGCCAAAGCCAAAGCGGAAGCCGAAGCAGCGGCAGCGGAAGTGGCCAAACGAGAGGCCGAGGAAGGTGAGTTAAGGCAGAAAAGGGCAAAGGAACAGGAAGAGCGTCTTGCCAAGAAGGCATCCGGTGTTCCTGAAGAAACCTCCATGACCGCTTCAAAGGAGCAGAAAACCAAGCAGCAAAAAACGGTTGGTAAATTCAAACGGATTCGTAGGTAGGGATATTCATTGGCGTCGTTTTGAGTAAAATCTTAATGGCTTAATCAGATACTGACCCACATGAACAAAATAAATATGAGGAGGAACCTCTAATGGCAGAAGAAAAACCGAAAGTAGCCAAGTTGGAAAAGAAGAAAAAAGTGGTTGATCCTATTGCAGCCTCAGTAGATGTTGCATCGCAGGAGATGATAGCAAGGGCAACGGCGTTGAATGTAGAAACGATTTTTGACCGGGCCCTGACCATGAAACAGTGTAATATCGGTATTCAGGGGACGTGCTGTAAGAACTGCGCCATGGGACCCTGCCGTTTGCCCCTTCCCAAGGGGGGAATTGATGGAAAAGACGAGCGCAAGGGCCTTTGCGGCGCCACGGCAAATACCATTGCGGCCAGGAATTTCGTAAGAATGATAGCCGCCGGCGCGGCGGCCCATTCGGATCATGGCCGTTCCGTGGCAGAGGTCTTTCTTGCTGTGGCGAGAAAAGAAACTGACGATTATATGATAAAGGATTACGACAAACTCCTCGCCGTAGCAGGGCACCTGGGTGTGGAAACTACCGTAGAGGTGGATGGCGAAGAAGTTGACAGGGACATGGACGAAATCGCCCTTGAGACGGCGGAAATTGCCTTGGGCGAGTGGGGAAAGTCCGAAGGAACGCTTCTATATCCCAAAAGAGCGCCAGAGGCCAGGTACGAACTGTGGAAAAAGCTGGGTGTGCTTCCCAGAAACATTGATCGGGAAATTGTGGAAATCATGCACCGTACCCATATGGGGGTTGACCAGGACTACAAAAACCTCATGAAGCAGGGGACGCGGGCAGCCTTAGCCGACGGTTGGGGCGGGTCCATGCTGGGTACCGATATCCAGGACATTCTTTTCGGAACGCCGTATCCCCTCCAGTCAGAGGCGAATCTCGGTGTTATGAAAGAGGATCATGTCAACATCATTGTTCATGGACATGAACCGGTTTTGTCCGAGATGATTATCGCTGTGGCAGAAAAAGATGAGATGATCGAGTACGCTAAGAAAGCGGGCGCAAAGGGGATTCAACTCTCGGGCATCTGCTGCACGGCCAACGAAATGCTACAACGTCACGGAATTCCTTTGGCCGGGACGTTCCTGCAACAGGAACTGGCTATTATTACCGGCGCCTGCGATGCCATGGTGGTGGATATTCAGTGTGTTATGCAGAACCTTGCCAACGTGGCCAAGTGTTTCCACACCAAACTGATCACCACCCACCCCATCGCCAAGATGGAGCAGGAAAATGTGATTCATATTGAGTTTGATGAGCATCATGCGGCCGAAGATGCCGAGCGGATTATTAAAATGGCCATCGACAACTTTAAAAACCGCGGCGCGGAGGTTATGATTCCGCAGCATAAAGCCCCTCTTATTGCCGGTTTTGGCGTTGAATCCACAGAGTATCATCTCGGCGGTTCGTTCCGGGGAACCTATTACACATTGAATGATAATATTATCAATGGGCGTATACGGGGTGTTGCGGGTGTTGTGGGATGTAACAACGCGAGAACACAACATAACCGTGATCATATCGCCATCTGCAAAGAGTTGATCAAGAACGATGTGCTGGTCCTTACTACGGGCTGTACAGCCATCGCCTGTGCAATGGAGGGACTCTTGACGCCTGAAGCCGCTGCAGTGCATGCCGGTCCGGGCTTAGCCGAGGTTTGTGAAACCGTCGGTATTTCCCCGGTCCTTCATCTCGGTTCGTGTGTCGATAACAGCCGTATTCTCCTGGCAGCGACAGAGGTGGTCAAGGCAGGCGGCCTTGGCGACGATATCAGCGAATGGCCGGTGGCGGGAAGCGCCCCCGAATGGATGAGTGAAAAGGCCATCAGCATCGGTCATTATTTTGTATCATCGGGTGTGTACACGGTATTTGGCGTGTCGCTTCCCACCAGCGGAGCGCCGGTATTCCACGACTATATCACCAAGGATTTGGAAGAAATATATGGTGGCATGTGGGACGTGGAGCCTGATCCCATCAAACATGCCCATATGATGATTGCCCATATCGATAAAAAGCGGAAAGAGCTGGGCATAGACAAGGCCAGGGAACGGGTCCTTATGGATATGGCAAGCCGCCAGGCCCTTGAGGCGTAACAGACAGGGTGTGATAGGCTTTATTAAGCTGAAAAGTAAGATTCTGAATTAAAATAAATCCTCAACGAAGGAGGAAGAACATGTCGAGATTAGTAGCGTTTGCAGCCATACAGGGCGGCTATAAAGTGGTTTCACAGGCTGAAGGGGCGTACCGGAAGGCCCTTGATACATATGATGCCAGCACAGAGGTCGGTTTTCCAAACACGGGTTATTTTCTGCCGGTGATCTATTCCCTTTTTGGAATCAAGGTGGAGACCCTTGAGGATATACAGGAACCGTTAGACATTGCGCGGGGACTTCTTCCGCCGCATATCAAAAACAAAAATTGGCTCCCTTTCCTCGGTCCTTTGCTGGATGCGGGTATGGCGGGTATTATCTCTTATGAAATTATAGAGGCCTTGCGGTACCTTAATGATCCGGATTTTTATATTCATGCGGAAGATCCGGATATCGATGCTGGAAAACTTTGGGTTGGTGCTGCCGATGATACGGTTTTAAGAAAAAGAGGGGTTGAGTTTGTTGATGGAAGTGCTCCCGGGTTTGCCGCTATTGTTGGATCCGCCCCCACCAAAGAGATTGCGCAGATGATTCTTGAAGATTATCAGAAAAAGAGTCTCTATATATTCTGTGCCGCAAATCATAATGGCACCACATTGATTGAACAGGCCATCGAAGCGGGTATGCAGGTGGGCTGGAATACCAGAATCGTGCCGTTTGGTCCTGATATTTCATCGGCTGTTTTTGCCCTTGGCTTTGCCAATAGGGCTGCAATGGCTTTTGGTGGTGTTGAGCCGGGCGATTATCGCAAGATGCTGCTGTATAATAAGGAAAGAATTTTTGCATTTGTAAACGCCCTGGGCGAAGTGGGAACCGAATGGGCGGTAGCCGCAGCCGGTTGTGTAAACTGGGGATTCCCCACTTTGGCTGACACGGATATCACCGAGATTCTTCCCACGGGTATCTGTACCTACGAGCACGTGGTGTCGCCTGTTTCTCACGATGAAATATGCCAGAAATCGGTTGAGGTTCGTGGTCTTAAGGTAACGGTATCCGAAATAAAGATTCCGCTTTCCTATGGCCCGGCATTTGAGGGTGAGCGGGTCCGTAAGGATGATCTCTATATGGAGATGGGCGGCGGCAAGACCCAGTGCACCGAATTGTGCAAAATGGCCGAGATGAACGAGATCGAAGACGGCAAGGTGGAAGTAATCGGTCCGGATGTGGGTGATGTGAAAAAGGGCGAGCGGCTCCCCTTGGGTATTTTCGTGCAGGTGGCGGGCCGGGAAATGCAGCCCGACTTTGAGCCCATTCTGGAACGTCAGATCCACCATTTGATCAACTATGCCCAGTATGTCATGCATATCGGGCAGCGGGACATCTCCTGGATCAGGGTCAGTGATCAGGCCGTTGATAAGGGGTTTACCATCAAGGATATCGGTGTGATCCTGCACGCAAAATTGCATCAGGATTTCGGCAGTATTCTGGACAAAGTTCAGGTAACCCTGTACAGCAAGAAGGAAGATGTGGATAAGTTGACCCAACAGGCCAGGGCCGAGTACAAAACCCGGGATGCGCGGGTGGAGAACATGACCGACGAAGCCGAGGAGACGTTCTACTCCTGTACCCTCTGCCAGTCCTTTGCGCCCAGCCATGTTTGTATGGTCAGTCCCGAGCGGACCGGCCTTTGCGGCGCATACAACTGGATGGATTGCAAGGCTTCCTTTGAAATCAATCCCACCGGCCCCAATCAGCCTGTGGAAAAAGGCGAGGTTCTTGATCCGGTCATGGGCCAGTTCAAGGGCGTCAATGATTTTATTTTCAAGGCGTCCCGGCAGACCATTGATCACTATAATTTCTACTCCATCGTTAATGATCCCATGACCACCTGTGGCTGCTGTGAAGCCATCGCAGCGGTGCTGCCCGGTTGTAACGGCGTCATGACGGTGCACCGCGACTACAGCGGCCCCACCCCATGCGGCATGAAGTTCACCACCCTTGCCGGCGTTATGGGCGGCGGCCAGTCCTCGCCCGGGTTCGTGGGTCACGGAAAATTCAATATAACACAGCGGAAGTTTCTCTCCGGCGACGGGGGCCTCCTTCGCATGGTATGGATGCCCAAATCCTTGAAGGAAGAACTCAAGGAGCGTCTGGAAATGCGTGGAAAAGAACTGGGCGTGCCCGATCTTATCGACCGGATTGCCGATGAGACCGTAGGAACGGATGAGGAAACCGTTCTGGCGTACCTCAAGGAAAAGGACCACCCCGCCCTCAAGATGGACCCAATTGTGGGGTAAGGGTGTAAACATGAGTCGGGGCGCGCTCCAGAGTGGGCGCGCTTCGGCTTTTACCATTATATTCTGAGTTAGGAGTCTATTATGGGATTAACTGGAATTGCGATATTCAAAATGCTGCCCAAGACCAATTGCGGCGAGTGTGGGGTGCCCACATGTCTGGCCTTTGCCATGAATCTTGCCGCCGGCAAGGCGGAATTGGATGCTTGCCCCTACGTTTCCGATGAAGCCAGGGAACAGTTGGCGGAGGCCTCGGCCCCGCCCATCCGGCCGGTAGCCATCGGCGCGGGCGCAAGGGCCTTTAAGGTGGGCGGCGAAACGGTCATGTTCAGGCATGAGAAAACTTTTTACAACCCCACAGCGCTGGCGGCCCTGGTGCCCTCCGATGTGGATGCGGCCGTCCTTGACACCAAATTGAAAACCTGGAACGCGTTCCAGTATGAGCGGGTTGGGGTGAACCTGCGGCCGGAACTGGTGGCATTGAAAGATGTTAATGGCGATGCCGCCACCTTTGCTGTCATCGCTAAAAAAATCGCTGAAGAATCGGAATTCGGCCTGGTGCTCATGAGCGAAAAGCCGGATGTGATCAAGGCAGCCCTTGAGGGTTGCGCGTTCAAGAAACCGCTGATTTATGCGGCAACCAACGACAATGTGGAAGACATGGGAAACCTGGCCAAGGAAAGTGGGCTTCCCCTGGCGATCAAAGCGGACAATATGGATGATCTCATTGCCCTAAGTGACAAATTGACGGGCATGGGCTTAAAAGATTTGGTGCTGGATTCAGGCGCCAGAGAAATGAAAGCGCTGTTCCAGGATCAGGTCGTCATTCGACGGGCGCCGCTTAAGGCCGCCAATAAATCCTTAGGCTTTCCCACCATTACCTTTCCCTGTGAAATGGCGGATAATCTGGCCATGGAAACGCTTATTGCGTCCATGTTGATTGCCAAATACGCGGGCATTGTGGTGCTTTCCGATTTTGAAGGTGAAAGTCTTTTCCCGCTGCTGCTCGAGCGGCTTAATATTTATACCGATCCTCAGCGACCCATGACCGTGACCGAAGGCATTTATGAGATCGGTTCGCCGGATGAAAACTCTCCGGTACTGATCACCACGAATTTTTCGCTCACATACTTTATTGTCAGTGGCGAGGTCGAGGGAAGCCGGGTTCCCAGCTGGCTGTTGATCATGGATACGGAAGGCCTGTCCGTGATGACCGCATGGGCTGCCGGGAAGTTTTCCGGCGACGCTGTGGCCATATTTGTAAAGAAGTGCGGTATTGCCGATAAAATTGCCCATAAGAAGATCATCATTCCGGGCTACGCGGCGGCTATCAGCGGGGAAATGGAAGAGGACTTGCCCGATTGGGATGTCATGATTGGACCCAGGGATGCCTCTCTCCTACCCAAGTTCTTGAAGGACATGCAGTAAAAAAGGAAGGGTGTTTTAGAGTTTGTTGTGACTTGGCCCAGCTAACGCAAAGGACACAACAAACTCATTTTACTTACCATTTAGAGAAAAGGGAGTGTGCCCATGTTTTTGATTGGTGAAAATTTAAACGTAATCAATACGATTATTGGCAGGGCGTTTAAGGAAAAGGATCCGGGCCCCATTGCCGAGGAAGCCAAACGCCAGAAGGAAAAGGCGATGGACTGGATCGACATCAACCTGGGACCCGCCAGAAAAGGCGGTCCGGAGCTGATGGAGTTTGTGGTCAAGACGGTCCAGGACGCTATCGGAGACGAGATCCCCCTTTGTCTTGATACTTCTAACATCGATGCCATGGAAGCGGGGCTGGCGGCGTGTAAGGGCAAGGCCATTATCAATTCCATCATGTGCAGGCCCGAGCGTTATGAGAAAATGATTCCGCTTGCCGCGAAATACAAAGCCAACATGATCGCCCTCATGTGGGGGCCGGATGGTCTTCCCCGGGACGAAAACGAGCGCATGGCCCTGTCGGCGGAACTGCTGTACGCGGCCAATGAAGCGGGCGTTCCCAACGAGGACATCTTTGTGGACGGTATTGTGACCCCCGTCAATATTCAGCAACCTCAGCTCATAAGCCTCATGGCTTATCAGGAGATGGTGGGGGAAATGTTTCCGGGTGTGAAGTCCACCTGCGGCCTTTCTAATATCTCCAACGGTCCTCCGGACAACCTGCGACCCATTCTTAACCAAACCTATATGGTGATGCTGGAGCGGAAAGGGATGTATTCCGTGATTTCAGATGCTTATGACGACCAGCTGACCGCCATTGCCCGGGGAAAAAGACCGGACGTGGTAGAAGTCATCCATAAGGTGATGGATGAAGAAGCCATTGATATGGGCGGTCTGTCAAAGGAATTGCAGGACTATGTCAAAACAGCCAAGGTGATTCTGGGCCAGTCCCTCTATTCCGACTCATGGCTTGATCTGTAAAAAGCGCTAGATTAAAACCAAAAGAGACGCTCCCATTTACCGTGGGGGGGGTCTTTTTTTTTTGGCCGTTCACGGTTTACAATTGCCGGTTTACGGTTGAAAGGCTGCAAAAAGAGGAAAAAATTGGTTTGGAAACAATACAAGAAAAAATGACACCCGGCGACTTTGAACGGAATGAACAGGACAAACTCATTACGGACCGTATGGCCCGGGTAGAACGTAAAATACTGGTTATGAGTGGAAAGGGCGGGGTCGGCAAGAGCACGGTGGCCGGTTATCTGGCCCTTTTATTGAGCAAAAAGGGGAAGAAGGTGGGATTGATGGATGTGGACCTTCATGGTCCCAGCATTGCCAGGCTCATGAAGGTTCAGGGTGGTTTCGATATGAGCCAGAAAGGGGTTGTGAAGCCCTACGCTTTTTCCCCGCAATTGAGCATCGTGAGCCTGGAGATGATGCTCGGAGAAAAGGACATGGCGGTCATCTGGCGGGGGCCCATGAAAATCAGTGCCATTCGGCAGTTTGTATCCGATATTGAGTGGGGCGACCTGGACTTTCTGGTGGTGGATTCACCCCCGGGAACCGGGGATGAACCCCTTACCGTTGCCCAGACCATACCCGATGCGGAAGCCTTGATTGTCACCACGCCCCAGGAGATGAGCCTGGCGGATGTGAGAAAGTCCATTAATTTCTGCCGTCAGGTCAATATGAAGATATTGGGAGTGGTGGAAAATATGAGCGGGCAGCTTTGTCCTCACTGCGGCGGGAAGGTGCCGCTTTTCGGCCAGGGCGGCGGAGAGAAAATGGCCCGGCAGATGGATGTGCCCTTTCTGGGACAGATTCCCGCAGACGGGAAGATGGTGGTCGCCGGGGACACAGGGGATCTTGAAGGGCTAATGGGCCAGAAAGACCTGAAGATTAATGTTGCTTACGGCGATTTTTTAAAAAAAGTGCTCGCCGGTTAACAGCAAATTCCATCAAGCGCCTTCAGGCCTTAAATATTAATGTGGAACAACCTTTTCCTGAATGGGCAACCAACCCTTTTTTCCTTGACAGAATCCCTGTTTTGCAGCAATGTTTTTGCTGATAACGCAAACAGCAATTCAAGGGAATCGGGGAAAATCATCAATGAGCCATAACCTGATCCAAAACCCGGCGCCGGGGGCACACCGTCTTCGGTTCAAAGGTGATACGCTGGTTTTCAGCCTTTCTTTGCCGGAAGACCTGAAAGGCAACGCATGGATTCGCACCAATCTGGGCCACGCAAGAATCACCCGGCGTGAGATCATTGATGAAGTTTGCTGTGGTGAACCCCGTTTGCAGAGGGACTGGTTTGACATCCCCATGAAAAGGGTTTCAGTAACGCTTTTTCGGAGCCATATTCCCCTCTGCGAAGTGGGACATTTTGAAGCCAAATGTTATTTTTTAGCCGACTCCGCCAAAGTGGCTACGACGGCCGGGAAAGAAAATGAAACCACGCCCATCTGGCCGGACGGTCAAAATGTCGTTATCAACGTGGAACCTAGCGAAACGTGCTGCGCAAATATTATCTATAATGCTTTTGTAAGGCAGTTTGGCCCCAATATCGCCGGCCGCAGAGGGCCGACACCTGCCATGGCGGATGGGATAACCGTGTTGAACAAAGCAGGCTTCACGGTGATACCCCCCTCCGGCACCTTCAGGGATCTTACCCAGAAGCTGGATTTTATTATTTCAGAGCTGGGATGCCGAATTATTCAACTGTTGCCGGTCCACCCAACGCCCACCACCTACGGACGGATGGGCCAGTTCGGCAGTCCTTATGCCGCGCTCGGCTTTTTATCCGTTGACCCGGCCCTGGCTCAATTCGATCCCAAAGCCACGCCTTTAGAACAGTTTATTGAACTGGTAGATGCCGTACATGAGCGGAGTGCAAAGCTGTTTATCGACATTGCCATAAACCATACGGGATGGGCGGCAAGGCTTCATGAAAAGCACCCCTCGTGGCTGGTTCGGGACCAAGAGGGTGCCATTCAGGTGCCCGGGGCGTGGGGGGTGAAATGGGAAGACCTCACCAAGCTGGATTACACCCAAAAAGACCTCTGGCAATACATGGCGGAGGTTTTTCTTACCTGGTGCCGTCGAGGGGTGGATGGGTTTCGATGTGACGCCGGCTATATGATTCCGGTGCGTGCCTGGCAGTATATCATTGCGTCTGTCAGGGAACAGTATCCGGATACCGTTTTTTTGAATGAAGGCCTCGGTGGAAAGATATCCGTGACCCGAAATCTTTTGAGCAAGGGGAACTTTAACTGGGCGTATTCGGAACTGTTTCAGAATTACACCCGGGACCAGATCGAAAGCTATCTTCCGGAGGCCATGGAAATTTCAAGGACAGATGGCTTGACGGTGCATTTTGCGGAAACCCACGATAATCTGCGATTGGCAGAAAGATCCAAGGTCTGGGCCCGCATGCGGACGGCACTGTGCGCCCTTTTTTCCCCCAACGGGGCCTTTGGCTTTGCCAATGGGGTGGAGTGGTATGCCACGGAAAAGATCAATGTTCACGGGGCCCCGTCTCTAAACTGGGGGGCCGATAGCAACCAGGTGGAGAACATACAGCGAATCAATGCGATCCTTAAACACCATCCGGCATTTCATGACCGGGTGGATTTAAAAATGATACAGTGCGGCGCGGGAAATTATGTGGTCTTGCTGCGACATCACATTCCAACGGGGAAATGGGTTCTGGTGGCGGCAAACCTGGACGATGATAAGGAAGCGGTTGTGTGTTGGGATGACAGGGTAGAGCCCCACGGGGAAGATAATGAGTTAACGGATTTACTCAGCGGTGAAAAAGTGACCCTTGACCGGGCAGGAGGCTATTTTAGGGTTTTGCTGATGCCGGGCCAGGTTCTCTGCTTGACAGCCGATCCCGATGACGAGGCGCTGCTTCGCATGCTGCCGGACCAGAGCAACTTGCCCCCTGAACGGATTAAACACCAGCAACTGCGCGCCAAGGCCTTTGATGTGTGGCGCTATTATCATGGTGTAGACGATCTTGAATCCGCTGATCCGGATGAGATGGCGGCTCGATTGTCAAAGGACCCGATGACGTTTTGTGCTGAAATGAATCCACAAGGTGCGGAGTCCCGGGTGATTCAATGGCGATGGCCGAGTGATTTAAGACGCCAGGTCATGGTGCCGCCGGGGCATTTTCTGTTGGTCTCTGCTGATACGGCTTTCCGTGCAAGTATCATGGATAAGCAGAATGCGCCAGTGTTGGCTGCCGACTCCGCCAAAGTAGCGAACGCTACGAGCCGACTCCGCCAAAGCAGCTGCGACGGCCGGGCGGCCGGGTCGGAGGCATCTCTTGGGCTGGATGACGGGAAGAATTATATTCTGTTCAAGCCGCAACCCACACCGGATCTGCATACCCCTCGCACCCTTGAACTAAGCGTTTTTGAGCGTGGCCGCACGGAACATGCTGAAGCGCCGCTTCTCTTTCTATGTGAGCCTGAAAAAAGCCTTGTGAAAAGGCGTCTTGGCCGATCCAGCCGCCCGGCCGTCGTAGCCACTTTGGCGGAGTTGGCTCGTAGCCACTTTGGCGGAGTCGGCTTGGATGGGACGTCAAAATCTCTCTTACTGCTGGGCACAAACCGGCGTGGTGCCATGATGCGGGCGCCCATTCCGTGGGGAACGCTTCCCAGCCGCTATGACGCGCTGCTGGCGGCAAACATGGATTCCCATTATCCCGAAAGCCGGTTGATTCTCTTGGCGCGATGCCGGGGGTGGGTCAGGTTTCAGGGATATTCCCAGGAGATGGATGAACACTGTGTTGATGCGTTTGTGTTTGATGGGCATTCGCGGGGATGCTGGGGCTTCCGGGTCCCAACCGGGCAGGGTGAACATGTCTATCTAAGGGTATGTCTGGAAATGGTGCCTGAGAAAAACCAAGTTCGAATGGTGTTTTACCGGGAGCCCGCTCAAGGGTTTGAAGGACGGCTCAGCGATTCCAAACCCGTTGAGATTATTTTGAGACCAGACGTTGAATGGCGAAGTTTTCATGAATCCACCAAGGCTTATCAGGGAGCGGAGACCCTTTTTCCTGACGCTGTAACTCCAACGCCGGATAAAGCAGGCTTTCTGTTTTCACCCCATGGGCCGAAACAGTACCTTTCGGTGCGTATTTCAAGGGGTACTTTCCAGCTAGAGCCCGAATGGCAATACATGGTACATCACTTCCTGGACGGGGAACGGGGTTTTGATGCAGATTCGGACCTGTTCAGCCCGGGCTATTTTTCCGTATTTCTTGAAGGGGGAAAGGCTTTCGAATTGGTGGCGGCGGCATCGGAGTCAGGCGGCGAGGAACATCGGTCCGAAGAAGACCCTGTCGACGGTGACAGTCTGAACCCTTTGTTCCATCAGGAAGAAACCGTATCCTTGGGCAGAGCCCTCCATGACGCCATCGACCATTATGTGGTCAAGCGGGGGGACATGAAAACGGTCATCGCCGGATACCCATGGTTTCTGGACTGGGGCCGGGATTCCCTGATCGTTGTCAGAGGTCTCGTGGCCGCAGGTAAGTTGACGGAGGCCCGCGCGGTCCTCCGGCAGTTCGGACGATTTGAACACGAGGGAACCCTGCCCAACATGATTAATGGAGAGGATGCGGGGAACCGGGATACATCCGATGCGGCACTTTGGTTTTTCGCGGCATGCGGTGATCTCCTCCAGAAGGAAGGAAATCTATCTTTTCTGGCGGAAAAAGCAGGGCGGCACACCATTAACGAGGTGCTGCATTCCATCGGCCATTTTATGATACATGGGACGCAAAACGGCGTGAGAATGGACCCGGATTCAGGCCTTCTTTTCAGTCCTGCGCATTTTACATGGATGGACACGGATTTTCCCGCAGGCACCCCTCGAGAGGGGTATCCCATCGAGATACAGGCCCTTTGGTACAATGCCCTGACGGTCCTTTCCCGTTTGGACGGGGAAAAGGGTGAGTATGACTGGCGCGCGCTGGCAGCGCGTGTTCAATCGTCCATTATGGATCTGTTCCGGCTGAATGGAAAATACCTGTCGGATTGCCTTCATGCTGTGCCCGGCGGCGCTGCAAAAGCGGCAACTCCGGATGATTCCCTGAGGCCCAACCAACTTCTGGCCATCACACTGGGTGCTGTTCAAGATTCGCTCATCTGTCGCCATATTCTTGCGGCCTGCAGTGAGCTCCTGGTCCCCGGCGCCATCAGGAGCCTTGCGGATCGACCGGTTCGGGTGCCCATTTCAATTGTTCATAACGGCCGCGTTTTAAACGATCCGCACAAGCCCTATTGGGGAAATTATGTGGGTGATGAAGACACGCGGCGAAAACCGGCGTATCACAATGGTACCGCCTGGACATGGCTGTTTCCTGCCTATTGCGAGGCTTGGGCCCAGACCTATGGCGATACGTCCCGTAAAACAGCCCTGTCGTGGCTTTCCAGCAGTACCGGGCTCATCAACAGCGGTTGTCTGGGTCAGGTGCCTGAAATCCTGGACGGGGATTTTCCCCACACACAACGGGGCTGTGATGCTCAGGCGTGGGGGGTTAGTGAATTGCTTCGGGTCTGGAAGAAACTGGGCGGTTAACATGAAGAAGAGAAGAGAGATTTTGGAAAACTCAGGCTTTGATCATTGTTTAGGTGGCGCATGAACACACCCTCAACGGATAAGGTGGACATCTCAACTTTTAAACTTCGTTGCTTCGTAGTGGTATATGAACCCATATAATATATAATATCTAGAGGTTGAAAAAATGAAAAAAATATTTGATGGTAAAAAGACAGCGAAATTGGGTACGGAAAAGAATCCCGCGGTTGTGAATGTACAAACAGAAAAAAGAATGAAAGAATTAGAATCAGTATTTGATGAAAACGGCTGGAAATATACAATTGGATTGGAACCAGATAAACCTGAGGATATTAAAGCCTTGGAAATATTGTTGAATCCAATAAAAACGAAGATTGCCGAAAAGAAAGTGGGACGTAATGAACCCTGTCCATGTGGAAGCGGCAAAAAATATAAAAAATGTTGCAGTAACTAAGTCCAGGTTGTTGGGTTCAGGGTTCTCCGTTCAAGGTTAATCGATCGCGGCGTTTTTGCTTATCGATTGAGTTTATTGGGAAAATCAGATGGGACCAAACCCTGAACCTAAAAGATTTTTCAGGAGATAAATGCGAAATGAATTATTTTCAAACTTTTCAAGTGTTGCCCAATATTCCTAAACCCCTTTCTTTTCTGGAGGTGTTGTCGGGAAATTACTGGTGGAGCTGGGAGCTGGACGCCGAACAGCTTTTTCGCCGCATTGACCGGGGGCTCTGGGAAAATTCAGGCCGAAACCCGGTTCTGCTGCTGGCCAATGTTTCCCAGAAACGACTTGAGGAGCTGTCAACGGATCCCGGTTTTCTGGACCACCAGGCCCGTGTAAAGGCGCTTTTTGAGGCCAGGCCCATTTTTGCAGGGGACCTGGGCGCACCGCTTCCAGATGCTCATAAAGCGGCATATGGCCGTGAAGGCGCCATTGCCTACTTTTCCATGGAGTTCGGGATCCACGAGTCCCTTCCCATCTTTGCAGGGGGCCTGGGGATTCTCGCAGGCGATCATCTCAAGGCGGCTTCCACCCTGGGGCTTCCCCTGGTGGGGGTGGGTCTTTTCTACCGCCAGGGGTATTTTCATCAGCGCATCAACAAGGACGGATGGCAACAGGAAGAGTATCCTGAGACGGATATTTATCATCTCCCCTTTGAAAAAATTCGCGATGACCAGGACCGTGAGATCCACATCACCATACCCGGACCGGCGGAAGACATAAAGGCTGTGATCTGGAAAGTTTCCGTGGGGCGCGTTCCACTTTATCTGCTGGATACCAACCTCCGGGAAAATCCGCCCCATATTCGCGAAATAACCGCAAGGTTGTATGAGTCCGATCCAGTACGTCGCCTTGCGCAGGAAATTCTGCTGGGGGTCGGCGGGGTACAAGCCCTGAAGGCCATGGGGATTAACCCACGGGTTTTTCACATGAATGAGGGGCACCCGGTGTTTTCATGCCTGGAAAGGCTGGCCCAGACCATGGAGATGGCAGGTGTTGATCTCCGCACGGCCAGGGAAATTATTCCCCGCACATCGGTCTTTACAACCCACACGCCGGTTGCCGCGGGCCACGATGAATTTGCTCCGGAGCTGGTGAAACCCTACCTGTACCCGTTCGAGGGCCGGCTGGGCGTTTCGGTGGACGAAATTGTGTCCTGGGGTCAACACGCAGGCGCCGATGAGAACAGTAAATTGTCTATGTTCGTACTGGGATTGAGAATGAGCCAGTACTTAAACGGTGTCAGCGAACTTCATGGTCGGGTGGCCCGTCGAATGTGGTCAAACGTGTGGCCTGGCCGGCCGGAGGGGGAAATCCCCATCGGCCATGTGACAAACGGCATTCACATTCCCTCTTTTGTATCTCGGGATAACGCCATGTTTTTTCAGAATAGACTGGGCGTTAACTGGCACCGTAATTCATGGAAAAGTGAGAACCTGAAGGAAATTGACGCCATCAATGACGTGGACCTGTGGGAAGCGCACAAGCGTAGCCGAAACCGTCTTATCAAATATTGTAGGCACTTGATGAAAAAGCAGTGCGAGCGACGAAATGCACCCAAAAATGTCGTGGAAGCGGCGGAAGCGGCTTTAGATGAGGATGTGCTCACCATCGCGTTTGCCCGCCGGTTTGCCACCTACAAACGGGCCAACCTGCTGCTTCGGGACCTGGATCGCTTGAATGAAATTCTCAGCAATCAAGACCGCCCGGTGCAGATTATTTATGCGGGGAAAGCCCATCCCACAGACGAAGAAGGTAAGGGTCTGATCCGGCATATTTTCAAGCACGCTGCCGATGAGCGGTTGCGCCACAAAATAATCCTTCTGGAGGACTATGATATTCATATGGCCAGGCTTCTGGTGCAGGGGGCGGATGTGTGGCTCAATACGCCGAGGCGACCTCTGGAAGCTTGTGGCACGTCCGGCATGAAAGCGGCGGTAAACGGTGTTCTCAACGTGAGTATTCTGGATGGCTGGTGGTGCGAAGGGTACACGGAGGAAACCGGATGGGCCATCGGAAAAGGAGAGGATTATGATGCCCATTCCGATTCCGATCTTGTGGACAGCCATGCCCTCTACAATGTTCTTGAAAACGAAGTGATCCCCTGTTTTTATGACAGAGAGGGCGGCTCGGCCCCGCTTCGGTGGGTCAAGATGATGAAAGCATCCATGAAAATGATTCTGTCGGACTTTTCAAGCCTTCGAATGGTAGAGGAGTATGAAAAGCGGTTTTATGCTCAGGCATCCCGGAGATATGGAGAACTGATGGGAGACCATGGGGCCGGGGCTAAAAAAATGGCAGCGCTTCGCGAACGGTATCGCTTAAGATGGGGCGATATTTCCATTTCACCCCCCAAGTGGGAAAGAGGTGGTACCGAGCCGGTCCGCGTGGGAGAGGAGTTTCCCGTAAGGACAATGGTTTGCCTGGGGGATTTGAAGCCCGAAGAAGTCCATGTGGAACTCTATCATGGCAGTGTCCAATCCCTTGACACCATTTATGAGAGCCATACCGAATTGATGACGGTCAGAGAAGACAAAGGTGATGGAACGTATTTGTATGCCTGTAATTTAACCTGTACCTCGTCGGGTCAGTACGGATTTTCGGCCCGGGTGACGCCGCGAGGGGATGCGCTCATCAAAGGTACGCCCGGTTTTGTGACCTGGGCAGAGGCTGAAAAGGAGCAGTAGACACCATGGATACATTTTCGGACAACCCCACCATCCTCTTGGTAACGCCTGAAGTCACCTACCTTCCCAAGGGAATGGGAGATATTGCCGACAATCTTTCCGCCAAGGCGGGGGGACTTGCCGATGTTTCGGCAACCCTCATCAGCGCTTTGTTTGAGCAGGGGGCCGATATTCATGTGGCCCTGCCCGACTACCGACACATGTTCGGTGCGGGCATCGCCCCCCTTCAGATCAAGAAACTGGACGCCATTCGGCGCAAAATGCCCGCTGAACGAATTCATCTGGCTGAAGACCGGGCTTTTTTTTATCTGGATCAGGTGTATTCCAACTACGGGAATGAAAACGGCAAGATCTCTCTGGCATTCCAAAGAGAAGTCATCAACAATATCATTCCCCGGGTTCAACCCGATCTGATCCACTGCAACGATTGGATGACCGGCCTGATTCCGGCCATGGCCCGTCAACACGAAATTCCCTGTCTGTTTACCATCCACAATATTCATACGGTGCAGCGCCCGTTGGATTATATTGAAGACCGGGGTATTGATGCGGCATCCTTCTGGCAGTACCTTTTCTATGATAATTTCCCTTCAGGCTACGAACATGTTCGGGAAAACCATCGGGTTGACTTTCTGGTGAGTGGCGTTTTTGCCGCCCATTTTGTCAACACGGTAAGTGAGACATTTCTGGAGGAGATCGTCAGCGGGCAACATAATTTTGTAAAAGAATCCCTTCGAAGAGAGCTGGCCGGCAAATATGAGGCCGGTTGCGCCGCAGGCATTATCAACGCGCCGGATGCAACCTTTGACCCGGAATCGGACAGGCGGCTAAAATACAAATACGATGCGGAGACCCATGTGGCGGGCAAAAGAGAGAACAAGAGAGTGCTACAGAGCGCGCTGGGGCTCATACAAGATGATAATGCCCCCCTCTTTTTCTGGCCGTCGCGATTGGACACGGTTCAAAAGGGCTGTCAGTTGCTGGCCCATATTCTATATGATGTGGTGAGCCGGTATTGGGATCAGAAGCTGCAGGTGGTGTTTGTGGCGGACGGCGAGTTCAAAAAATATTTCCGCGAGATCAACTGGTCCCATAATTTACTGGAACGGGTGGCGCTCTGCGATTTTGATGAAAACCTTTCTCATCTGGCCTATGGCGCCTCGGACTTTGTGCTGATGCCGTCATTGTTTGAACCCTGCGGTCTTCCTCAGATGATCGGCGCCATCTACGGGTCCCTACCGGTGGCCCGTGATACCGGCGGCATTCACGACACGGTGGTTCATATGGATGCTACCCGGGAAAAAGGCAACGGATTTTTGTTTGAGACATTCGACCCGAACGGTCTGTCGTGGGCCATTGACCAGGCCATGGGGTTTTACAACCTTCCCATGAATGTGAAAAGCCGGGAAATCACGCGGGTGATGCGTCAAAGCAAGGCCGCGTTTAACCATTCGGTCACGGCTCGCAGTTATATGGATCTCTACGAAAAAATGCTTGAGCGGCCTTTGATCAATGAGTGAAAAAAAACGAATGCGAAATGATCCGTACCTCCGGCCTTATGAAAAAACCATCCAGACGCGGATGCGCCTTGTGGAGGAAATGAGGAACAGGCTTACACAGGGAGAGCGGACAAGCCTGGGAGACTTTGCGTCGGGCCATGAATACTTTGGGCTTCATTTTCTGGAAAACCAAGCCGACTCCGCCAAAGTGGCTACGAGCCGACTCCGCCAAAGTGGCTACGACGGCCGGGCGGCCGGGTGGGTGTTCAGGGAATGGGCGCCCAATGCAAAGTCCATCTGTTTCATTGGAGACATGACGGACTGGCGGGAGGTCAGGGACTTTGAACTTGAAAAAATCAATGCAGAAGGGGTTTGGGAGCTCAGGCTTCCCGCCGGTTTTCTCTCGCACGGCATGGTTTACAGGCTTCGCATGCACTGGGAAGGCGGGGAAGGAGACCGCATTCCCGCATATGCCAGGCGCGTGGTTCAGGACCCGGACTCTCTGATATTCAATGCCCAGGTGTGGTCGCCGCCAGACCCTTATGAGTGGAACCATACCGATTTTGTTTCTGAGCCCGGCCCTCTTTTTGTTTATGAAGCCCATGTGGGCATGGCCCAGGAAGAAAAGAAAACCGGTTCATACCGGGAGTTTACGGAACACGTCTTGCCAAGGGTTGTTGACGCAGGTTATGGCGCCCTGCAGCTCATGGGGATTCAGGAGCATCCCTATTATGCGTCATTCGGTTATCATGTTTCCAGTTTTTTTGCCGCATCTTCCCGGTTCGGCCCCCCTGAAGATTTAAAAGCTTTGATTGATCAGGCCCATGGGTCGGGTCTGTCCGTTATCATGGATCTGGTCCATTCCCATGCGGTGGCCAACGAGGTGGAGGGCCTTAGCCGTTTTGACGGAACATTGTACCAGTATTTTCATGAGGGGCCCCGGGGGATCCACGAGGCCTGGGGTTCCCGCTGTTTTGACTACGGCAAGCCCCAGGTCCTGCATTTTCTTCTCTCCAACTGCCGATTCTGGCTGGATGAATACCATTTTGACGGATTCCGGTTTGACGGGATTACCAGCATGCTCTACCGTCATCATGGGTTGGGTAAAGCGTTTGGGTCCTACCAAGACTATTTTGATGATCAAGTGGACGAGGACGCGCTCACCTATCTGACCCTGGCCAATGAACTGATTCATGATGTACGCACAACCGCTGTCACCATTGCCGAGGACATCAGCGGTATGCCAGGCCTTGCCGCGCCTGGGGAAGAGGGCGGTGTGGGATTTGATTATCGTCTGGCCATGGGGATCCCGGATTTCTGGATCAGAATCCTGAAGGAAAAGCGTGATGAGGATTGGCCCCTGGGGGAGATGTGGTACGAATTGACCAATCGAAGGGTGGATGAAAAAAGCATCGGCTATGCGGAAAGCCATGACCAGGCACTGGTGGGGGATAAAACGCTGGCGCTGAGACTCATGGGATCGGACCTTTACCATCACATGCACATAAAAGAAAAGAGCGTGGCTGTGGACAGGGGGATGGCCCTTCACAAGCTGGTGCGGTTCATCACGCTGACGACCGCTGGGAATGGCTATCTCAACTTTATGGGAAACGAATTCGGCCACCCGGACTGGATTGACTTTCCCCGTGAGGGGAACGGATGGTCTTACGAATATGCCCGTCGTCAGTGGGGTCTTTGCGACAACCCGAATCTCAGATACGGTTTTCTGGCCCGTTTCGATCGCCATATGATTAAATTGGCCAGAACGTACCGGCTTCTTGAAGTAGGGGCACGGTGCACTGTGCCCCTACTCATCACGGAGCATTCCGAACACATGGTTCTGGCCTTTGAGCGGGGGGGGCTGATTTTCGTGTTCAATTTTCACCCAACCGCTTCTCACAACGACTATCCCATAGAAGCGGCCCCCGGTGAGTATCAGATGATTATGGACAGCGATGCCCTGGAATATGGCGGGCACGGCCGACTGCAGAGGGACCAGCGGCATTTCACCGCGCCAGTTCTCAGTCTCCCGGCTCTCAACCTCCCAGCCCTCAGCCTCTATCTTCCCACCCGTACCGCCCTGGTGCTTGCGTCTGTGGACAATGGCATTGACACAAAAAATTCTGAGGCCTATACTCGTCCGGAAGCGTAGATTTTTGACAATTTGGGGCATTATGACGAAAGGACATGAGGAAATGACGAACGAAGACATCATGCCTGTGGGCGAGCGGATCAAAAAGGCCCGTCAGGAAAAGGGCCTTGACCTTGACGGACTAGCAGGTCGGGTCGGTTGTTCAGGCGAATACCTGCAATGGGTAGAGGATGGCCAGGTGGAACCGCCGGTAGCCCTTCTTCTCCAGATCGCCAAAACCATGAACCTGGACGCCGGATCATTCCTTACGGTGGATGATTCGCCCGAAAGACGCCTGGCGGAGGCGGCCAAGCGGACCAAAGACTATTCATACCGAACCCTCACGCCACCCGAAGCAGATAAGCACTTGATGGCCTTTTCCGTCACGATTCCCCCGGGAACGGGGCACGAAGGGGTCGGTTATCACCACGAGGGCGAGGAGTTTGTTTATGTTGTTTCAGGAGAAGTGGAACTTCTCGTGGATACGGAAAAATACCGTCTGGGCGAAAAAGAATCCCATCGTTTCAACGCCAATGTGGATCACCACCTGTCCAATCCGAGTGATGAGGCAGTTGAGTTGCTGGTGATCCTTTATGTGCCCTGACGCGGCTGTTCGATTTATCCTGACGCAAGATATTGGTTGATGCTGTCAGAAAGGGTGTCGAACGTTTCTGTGAATCTGTTTTTTTCGGTTTCCAGAAGGGTCACCCGGAATCCCTGCAGTTCAGAACTGAAAGAGGTCAGGGGAACGACGCAGATGCCGGTGGCGCCCAGCAGATAATAGACAAAACGTTTGTCCAGCTGCATTTTTTCGTCTTCTGCGGTTAAGCTTTCTATGAGCTTGCGGACTTCGGGATTGGCAATGGCCAATTTTTGTTTTCGGTTTATCATTCCTTCTTCAAAAACCACGGTCATATAAAAAGCACCATTGGTCTGGTTGACCATGACGCCGGGAATCCCGTTCAATTTTTCGTACCCGATTTTTGAGAAACGTTCATAGCGTTTGCGGCGTTTCATGAGGTGGTCCGCGTAGGCAGGGTGTTCAAAAACCCGGGGGATGGCCTTTTGCGGAAGCGTTGTGGAACATACCTCAACCATTTTCGCGTTGATGATGCTTTTGATGTAGTTGGCGAACATGGGGTCTCGATCCGCGTTGTAAACCTCAATCCATCCGCAACGACTTCCCGGCCAGGGAAGCTCCTTGGAAATGCCTTTCATGGAAATGGCCGGGACATCGCCGATAACCTCCGACAGAGATTTGCCTTTATGACCGTTATAGGCGAGATTCAGATAGATTTCGTCCGCGATGATAAAAAGATCAAAATCCCGCGCAATGGAAACGATCTCTTCCAACATGCTCTCCGGGTACACCATTCCCGTGGGGTTGTCGGGATTAATGATCAGTATCCCAGCCACAGCGGGGTTGTATTTGACCCGTCGCCTCAATTCCGCAACATCCGGATACCACCGATTGTGTGGATCGAGAGGATAACACAAGGGGGGGGATCCAGCGTGGGCGGCTTCCGAGGAGGAATGGGTTGTGTACGTGGGTGTCGGGGTGATGACGCGGGCGGTACGACGCAGAAACCCATATATTTTGGTGATGGCATCGCCTAAACCGTTAAAGAAAATAATATCTTGTTCTTTCAGGTGAACGCCGCTTGTTCGGTTGGTCAGTGCGGCCAGGTATTTCCGCGTTTCCACATCGCCCAAAGTGGCGCTGTAGGCGTACGAATCGTCCTCCATGGCCAGATCCGCAATGATGCCTTTCAGCCACTCGGGTATTTTTTCACCCTTTGCGACAGGGTCTCCAATGTTTTCCAGGGTGATTTCCATGCCCATGCTGCTCAGCTTTTCAACCAATAGCATGATCTCTCGAATTTCATAGGTCAGTTCGCCTGCGCCCATGTGAACGATGTCGGTTCGCATAAATAATTCCTCCTCCCCGTAAGGGCGCCCAGTTCAAAATTGGGTTTTCCGCCCCTACCCACGAAAAAAAGGGCTGCAAATTTAAGCAGCCCCTCAAGAAAAAGGCTGCGAGTTGCCTGCAGCCCTGGTTGGTTTTGTTGATGGTTTATGCCATCGACGGTTCCCCCAGAACCACAGGCACAACAGCTGCCGCAGCGGCTGATGCCGCCTCGCTGGACATGTGGAATCTACCGATGATCTGTTGGCTACGAAAAGAAGACACGCCGCTAATCCTTTCAAACTCTCTAAAGCTCACCATACTGAAGCAACCCTTATGCCATGCTTTATAAAATAATTCAAGGGTTTTTTTGCGACAAGGCACATTTTTGGTGAAAACGAATTGGCATTGGCTTTTTCATGAAGATAGGGTATGGATAGCGAGTTCTTCTCAAAGGTGAAAGCTGGAAGCTCAAAGCGTTTTCAGTTACGCCCTTTGAGCTTTCACCTTTGAGCTGTATAAGGAGACCGCCACATGATCGAGGCAGAAGGAAAAATCTTTCATTGGGAAAGTCCCGAAAAAATCAGAGCGGATTTTCTGGAAACTTTTGATTTTGACAGTCCCCGTCAATACATTAAAACTGAAACCCGGGAGTTCATCGCAGCCTGTCCTTTCAGCGGCCTGCCCGATGTGGGTCGCCTGATCATCGAATACTACCCGGAAGGTGGCCGGTGCATCGAACTGAAATCACTCAAATACTATACGGTCAGCTTTAAAAACGTAGGCCTTTTTCAGGAAGGCGTCACCAAACGGATGTATGACGATCTGAAGGCGGTTTTGAAAACCGAACGGTTAAAGATCACCACCATTTACAATACAAGGGGTGGGTTCGATACCACCTGTATCGAAGGATCTCTTTGAGGGAAAGGACCCGGGAGCGTTGTTCATGAATGTATTTTTGATCATTATTTTGTTTATTCTCATTGGCGATTACGCCCTTGGCCTTGTGGTGGATGCGCTCAATGTCAAACACCTGAAAACGGATCTGCCCGGGGCTTTCTCTGGATATTACGACGGGGAAAAATACAGAAAATCGCAGCAATACCTCAAGGAAAACACCCGATTTGAACTGATCACCGGTTCCATATCGACGCCCGCGGTTATTGCTTTCATTCTGTTGGGAGGGTTTAACTGGGTAGATCAGTGGTCCAGGAGTTTTCATTGGGGCCCCATCGTTACGGGTCTTATTTTTGCCGCCATTTTGCTGTTCGGATCCCAGATACTGAGCCTGCCTTTTTCTATCTATAGCACGTTCGTTATTGAGGAAAAATATGGATTCAACAAGACGAAGCCCGGAACCTTTGTGCTTGACATTCTGAAGGGATGGTTGTTGGCGATTATTATCGGTGCCCCCGTATTTTCAGCCATTTTGTGGTTCTTTGAGAAAACCGGCCCCATGGCGTGGGCTTATTGCTGGGGGGCGCTCACAGCCATTCAAGTTTTTCTCATGTTTATCGCACCGGTGGTGATCATGCCCATTTTCAATAAATTCGTTCCTCTGGAGGAGGGAGAATTGAAGGCGGCCATTGAAGACTATGCCAAAAAGCAGGGGTTTAAGATGAAAGGTGTTTTCTCAATGGACGGATCCAAACGCTCCACAAAAGCCAATGCGTTTTTCACAGGTTTCGGACGTTTCAGGCGCATTGTGCTGTTTGACACCCTTGTTTCAAAGCACACCACCGAGGAGCTGGTTTCCATTCTGGCCCACGAAATGGGGCACTATAAAAAGAAGCATATCCTTAAATCCATTATCATTTCCATTCTGTCAACCGGGCTCATGTTTTATATTCTCTCCATCTTCATGAACAATCCCGCCCTGTTTGCGGCATTTCAAATGGAGCATATCTCTATCTATGCCGGCCTGTTCTTTTTCGGTTTTCTTTATGCCCCCATCGAAATGATCCTCTCCATTTTCGGCAACATGTTGTCCCGCCACCATGAATATGAAGCCGATGCCTGGGCGGTCAGGACGTACCAACGGCCCCAATCCATGATTGCGGCCCTTAAAAAGCTCAGCGTGGACAACCTCTCCAACCTGACGCCCCACCCCCTCAAGGTGTTTCTGTCCTACAGCCACCCGCCGGTTCTGGAACGGATCCGCGCCATTCAGGGGTTTAGGGGAAGGCCCTAAATTCGATCCTTTATTTCATGGCCTGTTCCACGGCCACGGCCACGGCTACGGAGGCCCCTACCATGGGGTTGTTTCCCATGCCGATGAAACCCATCATTTCAACGTGGGCGGGAACTGAAGAGGAGCCGGCGAACTGAGCGTCCGAATGCATTCTGCCCATGGTATCGGTCATCCCGTAGGAGGCGGGGCCGGCGCCCATGTTATCAGGATGAAGGGTTCGTCCCGTGCCGCCGCCGGAGGCCACGGAAAAGTATTTTTTACCCTTCATTTGGCATTCTTTCTTGTACGTGCCGGCTACCGGGTGCTGAAACCGGGTGGGGTTGGTGGAGTTTCCCGTGATGGACACATCCACTCCCTCATGGTGGTTGATGGCCACCCCTTCCCGTACGTCATCGGCCCCGTAGCACTTCACCTTGGCCCGCTCTCCCTTTGAATAGGACGTTTCCTTGACGATTTCAAGTGCACCGCTGTCATAGTCGAATTTTGTGATCACATGGGTAAACCCGTTGATGCGGGAAATGATGTGGGCCGCATCTTTCCCAAGGCCGTTTAAGATGACCCTTAACGGGTCTTTACGGGCCTTGTTGGCGGATTTGGCAAGACCGATGGCCCCTTCGGCCGCGGCAAAAGATTCATGGCCCGCCACAAAAGCGAAGCACTCTGTTCCCTCCTTGAGCAGCATGGCCGCCAGATTGCCGTGTCCCAGGCCCACCTTCCGGTCGTCTGCAACGGAACCGGGAATACAGAAAGCCTGCAATCCCAACCCAAGGGTTTCCGCGATATCATAAGCCCGCACCTGCCCTTTTTTAATGGCGATGGCCGCCCCCAGCAGGTATGCCCAGCAGGCGTTCTCAAAACAGATGGGTTGAACATCTTTTACGATCTGGTATATATCCAAGCCCTTTTCCTTACACATCGCCTCGGCCTCTTCCAGGGAGGCGATGCCGTATTCTTCAAGAATGACGGTGATCTGCTTGATCCGTCTGTCATATCCTTCAAAAAGTGCCATGGTTTGATCCCCCCTATTGGTGTCTCGGATTGATGGTTTGAACGGCATCCTGAAACCGGCCGTAGGTTCCGGTGGCCTTTTCAAGGGCCTCACCCGCGGCCACACCTTTTTCGATCAGGTCCATCATGGCGCCCAGCTGAATGAATTCGTACCCGATGATCTCATCGTTTTCGTCCAGGCCGATTCTTCGGACATATCCTTCGGCCATTTCAAGGTATCGGGCGCCTTTGGCATGGGTACCGTACATGGTGCCCACGACGCTTCGAAAGCCTTTTCCCAGGTCTTCGAGTCCCGCGCCGATGGGAAGCCCCCCTTCGGAGAATGCTGTCTGGGTTCTTCCGTAAACAATCTGCAGAAAAAGCTCCCGCATGGCCACGTTGATGGCGTCGCACACGAGATCCGTGTTCAGGGCTTCAAGAATGGTTTTTCCTGGAAGAATTTCCGCCGCCATGGCCGCGGAATGGGTCATACCCGTACATCCGAGGGTTTCCACCAGGGCTTCTTCAATGATGCCGTTTTTCACATTCAGGGTCAGTTTGCTTGCCCCCTGCTGGGGTGCGCACCAACCGACCCCGTGGGTCAAACCGGAAATATCTTTAATCTCTTTGGCCTGAACCCATTTCCCTTCTTCGGGAATGGGCGCCGGGCCGTTTTTGGGCCCCTTGGCCACACAAACCATCCCCGCCACTTCCGATGTCATATCCATTTGAAAACCTCCTTTGTTTCTAAACCGTTCAGCAGACCTTTTTCCTTGACGTACAAGGGTACTTTTTTATATTTTTCTACTTCGAAAAGCAACGTCTTATCATTTTTCTTCATGAATCCGCTACCGGATAAGTGTGCCAAAGAGGAGCAACTCTTGAAAAAACCCATTGTGTGCTTCGTAGAAACAGCCGAGCGCAGGATCAGAACCGTCTTTAAAGGGAGCGGTTCGCATCTTCTGTTGTTCCTGTGGCTTCTGTCGACCTGTATCGGTATGGGAGGATGCGCATCCCGGCATTCCAGCCTTGTCCAGGTGGAGGGGGGGGCTCTTCGTCGAGCCGATCCCCTCTTCACGGGTGTCCCTGTCGAATATCATCGTCAGGCAGGAAGGTGATGAGTTGGTGATTACGGGGGAAGTACGTCGCCTCAACGCGGGGTTTTCCGGTATCGGTCATGTGGATGTAGCCGTGGTCTCTCCCGCCGGGATGGTTATTAACCAAGCCCACGCCGTCTATACACCCAAAATCCTACCCAAGACCCCGGGGGCCAGGAAACACCGCCCGTCTCATTTTGAGGTGCATCTGCGTGGTGTTCCCCCGAAAGGGAGCGTGGTCCGGATGGCATACCATGGCAAACCCGCTCAGGATGACCCACTCCACGATTGTGAAGACAATTTTGCAGTGCCCCATGATCACGATCACGGCGGTTGAATTTGGCGTCATTCGAATATGTGGATCACGGAGACGCGGCCACGGAATAACCGAGATGCGAATGGCTAGGTCCGGCATCAATTTGCCATTGATAATTAAAACGAAATCGAGTAAAAAGACATTGTAACTCTTATCAAAAACTTATTATGCTTTAGGAACTTATAATGGACAAATTGCCTCTTTCTATAAATCCCTGCCCTATCATTGAAGCGATATTCGAAATCAGATTCGACTCCTCCTTTCCAGGGGACGCAATATTTGGTATCGTTTTTAATCAATTTAAAGATGAATTTAAAGATGTTGAGCAATTACCAATATTGCAATTACCAGCAGCCATAAGAACTCAAGACCCTAATTTGAAATTCACTCCGCACTATAAAATTAAGAAAGATAACTTTATTATTCAGATTGGACCAAATGTATTTTCTTTGACTAATATCAAAGAATACTGTGGGTGGAAAATCTTCTCGAAAAAGATCTATGACACCTACAATAAACTTTCCGAATTGAATTTAATTCAAAAACAATTCCGCACCGCATTGAGATATATTAATATATTGCCTGATATTAACATCTTTGAGAAGACTAATTTGAGCATACATCTTAACAAAGAAAAGCTTGGAGAAAATCAAATTAATCTCACCACAGAAATTCCATATGAACATGGCTCTAGCAACCTAAAGCTAATAAATTTTGCAGAAGCAATTTTTGAAAAACAACCCATAAAAGGTTCAATTGTGGATATCGACACTCATGTTCAGCATGACAAGTTTGAAAACTTCCAAGAAGCTGTTGAGTGCGCTCATACAGCAGAAAAAAAATTATTTTTCAGACTGTTAGAAAAAGAATTTCTCAAGACATTGAATCCAGTTTACAAAGGAAAGTAACATGCCTTTATCACAATTTAGAAATGTCGTTGGCGGTGCTGCCACAGCCGCCGTTTTGCACTACTCTTATCTGGGAGCTCCAGCCATAAATCCTGACAATTTGCCGAACTTAAATATGCAACTTAAAGCTCCCACAGAAATGAAATTTGATTATTATCAACTTATCGACAAAGATCAGGCCACTACCTTAGAACAGATAGATATTATTTATCATTTCGCGTCAAACATCCTAGATAACATCAAGGATTTAGAGCCGGAATTCTCCAAAACAGTAGATGAAAATTTCTGGGATTTAATATGATTCCATTTGAAGAGGTTAAAAAATATCTCCCGCAATATTTGTCTTCGACAGCTCAACAAGAACTGTTTAAGGAATTGAACCATTTCCCGGAGAATATTGATCAGAGGATTTACACCTCACAATTGTCCGAAGAGGAAAATATTTTTCAGGGAGATGGAATACAAAATTTGCTCTACATAAATTTCCCGAGTACAGAGATTGGTAAAGTGCCTGGAATGATATTGTCAAACACTTGTGATATTGATTCATCTAATAAGCGCTTAATGCCATTGCGGATGGTTTATACTCCTATATTCAATCTTGGTAAATATGAACAAAGTTTGATCAAAAGTCATGTTGAAACAGGGAAGAAGTCCATTCAGTCAATAAATTCGCACGTATCTGACATAAGGAAACAGTACATAAGCCATATCTTCTATCTTCCAAAAGGCGGGACATTGCAGAATGATTCAATTATTTTCTTTGATCGCTTGAACAATTGTCCGGCTGATTCAATTGAAAGCCAAGAATTGTCCAATAGAAGAATTTTCACATTAAGCGACTACGGGTTTTATCTATTCCTTTTCAAATTGTCAGTCCATTTTACAAGAATAAGAGATAGTGTATCTCGCTCTATGCATTAAACAACAAATTATAATGAAAAGCGCTAACCAGACGCTATACATTAACCGCAAGGGGCGTGGGTTTATCCAGAAGAAAAGGAATCCATGGGCAGTTTCTCCTCGTGAAACTCAAGCCAAAAACTATCGCTCATCTTAAGCTTTCCTTTGAATTGTCCCCCGAATCCCTCAGCCCCTTCTCACGTCGAACTTCTGTAGATGTCGATGCCAGCGATTACAAGCGGCATCTTAAGCATGAAAGCAAGAAATGGAAGTTCTCGTCGGACCTTCTCCATATGTATCATGCCGCTGTATGATTTTCGACCCTTTTCCTTCGCCTTCTCTTGTCCGATCAGACATAGAGAATGTGAAAAATTTTCGGTAGGTACTATGAGCACACCGAGTTTTATCGTTTTCTGCTGAAATGCCAGCAAGAACTTGATGTAGTCTTGGTAGTAGGTTCGTGCGTTTCCGAACTCGACCTCGACTTGTACATTATTTTTGATGAAATCGCATTTCAGGGGCAGTTCCGGGATGGCTCGCTGCTCCCGCTGCCACTCCCAAGAGACAAAGTAGCGGGACAACTGGCGGTTGTAGAATGCTTGTCCCTCTGAGGGACAGTACTGAACACTCTGAACAATAGCCGGAATCTCGCGAACTGCGTCACGACTATGAAATGCATGTTTGTTAGTGCGATGGAATATCCATTCCAGGACGGTCAAGCGGTCCTCTGGCTTTTCGCTGAAAGGAAAGGGAGACACCCTATAAGTATCATCATCAATTTTATCTAATTCAATATACTCACCCCCCATGCCGTCTTCAGTATGAGTAAAGAGAGACGCAAGCCATTGCCGGAATGGCAGCCCTCTTTTGTTCTCGTATTTGATTTGTACATGCCCCCTAGCATTCGCGATCCGTCTTAATGTCGCTTTAGCGCGTTGTTCGTCAAATAGCAAAGTCAGTTCCCTTTTCTGGCCTCGGCCTGGTGCATCGACCCATGACTCCAATGATTTGGGCACCGCAAACCCTTCAAATAGAGTCGACTTGCTAATTGTGTGTCGCAGTAAAGCCACGTCTAGGGTACTCCCCAATCGACAGTTCTAAGCTGTGAAGGTTTAAATGATCTTTTTATCCTGTAGCCTGAGTAATATTACCGAAGAAATTCCGGGGACACAATACAAAATTATTGACTACTGTTGTTAGCTACCAGAAAAGCAGAAAAGGGGACAGATTTATTTTTTTGACATTGACAACACGAAAATCAGGCCCAGTAGCGATGAAGAATAAATCTGTCCCCTTTTCCTTGATCATGATCATGGCGGTTGAATTTGGCGTTCAATATTCGTCTACGCCTATTTTCAACGATTGATTCGGAATTGTTGCATGGTTTTGGCGGGTGTCTGTGTGAAGGACAAAGCAAGACTCTGCTGCGATAGTATGAATATAGCCTCTATCACCTATGAAAAAGGGGTTGATAGTTCAACCCCTTTTTCAATTCATTAGGCCAGGGGTTTGAAATATTTGATATCGCCTATGGTTCTCTCTGCCTTTGGCTTGAAAACGGCCTCAACCTTCATGCCGATGGCCACATCCTTCGGTTGGTGTTCTCCCAGATAGTGGAGAAATTCCCAGAAAAGGGGACAGATTTATTTTTTTTGATATTGACAACACGAAAATCAGGCTCAGTAGCGATGAAAATTAAATCTGTCCCCCTTTTCTTTTTTTCTTTTGTCCCATTCCCGATGAATTCTCCAAAATGAATTTTTGACCCATTTGCATCGCGGTCTTTCTTGGTTTGACGTAACGCAGCAATTGATGTACAGTGACTTCGGGAAATCAGTAACGGCAGATATACAGCAGGAGCAGACAGATGGATACGACAATACAGGTTCGTCAGCGGGGAACGATCACCTTGCCGGCTGAATTTCGGGAGCGGTACAAGATCAAGTCAGGGGATAGTTTTCGCTTAATAGACCTGAACGGTATTTTTGTTTTGACACAAATGGTCCCCCTTGTTCCGGAATTAGCACGCGAAATCGAGAGGGCGCGCTTAGAAGCCGGGCTGAGCACCAAAGATATGCTCAACGCCCTGCGTGAGCAACGTAAACGTTACTCGGCGGAGAAATATGGCCAGAGCGAAAAGTAAGCTCACCATATTTGTAGATGCTGATGTTATCTTTGCTGGCGCTGCAGCGCCATCTGAGCATGGTGCCAGTCATGTGGTATTGCGGATGGGAGAAATCACGCTTATAGATTGTGTTACTTCAGAACAGGCCATGACAGAGGTTGAACGTAATCTCGCAGAAAAACTACCCGATAAACTACCCGAATTTCATCTTCTGGCGAATCGATCGCTCCGCATTATTGGCGCTCCGCATCCGGATGATCTGATCCCGTTTAGGGGACAGGCGGACCCAAAAGATTTACCGATTCTTGTTGCCGCCTTGAGGGAAGGATGCCCTTATTTCCTGACCTTTAACGTGCGTCATTTCACACCCGCTTCTGATCTGATCAAAGTGCTGCGACCCGGCGACTTCCTTCTGACAATCCGAAGCCTTTTGAGTACGCTGGACGTAACGGATCACTGAACAATTTTGGCTCAACCGGAACTGGTGTGATCCTGAACCCCGTCAACCGGAATCAGTGTGGTCAATAAAATCAATATGTTACGCAAATCATTGCTAAAATATCAATACCTTAACAATGTTGTTAAGAGTAAAAAAACGGTATTTTTTGACCCTGGCGTAACTATCTGTAATGCAACGACAAAAAGGGCAAAAGGGTTATTTTACCACATCAGTTCCGGTTGACCCACAATTTTCTTCTTTAAGATAGGCCGGGTTCATTGAAGGTTAAAAAAACAGGTAACCAGATAATGCCATCCATTATTGACGAAGTCTTGGTGGTCGGACACCACGATCCGGATACGGATGCGGTCTGTTCGGCCATGGCCTACGCCGCTTTCTATGCCTGGCAAACCGGAGAAAAGGCGGTTGCCTGTCACCTGGATGAACTGAACCGGGAATCCGCCTGGCTCCTGGCCCATCTGGGTCTGCCGGCGCCGCGGGCCATCAAGGACGTTTACCTGCGGGTGCGGGACGTCATGATGACCGATGCGCCGAAACTTCGTCCGGATCAAACCCTGCGGGAAGCGGGTCTCATCATGCAGGGCCACGGTCTTGACGCGCTGCCGGTGGTGGATCCGAAGGGTCGTTTCACCGCCATGCTGGCCCGGGGAAAACTGGCGGACCGCTATCTGGCCGAACTGCAGTTGCCCCGGCGGGTGGACCTGCCCCTGGCGCTTCTACGCCGCACCCTGGAGGCGGAATTGGTTGTCGGCCAGGATGCCTTGGTGGTCCGGGGTCGCGTGTGTATTGCCACCTTTTCCGAGGCACACGTCCCGAAACGCGTCGGGCTGGGTGATCTGGTGATCGTGGGCGATCAAGCGGATGTGCAGCGTGCCGCCATATCGGCTGGAGCAGGATGCCTTGTGGCCACCGACGGCGCATCCGTATGCCGTGAAGCCCGAGCAACGGCCAAATCAAGCGGTGCGGTGATTCTCCGAACGCAGAAAACGACCTTTGCTGTTGCTCAGCTGATCCAGCAGAGTCTGCCGCTGACCTGCGCCATGGATGAGAAATCCCCCCGAATTGGGGAGGGCGATCGGTTGGCTGACGGTTTTGAACAACTTCGGCAACATCGTCTGGCTGCTCTGCCGGTGATCGACAGCAGGGAAAAATACCAAGGTCTCCTGCTGCGCCGCCATCTGGCAGGCCAGAGCCGCAGGCGCGTGATTCTGACGGATCACAACCATGCGGATCAGGCTGCGGCGGGGGTTTCCGAAAGTGACATCCTGGCCATCATCGATCATCACAACCTGGGCGGCCTGCGCACCCTGGCGCCGCTTCGAATGCAGGTGGAGCCCCTGGGCTGTACCTGTACCTTGATTACTGAACAGTACCGGCGGCATCGCGCGCCGCTCACAAGACCCATGGCCGGGGCCATGCTGGGGGCCATCCTGTCCGATACGGTGGAATTTCGTTCTCCCACAACCACAGAGCGGGACCGAAAAGCCGCTCGATGGCTGGCTGAAAAAGCCGGGGAAGATATGGGAGTGCTTGCCCGCGCCCTGTTTGGGGCCCGGCTGCCCAGCCCATCTCCCCCGCCCCGCTGGTGGGTGCATCATGACTGGAAAATCTATCGGTTCGGGGGAGAGGAGATCGGTATCGGACAGACAGAGTTAACAGAGATTGAAAAATCCATGCCGCCCGTTAAGGCATTGCAAGATGAGCTCCATGCCTCGGCAAAGGAGTCAGGCCTGTTCATGGCTTTTCTGGTAATGACCGACATTCTGGAAGAACGAAGTCTTTTGCTCGCCAATGATGAAAGAGGCCTGGAACTGGCAAGCCATGCGTTTAAAATATTACCCGACGATTCGGGTCTCCTGGCGTTGCCGGGGGTCATGAGTCGCAAAAAGCAAGTGGTGCCCACTGTGGCTGCGGCGCTGAAGGAAGCGAGCGCCGCAGCGAATGGAACTTATTTTTTGCTTTGACAAATAATATGCCCATGGCTTAGTTTGGTTACCGCTCGTTTTAGCATTGAACATAAGGATAGAGAGAAAATGCAAGAAAAACCGGTTACTCCGCTTACAGAGAAAGAATATCTTGCCCGGGAAAGGGCTTCGGAAGTGAAGCACGATTTCTATCAGGGCGAGATATTTGCCATGGCCGGGGCATCGGAGAGGCATAACCTTATTGTCTCGAATGTCATAGGTGAATTGAGAGCTCAGTTAAAAAAGACACCGTGCCGGGTGTACCCTGGAGATATGCGCTTGAAAATTAGGAAAACGGGCTTAAACACCTATCCGGATGTAATGGTTATCTGTGGAAAAAGGGAATTTGCCGACGATCAACAAGATACAGTGTTGAACCCGGATGTCATTATAGAGGTACTTTCTGATTCAACCGAGAGTTACGACAGAGGCCTGAAGTTTGAAAATTACAGAAAACTGAGTTCTCTTAAAGAATATATAATGATTTCCCAGAACAAACAGAAAATCGAAATATATTTAAAAGATGAAAATAGTAATTGGGTCCTTGCTGAATCCGATGAAGAAAACCCCACAGTAATGCTCGATTCCATCGACTGCCAACTGAGCCACCCGGAAGTTTATGACAAGGTGGAGGATATCTAAAAGTCCTCGTTTACCCGGCATGTGGGATCCTCTAGAGTCGACCTGCA
>JGI24915J38486_100194_pt1 | contig 37881 bp, 28 predicted proteins | sample LinPfosmplate3_FD_38486 | JGI IMG/M metagenome (IMG submission 38486)
CGAGCTCGGTACCCGGGGATCCCACCATAATAGGTCATTTGTTTTTTTCAATACTTTTATTGAAGAAGAGCAAAATACATTTATTAAAAAGGATGTTGATGAAGATTGGATAGTTGGGTTTTTCACAACAAAACTTGATAATGTTGCTGAAGAAATTAAGTATAAAGTTACCGTAAATGTTCGCGAAGGCGAGTACGATTACAACTTTACTGAGGTAATAATGCCAGAAGGAGCAAAAAATGAGGTTGACAAATTTTTCAAAAGAGTTGGTGAAGTTTTAGAAAAAACAATGATTACTAAAGAACCTCAAAAGTTATAATTTTAGTTCTATTAATTCATAAGAACTTTTAAAAAGACCTGCATAAATGCAGGTCTTTTTTTGTTTGTACAATCTAAAAATCTACTTCCCAGAAGTTTGACAATTCTGAAAATAGCATGAATGGCATATATTTAACCTATAGATTGCTAATAATTTTATCATTCAAATAATTTGCAAACTGATAAAGTTTCTGCTCTTCAAAACTATCTGCATAAATCTGAATTCCAAAGGGTGAACCATTCGAATGCTTTCCAAGCGGAATCGAAATTGCAGGAACTCCGGACAAATTTGCCTGAACATTAAAAATATCCTCTAAATACATTGAAGTGGCATCTCGAAATTTTTCACCAAAACTAAAAGCAGTTGTTGGCGTAGTTGGCAGAATTATAAAATCGTAATCCATAAAGATTTTTTTTGTTTCATCAAAAATCAATCGGCGAATTTTTTGAGCTTTTTTGTAAAAATCATCTTCAACATTTTCGCTCAAAACATAAGTTCCTGCCATAATTCTACGCTTCACTTCGCTCCCAAAAGCTTGCGATCTTGTTTCTGAAATTTGTGAAAAATAGTCTTCCATCGAAGAAGCTCTATAGGCGTATTTAATTCCATCGTATCTTGCCAAATTCGACGATGCTTCCGCTGTAGTCAAAACATAATAGCAAGGAACTAAATAATCTGCCAACTCAAATTTCTTAGAGTTCACCATATGACCACAGTTTTTGAGAGTGCTAATTGTTTCAAGAAATTTGCTTTTAATCTCTAAATCTAATTTTTCGTGCTCAAGATTTTCTTCGAAATATGCAATCTTAAATTTCTCTTTTATTTCACTTTTTATGGAATAATTCCCAATCTTATTATATGAACTGGTGGTATCATTTTCATCCTTTCCAGCTATAACTTCTAAGATTTTAGCATTATCTGCAATGTTTGGATATACCGGAGCAAGCTGACCCCCTCCGAGCGATAAAAAAAATGTTGTTTTTCTGAGTGAAATTTGTCTGTCATTCCGGCAGATGTTGACCCCTTTTTTGCGGCGGCGGCTTTCGAGAAACGGAGCATGTTGACCCCTTTTTCGGTGAGGAGATTTTCAAAAAACGGAGCATGCTGACCCCCCTTTTGAAAAAAGTAACACTTGATTTTGGTTTTCTTTGGTGAAAATAATTCACCAAAAAGAAATTTAATATGGCAGGAAAACCAAAAAGAATGAGTCAAATAAAACAATTATTACGTTTACATAAGCAAGGACAGAAGATTAAGGCGATTGCCAGAAATCTGTCTATAAGTAAAAATACAGTAAAGAGTTATCTGTATAAATACAATTCCTCAAAATTCAATATTGATACACTATTATCAATGGAGGATCCTGTTCTGGAAGCAGTCTTTCATCCGGGCAATCCTGCATATAAAGATACACGTTTTGAGGATTTAAAGTCAAATCTGGATTATTGCGAAAAAGAACTCAAACGCATAGGAGTTACCAAAAAACTGTTGTGGGAAGAATACCGTCAAAAATATACTGGGGGATATAGTTTGTCACAATTTTGTTTTCATCTTTCGCAACACTCTTTAAATAAAAATCCAAGTCTTCATCTGGAGCATAAAGCTGCAGAAAAACTATATGTTGATTTTGCCGGAAAAAAACTTTCATATGTTGATGTAGAAACAGGTGAGATAATAGAATGTCAGGTGTTTGTAGCATGTTTACCGTATTCGGATTACAGTTTTTGTATAGCTGTAAGAAGTCAAAAAACTGCGGACTTTTTATATGCTCTTGAATGTTGTTTAAGAGCATTGGGAGGAACTCCAAAAGTATTGGTTCCTGACAATTTAAAATCAGCCGTTGTAAAAGCAGACAATTATGAACCTTCAATAAATTTAGCACTGGAAGATTTTGCCAATCATTATAATATATCTGTTGTTCCGGCACGTGCAGCTAAGCCAAAAGATAAGGCATTGGTAGAAAATCAGGTAAAGCTTATCTATAACCGTGTGTACGCAAAACTAAGGAACAGGCAATTTTTTTCATTACACCAGCTGAATGAAGCAATCAGGGAAAAGGTCAAAGAACATAATCAAACCCGAATGCAGCAAAAAGATTATTGCAGGGAAGAATGTTTTTTATCAGAAGAAAAACATTTGCTTGGTCCATTACCAAAAGAAAATTTTGAAATAAAGTATTACAGGGAATATAAAGTAGCATCAAACAATCATATCTGTTTGACTCAGGATAAGCATTATTACAGTGTCCCATACCAATATTTAGGGCAACAAGCCAAAGCAATATATACCCGGACTGTGGTTCGGATCTACATCAGCGGAAAACAAGTTGCTGTTCATCCAAGAGATTATCGAAAAGGAAAATATTCTACAACAAAGGAGCATTTATGTTCCACTCATAAGCATTATCTTGACAGGAGTCCTGACTACTATAAAAACAGGGCAATGCGAGTTGATAATGTATTTTACCAATTAATTGAAAAAGTTTTTCAGCAAAAAAAATATCCTGAACAATTATACAAGAGCTGTGATGGCTTGTTTTCGCTGCAAAGAAAAACAGAGAAAGAGACATTTATAAAAGCCTGTTTAAAAGCCTTAACATACGAAAAATACACTTACGGATTTATTCTAAATATCTTAAAAAATCGTATGACCGAAACCGAGGAAACACAACTAAAAATACCTTTACCCGAACATCCAAATATACGTGGAAAATCATATTACAAATAAAATAAATTATTAACTATTAAATTAATTATTATGAAAGTAGAACACCAAATGAACCAATTACGTTTACACGGAATGAGCCAGAGCTGGCAAGCATTACAGGAAACCCGAAGACATCATGAATTGTCCATAACAGAAGGACTTGAAATTCTCTTGCAAGCAGAAACTCAAGAAAGGAAAAACCGAAGTTTTGAAAGATTAAAAAAAGCTGCTCGTTTTCGCTACCAGGCCTCAATAGAGGAAATTCAAATTGATGCTGCAAGAGGAGTGGATAAAGAATTAATTACAACACTAACAACAGGAGAATATATCAAAAACGGTGAAGCAGTTATTGTCACAGGAGCTACGGGCTGTGGAAAAAGTTTCATTGCATCTGCATTAGGACATCATGCTTGCAGTCAAGGATATAAAGTTGCATATTATAATCTTCAGAAATTGCTTTTGAAAACTAAAATGGCACGAATCGAAGGAACAATTTACAAGCTGATGGAAAAGATATCAAAAACCAATTTATTGATACTTGATGATTTTGGATTGATACATTTAGAAGGTCAGCAGCAATTAGATTTAATGGAAATTATGGAAGACCGGCACGCCAAAGCTTCAACAATAATCGCAAGTCAGTTACCGGTTGCAAGCTGGTTTGATGTGATAAGCGAAGCAACAATTGCTGATGCCATACTTGACAGATTAATTCATTCATCACACAGAATTGAATTAAGAGGAGAAAGTTTAAGAAAAAAAAGTAAATTTGAAGTATGAAAAAATGATTTTGTAAACTGAAATTTTGTCATATTAAAGCGTTCTTTAAAACCAAAATCTAGAGGGGTCAATATGGCCGGATTGAGGGGTCAACATGACCGGTATATCCAATGTTTTGAGAAATCACACCAATTTGGTCTAAAGACGAAGCGTATGAAACAAGTCCTTGCCTTGAAACACGCCCGTAGCTTGGCTTTATTGCTACAAGTCCGGTATAAGAAGCAGGTTGTCTGATAGAACCACCGGTGTCTGAGCCAAGAGCCGACAAGCACAAATTTGCAGCTACCGCAGCAGCAGGTCCGCCAGATGAACCTCCCGGAACTTTTGTATTATCTAAGGGATTTAAAACTTTTCCGAATGCCGATTTCTCATTTGAACTGCCAATTGCAAATTCATCGCAATTAAGCCTTCCAATAATAATTACATCTTCTTCTATTAATCGTCTTACAACAAACGCACTGTAAGTTGAGACAAAGTTTTCCAACATTTTGGAGGCAGCCGATAGTTTGTGATTTTCATAACAAATATTGTCTTTAATCCCAACAACTAATCCTACTAAACTACCTGCAGTGCGATTTTTTATTTTTTCTTCAATTGCTAAAGCCCGTTCAAAAGCTTCATTTTCAAAAACTTCAAGAAAAGCATTCAAATGCTCATTGAGTTTTATATTTTTTAAATAAAAATCAACTACATTCTTCAACGAACACTTGTTACTGAAAAGAAGTTTCTGTATTTGAGAAATAGAAAAAAACATAAATTTGAACTAAATTTCCTGAAAAGAAAAATTAGTTATTTAAGTTTTCGTTTTTCTCCTCATCTTCTTTTTTAGTGGCTTTTTTAAATTCCTTCATTCCTTGTCCCAATCCTTTCATTAGCTCCGGGATTTTTTTTCCACCAAAAAGTAGTAATACAGCCAATACTATTAAAGCAATTTGCCAAGGACCAACAAAACCAGCTATTATAAATAAATTCATTATCTACATCTTTAAATTAAATTATAACAAAAGTAGTATTTTATTTTCATTTTTGAATAAATTGACTAATCATTGAAATATACTGATTTTTAAAATTTGAAGTTTTTTACAAATAAATTGAAAATAGAATAGTAGAAATAATGCAAATTTCTAATATGTATAATTTCAGAAATTTGTGAATATAGGAATTTAAAAAGAAAAACATATTTTAACAAATAAGAACTTCATTGTTAATTGAAAATGACATGATTAAATAATTAAAATATTTATATTTGCCGGCTTAGAAAAATAGACTATGAAAGAAATCAAAATGGTTGACCTATACAGTCAATATTTAAAAATAAAACCGGAAGTTGATAATGCTCTCGAAAGTGTAATTGCATCCACAGCATTTATTAATGGTCCTGAGGTTAAGTCATTTAAAGCCAATTTAGAATCATACTTGAATGTAAAACATGTAATCCCCTGCGGAAATGGAACCGATGCTCTGCAAATTTCAATGATGGGTTTAGATTTAAAACCCGGCGATGAGGTAATTACTACAAGTTTTACATTTATTGCAACAGTAGAAGTTATTGGTTTGCTCGGATTAAAACCTATTTTGGTTGATGTAGATTATGACACATTCAATATCGACCCAAAATCGGTTGAAAAAGCTATTACAAAAAAGACTAAGGCAATTGTCCCTGTCCATCTATTTGGGCAATGTTCTGATATGAACAGCATTATGAAAATTGCAAAACAGCACAATCTTTATGTTATTGAAGATAATGCTCAAGCTATCGGTGCAGATTATTCTTTCAATGAAAATAAAAAAGTAAAAGCCGGAACAATTGGAGATGTTGGAACTACATCATTTTTTCCATCGAAAAATCTTGGAGGCTATGGCGATGGCGGTGCAATTTTGACAAACAACGATGAATTGGCAGAAAAACTTCTCTCAATCGTAAATCATGGAATGAAAGTCAGATATTATCACGATAGAGTCGGAGTAAATTCCAGATTGGACTCGCTTCAGGCTGCTATTTTAAAAATCAAGTTGAAACACTTAGACGATTATATACTTGCAAGACAAAAAGCCGCAAGTTTTTACAATAATGCTTTCAAAAACCACGAAAATATTATCACGCCAATAACAAGTAGCGATACTACCCACGTTTTTCATCAATATACTTTAAAAACTAAAAATGTTGATAGAGCTAAATTGATTGAGAATTTGAAATCGAAAGGTATTCCTGCCATGATTTACTATCCTGTGCCAATGCACCTGCAAAAAGCATATAAAGATGAAAGATATAAAACCGGAGATTTCCCTGTAACTGAACTGCTTTCCGAAACCGTAATTTCTCTACCAATGCACACAGAAATGGACAATGAACAATTAAATTATATTACAGAAAACTTTTTGAATTTTATAAACTAAAAAGATGATAGAGAAAGAATATTTCGCTCACGAAACTTCGGTAATCGATGATAATTGTGAAATTGGGAAAGGTTCAAAAATTTGGCATTTTTCGCACATTATGTCAAATTGTAAAATTGGCGAAAAATGTAATATCGGACAAAATGTTGTAGTTTCTCCAGATGTTGTTCTCGGCAACAATGTAAAAGTTCAAAATAATGTGTCGATTTATACAGGTGTAATTTGCGAAGACGATGTATTCCTTGGGCCTTCAATGGTTTTTACAAATGTTATAAATCCAAGAAGTGCAGTTATTAGGCGAGATGAATATTTAAAAACAATAGTAGGCGAAGGAGCTTCTCTCGGAGCAAATTGCACAATTGTTTGTGGTAATAATATTGGGAAATTTTCATTTGTTGGAGCCGGTGCAGTGGTTACAAAAGAAATTAAAGCATACTCTCTCGTTGTTGGAAATCCTGCCCGACACATTGGCTGGATGAGCGAATTCGGACACCGATTAAGTTTCGACGAAAATAATATTGCTATTTGCCCCGAAAGCAATGAGAAATACAAAATTGAACATAATGAAGTGAAAAAGATAATATAACTTTTTCGAAAACTAATCTTCACAAAACTATAATTTACAATTTTTTAAAAACTAAGAGCACAATAGAATTATGAAAAACTTTGCTTTAATAGGTGCTGCCGGATTTATTGCAGTACGACACATGAAAGCCATTAAAGAAACTAAGAACAATTTAATCTCAGCTTTAGACAAATTTGATAGTGTTGGGATAATTGACAGCTATTTTCCTGATGCAGATTTTTTTACCGAATATGAACGCTTCGATAGACATATCGACAAACTTCGCAGAACAGGAAAAAAAGTCGATTATGTAAGCATCTGTACACCAAACTATTTGCACGATTCTCACATTCGTTTTGCTCTGAAACAAAATGCTGATGCAATATGTGAAAAACCTTTAGTTTTGAATCCATGGAATATTGATGCACTTCAGGAGATAGAAAAAGAAACAGGTAAGGACATTTATAATATTTTGCAATTGAGGCTACACCACAGCATTATTAAACTTAAAGAAGAAATTGATAAGGGACCTAAGGATAAAATCTACGATATTGACCTAACCTATATCACTTCGCGCGGACATTGGTATCACAACAGTTGGAAAGGCGAAGACCAAAAATCGGGCGGAATTGCCACAAATATTGGCGTTCACTTTTTCGATATGTTGTCGTGGATTTTTGGAAAAGTACAAAGAAATAAAGTTCATTTTGCAAACGGCAAACGCGTTGCAGGACTGCTACACCTCGAAAAAGCAAATGTTCGATGGCTATTAAGTTTAGAGTACGAAGATGTTCCGGCAGAAGTTAAGAAAGCGGGACAACGAACCTTCAGGACAATAACCGTTGAAAATAAAGAGATTGAATTTAGCGGCGGATTTACTGATTTGCACACAAGAAGTTATGAAGAAATATTAAAGGGGAAAGGTTTTGGGCTGCAGGAAGCAAGACCAAGCATCGAAACTGTTTTCGACATACGTCATGCAAAACCAATAGGCCTTAGAGGAGATTATCATCCGTTTTTGAATAAAATTAAAAATAAATGAAATTCTATTTTAAAATGATTCTCAAAAAAAATCCTGCTTTTTTCAGTACAAAGCAGGATTTTTTTTGTGCAACAATTATTCAGTTTTCTTAATAATCAACTCCCAGTTTTTGCTGTTCGTCCAAATAGAAAATAATTTTCTAAAATGCTTATACTCTGTTTTATGAATATTCTTTTTGTTTAATTTAATAGACCTTTCAAGTTTTAATAAATTGTCTTGAATTGAAAAATTCATAGCAAGTTCTCCTACATTATTTTTTTCGCTGAAATTTTTCAAAGGAGAAACAAGTTTGTAGTTTTCAGGCAATTCGACAGAATATGTATATTTTTCAACGATTAATTTTTCCAACTCTAAATCTGTTGTTCTATTTTCTGCGAGTTGTTCGATATGCAATTTCCTAATACCTTGAGTTTGAGAAGGCAAATTCCAAAAATAATAGCTCCCGTGTTCTCTAAAAGGTTTGTCTCCATCAAAATTGTATTTTACTTGCAATTGATGTGGCGTACTTTCTACAATCTCGAAACTTTTTACAGCCAAGGATGACAATAGTTTTTTTACTTTTGACTCATCTGTTTGCAATTCGACATACGGATTGTTTTCATTGTTTAAAGACAAAATTGCATTCCCCGATACAGAAAGTGAACTATTTAGCTCGAAATTATAATCTACTATAACTTCATTAACTAAATTTCTGGAAGTTTCTACAACTTCTCTATTATTAATATTTAAAGGAATAATTGTTTTATTTGGATTGCTAAAAATCTCATCTTGGGAGTTCATATTTATTGCAGAGAAATAATGAACTATCTCATTTCTAAGTTTAATTTTCACAAAAAAATCATAGAACTCCAACAAACCAATATTTTGATTATAACAATTATTAGGAATCATAACAACCGGCTCGGCACTAATATTTGCCTGACTGAGAAGTGCGCACAGTAGAAGAGTTTTTTCGAGTTTAGTTCCACCATTCGATTCCCAGGTTTCGTTTGTTGTTCTAATTTTGTAGCCGCAAATATCTAATGGAATATTCCAAAAGTTTAAATCGTTTACTACAGCTTTTTGAATTGTTTTAATATACTGAAATTCATCTTTATATAAACCTGTATTTTTTCTCACCCATTTTTTTTCGCTTTCGCCAATATTGTATGAAAATGCTTCCTGAGAGACAAAATCGGAAAATACCTCTTCGGAATTTGCAGTACTAAACAGTAGTTTTGGGTGAGTTTTGCCCGATTGCAATAGCTCATGAACATCAGCAGATACATTTTTAAATTCCCATTTATATAAGGTGTAATTTTCTATTGCTTCGATTTTGGGATTCAAAGTGTCATTTAAAAGTTCATATTTCAGCAATTTGTCCTTAGGAATTTTAACTATTATTTGAAAATTCTTGACTGGCGAAGAACTGCTAATATTTTCGCTTCCCATTAAAGCAGGAAGAGATTCCGATTTATTTGTAATAGTATAATCCAAATCTACGATTGAATTTTTTTCTAAAGCAGTGTGAGTAACAACCATTTCACGCAAGTGATTGAAGGCAGGCGCATTTGCTGCATATGAAGGCAAAACTTCATTGAAAGCATTTCCCGGAGCTTTCACTAATTTTCCATCAGCCATTGTAGTTTGGCTAATATTTATTTTTAAGTCCTGAAATTCAGGATTATAAGCTATGAAAGTTTCTCCATACTTTCTATTGAATGAAAAATATGATAGATATTTCAAACGATGAGAATAATTATATAAAATTGTTCCATCCTCGTTTAATTGATATTCCTTAGTCATATTTATATATACTGCATCGGCATTGGGGAACATGTCCGTAGTATCGTCGGTTTTTTTCGAGCTATTGCAAGAAATTAGACTTGCTAAAATCACTAATAATAAAATGTGTTTATATTTCATTTCTATTTTTTTTAGATATTTGTTTGAATTAAAATATTTTCTGAACCTTAATTTACTTGATTTTTAGAATCACAGGCTCGTTTGCAAATTTATTTTGCGACTCGATTGCTTTTTTATAAGAATCCCAATCGGCAGGTTCATAGATTCGCTTTTTCAGAACAATTTTCTCATTAAGTTTTAGAGTTTGATTCTCAATTTTATAGTTTCCGGTATAATCTGCACCACTACCTTCTACCTTTTCTGCTTCCGGCAAATAAGTGCTTTCAGCGAAAGCCGGAAGTTTAATTTCTTCATTAAGCTCAATTAGTTTGCTGCAACTACTTCTAAAGTTGTATTTTCTTTCTTCAACATCTGTTTTTGTATATAAATACGAATTAAATCGTTTAAAAAGGTTTGAGGCAACTATGGGAGTAAAAATGATTTCCTCATTGGTTACAATTGCATAATTCGGAATTTCATATTTAAATTTCATTTTCAAAGGATCGGAATAATCATAGAAATCCGGAATGTTCATCTCAATAATTTTAATATTGGGAGAAATTTTCATTAGTTCTTTTTCAAATACTCCGTACCAATAATTATAATAAGTTCTAACAAAACCGCCTCTAAATGCAGCGTCAGATTGTCCTTCAGCTTCTAATGTAAACTCTCCTTTCATTGTTCCATCTGCAAATAATTCCGAAATACCAATGATTTTATAATAGTGATTTTCAGCTGCTGAAATTGGAGTTTCCATCAAATCTGCTCCATCGGGCAAGCCCATCAAATAGTTTTGCTGCTGCTCGCGGCTCGACCATAATTCCCTCACAAAAGGCACCCAAGTAGGATCAAGTATTTTATATTTTCCGTTCTTCAATTTCACAATTGTAACACTATGATTAAACTGGTCGGCAGGAATTCGGTCGATTCGCGAACCGGCCATAGTCATAGCAGCATACGATTCGAAACCTGCCGCACGAAGGAAAGTTATCAGCAAACTTGCTTTATCTTTACACACTCCGCAACGATCGGTAAAATTCATTTCTCCCGAATGCAAAGTATATCCTTCGCCCTTTCCCATAGAAATTCCGGAATATCGCATATTGTCTGCCACCCAATGTGTTAGCTTTGATATTGAATCTAATTCATTTGTGGCAGCTTGTAAAATTTCTTTTATTTTTTTGTCTATTTCCGGAGTAGAATTGAAGCTGCCAAAATCTTCATTAACACCATAAAACCATTGCGATTTCGCTTCCCAATCGGGACTTGTTGAAATAAGCAATTTTGGTGCAATGTCCGACAGTGCAACCATTCCGGGTTCTCTTTTAATTTTCGAAATATTCTTTTTGGTAAACGAATATGCGATTTTTCCATCCATTTTCTGAATCAAAGAATCAACATCTCCATTATAGAATTTATACTGAACAAATTTATTTTCAGGAATTTTTGTCTGATAAAATTTTGTAATAATCGGATCGCTGCTCCAAAAATTCACAATATCGTAGAAATGGCCTCGCATAGGTGGAATGTATTGTTCGTCGCCGTTTTCCTGAAGAAGTGCATAAGTAAAACCTTTGCGAAACATAAAAACCTCCACCGCATCGCCAGTTTCAAGTCTGCCTATTTCAAGCATTTTCTGACGTGCACCCCAATAAATCATTCGTGCCGGTGCCGGATAATCCAATTCGTTCGATACATCAAGCTCTTCAATCTTACCACTTTTTCTGTAAATAACAACCTTGCGAATTTCAACAAATGCCGACAAAGGATCATAATCGAATTTTACAACACTCATTCTCTTAGCACCTTTTGTTGTTAAAATTTTATAAAGCGCATGAAAATTTACATAGCTCAAACCCGTTTCTTGAACATCAACTTTAGTACTGTCAAAAATTATCAAGAGATCGTCTTTTGGATAGTTTTTCGAATTTCCAGAATTTCTGATTAAATCTTTAATTGGGTTTGCGTCAGCGCCTATAATACTGAATATAAGCACAAAAAGAACAAATAATTTCTTTATCATATTTCTAAAATTATAGTTTATTAAAGCTGATAAAGCTACGCAAATTTTGTTTTTGCTTATTCAATTTCTTCATTTATTTTCATTATAATTGATTTATACAAGCTCAGAAACAATTTTTCTATAAAGTGATATTTTATAATAGTGAAATCCAAAATCTTCTAACAAATTAATTTGTATTTATTCCATTAAAAATTGTATTATTGTATATGTTTTAAAATTGAAATTTATTGTATTAAAATATTGTTTAACAGAAATTTATTAAATTATGAAAAGAAATTTACTTTTAATTTTATTTGTTAGTTCGCTTAGTTTTCTATTTGCACAAGATTGTTCAGATTTGTTTATATCTGAATATGTTGAAGGAAGCCATAATAACAAAGCTTTGGAAATTTATAATCCAACAGATAATGCTATTGATCTTTCCGACTATCATATGTCAAGGTATTCAAATGGCGGATTTAGTCCAAATTACATAGGTCTTGCCCCAGGTGGAATACTCGAAGCTCATAGCGTTCTTGTTGTAGTTTTAGACAAACAAAATCCTAATGGCACAGGATTGGATACTATTGTTTTTGACGAGCTAAGAGCTTTGGCCGACATTTTCCTTTGCCCTGTTTATGATGATAACAAAATGATGTATTTCAATGGAAATGATGCTGTTACCCTTGAAAAGATTTCTACATCTGAGATTTTAGATATAATTGGGAAAATTGGCGAAGACCCAGGCGATGGTTGGACTGACATTGATCCATATTTTATAGATCTTGGGGAATGGTGGAGATTATGGACAAGAGATCAAACCTTAATTCGTAAGCCCGAAATAAAAGAAGGTGTTCATCTAAATCCCGATGTTTTTAATGCTACTTTAGAATGGGATTCTTTGCCAAAAAACACTTTCGACAGTTTACGTTCACATACATGCGAATGCGGAAATGCAGGAACAAGCAATATCACCAATTTTCAGGTCGAAAATAAAATCTATTTTTTCCCAAATCCGGTAATAAATGGAGAATTTAAAATTCGCTCAAACAAAATATTTGAATCAATAGAAATCTATAATAGCCTCGGAAATATAGTTCACAAACAGAAAAATGACATTCCTAAAGCTTCTATTGATATTAACAGCAGTAATTATAACAAAGGTTTATACATAGTTAGAATCAATTTTACAAATGGCTATACTCAAACTAAAAAGCTAATAATCAAATAAATTGTTAGAATTTCTGACTTCAGATAATTAGTAATTTATAAGGTATTAAAAAGGGGGAAACTCTTTTTAATACCTTTTTTAATTGAAATCATAAAACCTTACAACTCCTAAATTTTATAATTCTTAATTCATATTAAATATAAACAGATGAAAAAATATCTTATAATTCTATTATTATTGAATATATCAATTGTTTTAAATGCGGAAAAAGTAGAACTTAGTGGAGTTATAAGAGATGCAGTAACTCAGGAAACATTAATCGGAGCAAGTGTTTTGATAAAAAAAGGAGTTGGGACAGTTACAGACTTAGATGGAAAATATTCAATCGAATTAGAAAGTGGAGAATATGATCTGCAAATTTCTTATGTTGGATACAAAACTTTATTGAAACATTTACTTGTAAAAGAAAAATCAATTTTTCTGGATTTCTATTTAGAAACCATGATAATTGATGAAATAACAGTAGTTGGAGATATTGCAAGGTCTCGTGAAACCCCGGTTGCATTTACAAATATACTTCCTGCCAAAATTGACGAAGAGCTTGCATCCCAAGATATTCCAATGATTTTGAATTCAACTCCCGGAGTTTATGCAACACAACAAGGAGGCGGCGATGGCGATGCCAGAATTACAATACGAGGGTTTAATCAAAGAAATGTTGCCGTAATGCTCGACGGAATTCCTGTGAACGATATGGAAAATGGTTGGGTTTATTGGTCGAACTGGTTTGGGCTCGATGCAGTAACCCGTACCATTCAGATACAGAGAGGATTGGGAGCGTCAAAGCTGGCAATACCTTCAGTTGGCGGAACACTAAATATTATTACAAAAGGCATAGAAGCAAAAAAAGGAGGGAACATCAAACAAGAAATTGGAAATGACGGATTCCTTAGAACTTCATTTGGTTATACTTCAGGAAAATTAAAAAACGATTGGGGCTTCACACTTGCCGGATCGTACAAACAAGGCGATGGATGGGTAGAACAAAACTGGACTAAAGGATATTTTTATTTTTTAAGAATAGATAAAAAACTGGGGAAACATATTCTATCGGCAACAGCAATGGGAGCACCCCAAAGCCATGGCCAGCGTTCTTACAAAAGCCAGATTGCCACCTACGACAAAGATTTTGCTGATGATTTAATTGGTTCAGACACCAACTATACTGAACCAACTGCACTTGATATGGGCTTAGACTATAACGAACATTGGGGATATTTAGAAAGATGGACACTCGATGAAAATGGAGACACAATTCACGCTAATCGCGAAAAAGTTAATACAAAAGTGAATTATTATCATAAACCCCAATTCAGTTTTAAAGATTTATGGTCGATTAATGACAAATTGTATATTTCAAATATATTATATGTTTCCATTGGTCAGGGAGGGGGTACAGGGCTCTCAGGCAGCGTAAACCACCTTAATAACCAAGTACATTTGCAGGAATTATATAATAACCAGTACGATACTGCTATCAATGAGGAGCAAATTTCAACTGGTATGATATACAGTTCGCGAAATAATCATTATTGGTATGGATTTCTTTCTACTATTAGCTATGACTTAAGCGAAGAACTTAACTTATCTGGAGGTATTGACCTAAGAAGTTATAGAGGCGAACACTTCAGGGAAGTATATGATTTACTGGGAGGAGTGGTATATTACGATGAGGATGGTAGGTTCCTCAACAACAACAATACACCAAATACTGCAAGAGTGGAAGGAGATAAAATCCTTTATCACAACGATGGACTCGTCAGATGGGGAGGACTTTTTGCACAAGCAGAATATAAAACAGGCAATTGGAGTGGTTTTGTAAGCCTATCAGCTTCGAATAGTGGCTACAAAAGAATTGACTATTTCGCAGAGAAAGATATAGTCCTTGCAGATACTATTTTATTTCAAGCAGCAGGCTACAAGAGGGTAGGACCTAATATCTTTCTTCCCGATACAGTCCACTATAATGGGAATAGCTATACTGTGAATTCACCGGAAGCACGCCACTCTGAAACTATTTGGAAATGGATTCCAGGATTTACTTTTAAGTCTGGAGCGAACTACAACTTAAATGAATATAATAATATTTTTATAAACCTCGGATATTTGTCGAAAGCCACACGATTTAATAATGTAATTGGACAAGACAACAAACTACTTAACAAAATTGATAATGAACTTGTTAAAGCAATTGAGCTTGGGTACGCATACAAAAGTAATAAATTCACTATAAATTTGAATACTTATTATACAAATTGGGAAAACAAACCTGTTCAACCATTCACTAATCGGCTTAACTATGATACTCTGCTTACAGGATACATTAGTGGTATAAATGCTATACATAAAGGAATTGAACTCGATTTTGTTTGGAAAATTTTCTCTAATTTAGAACTGCAAGGTCTTTTTTCTTTAGGAGATTGGAAATGGGACTCACATGCTGAAATAACACGTTTCGATGAGTCAGGAGAATTTTATGATAATTACACTTTTAATGCAAATAATGTTCATGTTGGCGATGCCGCTCAAACACAATATGCTTTTAGCATTCGTTATGAACCATTAAAAAAATTGTATCTGAAAGGAAAATATACACATTTTACTCGCTATTATGCAGATTTTAATCCAGAAATATTAAAAGACCTTGATGAACCGCGAGATTCATGGGAATTGCCATCATACAAATTAGTTGATTTTCATGCAGGCTATCGTTTTAATATTTTCGGACAGAATATGAGTTTCTCATTCAACATTTTAAATGCTTTGAATGAAACATATATTTCCGATGCGTTAGATAATGACTCTTACATTTCAGACAATCCAGATGAATTTGATGCAAAATCAGCATCCGTGTTTTTTGGATTAGGAAGAAGATATACTACCTCACTTAAAATTAGTTTTTAAATATGAAAAAATCAATTTCACTCTTAGTTTGCTTTTTAGCACTTCAAACCGTAGTTTTCGCACAACCAGCAAACTATTATAATGGAACGGAAACTTTAGATGGAGCAAATCTAAAAACTGCACTTCATAATATCATTGACGGACACACCGCTTTTGAATATGGTACTGTAAAACAAATATTAAAATCGTCTGATGAAGACCCAAACAATTCTGACAATATAATTTTAGTTTATACTGGCTGGTCTATTCCAAAATCAGATTTTGCCTCAAATCTCGATTCTCTAAACTACTGGAACAGAGAGCACGTTTGGGCAAAATCGCATGGAGATTTTGGAACAGATATGGGTCCCGGAACAGATGCTCATGGCATAAAACCAGTGGATGCAACAGTAAATTCTGCAAGATCGTATCTCGATTTCGATGAAGGAGGAACAGAATATTACGATGCAGGGGTACCAACAGGTAGTTATAAAGACAACGATTCTTGGGAACCTCGTGATGAAGATAAAGGCGACATAGCAAGAATAATTTTTTATATGGCAACACGCTATGAAGGCACAAATGGAGAACTTGACCTTGAAGTAGTAGATGCTGTGAATACTTATCCTGCCCCTGAACACGGAAAATTGTCCACATTGCTACAATGGAATTTGCAAGACCCACCGGACGAATTTGAAAAAAACAGAAACGATATAGTTTTCGACTGGCAAGGAAACAGAAATCCTTTCATTGATTATCCTGAATTTGCTGAGTATATATGGAATGGAGTTTCAGCAAATCCAATAATTATTACAAACCTAATTCTCGATCCGGCCGATCCCATCGAGAACGATATTGTAAATATTTCATCTGAAATTTCTCATAATAGTGGAGGAACTATAAATTCTGCAACTCTTTTCTGGGGCTTGTCGTGGAGCAGTTTATCGAATACAATTTCATTAAGTGCAAGCGGAAATATTTATACTGGGCAAATTCCCGGTCAACTCGAAAATACCAGAGTTTACTATAAAATTGTTGCCTCTGACGGAACAGAAGAAAAATACTTTTTTGGCTACTATGATGTTGCTCCTGAGCCTTTTTCCGGCACACTTACAAGCATTTACGACATTCAGGGACAAACAACAAATTCGCCATACCAAGGGCAAACAGTTTCAATAACAGGCGTAGTTACCGGTGCTTTTGGTTCAAATTTCTTTTTGCAAAACGGAAGTGGAGCATGGAACGGAGTTTATGTTTACAGTTCAGGACATTTCCCCACAGTTGGAGATAGTATAATAATTACAGCCGAGGTTGATGAATATTACGATCTTACCGAAATGAAAAACATTTCAGCATACTATCATATTTCAGCGAACAATAGCTTGCCCGAAGCAGTGTTAGTACAAACCGGAGCCATGCAAGACGAACAATACGAAGCCGTTTTAGTACAACTCGAAAATGCTATGTGCGTTCGAGACACAACATATGGAATGTGGTTTGTAAACGATGGAAGTGGCGATGCACTTATACACAATTCTTCGATTTATAGCCACAGCTATGTTATTGGTCAGATATATAACATTACCGGACCTTTAAATTTCGATTTTGGTGAGTATAAAATTGAACTAAGAAGTGCCGATGATGTTGTGGAACCTGAAGACGTTTATGCACCAATTGTTAGTAATATTTCAATAGCTACAGAGACTGTAATATATGTAACTTTCAATGAAGATATTGCCGGATCAAGTGTCGCAGCAGAAAATTTTTCAATAAATCATAATATTACTGTCGAAAATGCAAGCTTACACACTTTCGATAATACTATGGCTGTTCTTACTGTATCAGCACTCTCGGAAGGAAATTACACAATGACTATCAATGGAGTGGAAGATTTAGCTGGGAATATCGTGAATAATTTGATTGTATATTTTAGTGATCCCACAAATATTTCAAATATTGAAAACTCAGATTATCAAGTTTATCCAAATCCTTGCGAGGATATTTTATTTATTGATTTAGGAGTAAATTCGAATTTTACATTTATTGAAATATTTGACATTTCCGGCAGAAGTATTTATTTTGTCGAAACAAAAATAACTGAAAAGAATCACAAACATTCAGTCGATATTTCAGGATTAAAAAATGGAATCTACTTTCTAAAAATCAGAAATGAGGATGATGTTTTAGTTGAGAAAATTGTTGTGGAATAAATGAATTAAGGAATTTCCTTCCCCAAAATCTCAAAAAACTCATCCACCGCAAACTTTTCGTTCCAAGGATAATGCCCACATTTTTCTAATTCATAGAACTGAAAATCGTTTAAATATTTTGAAAGTGGATCTTTAACCCCTATTGCCGGATGTGGGTCATAACTTCCGTGAATTGCAGAAACCGGACATTTTATTTTTTTGATATATTCTATCAATTCACCTTTCAATCGCAAATTGTTGGCTTCTGCCCACACATTTTTGAAGATATTGTAATCAATTTCGCCGATTTCATTTTCGGTAGAAATTGCAGAAAATGTATCGGTCTTCGATAGGATTTTCCCAATTTTCAGAAAAACAGAATCAGGATTTGAGCTTCTCAATATTTCTTCCTGAAGCATGAAAATCACAGTTTTATCTTTCGGCGAAAGCCTTGAAAACCTGATATGTTGAGTAGTGTTCATGTATTTTTTCTCGAAAGGCCCGGTGCTTACCAAAATTAGCTTCTCAACATATTTCGGAAATTGTGCTGCAAAAATCATCGACAGCCATGCTCCCCACGAATGTCCAAGCAAAATTACAGGAATCTTACAATAATTTTCGATAGATCTACGAAGTTCTAAAACTAATTTATCAATAGAAGTTTCGGTTTGAAAAGGTTCAATAATTCCGATTTTTTTCGAGAGAATTTTACCAATTCCCATCATATATCCGGCTGCACCAGGCCCACCATGAATTAATGCCAGTTTAAATGGCTCATTCCCATACTTTTTCAATTTGAGATTTTTTTGCATCTATTTTCAAACTTACAATTATTGACGATTTCGTAAGTTGCAATATGTCTATTTACTCATCTGGCTGAGGCTTATCAAAATTTCTGCAATTTTTTCAAGCTCGAAAACATTATTAGTTTTAGTAGCTTTTAATGCAGCTTTTGGCATTGACTCAACTTCGGCAGTTTTGGGATTTTGAACAATCACATATCCACCATAATCTTTAATGCTTTTTAAACCTTGGCTTCCATCGTTGTTTGCTCCGGTGAGGATAACTCCGATAAGGGAATTTTTGTATGCAATAGCTGCCGATTCGAAAAGAACATTTATCGATGGGCGAGCATAATTTACCCTTTCTTCTGTTGATAAAGAAATTGTAAAATCCTCTTCTACCAAGAAATGATAGTTTGGTGGAGCAAGATAAACCTTGCCATTTTCAATTTTTTCTTTTTCGTCTGCTTCCTTCACTTTTAGTTTGCAAGAATTATTCAAAATGTGCACAAGATAGTTTTCGCTTCTTGGGCTAATGTGCTGAACAATAAGAATTGGTATAGAGAAATTTTTTGGCAAAGCAGGCATAATAGTATTTAATGCTGCCATGCCTCCGGCTGAAACACCAATAACAATAGCCTCATATTTTCTCTTTTTTTTCATCTAAAAAGTAAGTCAGAACTTTAATGAAATGTGTTGTTTATTTTTTATAAACTTTTCTATAAATCTTTTCTTTTTCAAACAAGGGTTCGAAAGAATAGTACTGCTCCGAAAACTTTAGGCTTTCTTTTGATCCTAAGCATAAAACACCGCCGGGTATTAGGCTTTCTTTAAAAAGTTTGATAACTTTATTTTGCAAAACTTTATCGAAATATATGAGAACATTTCTGCAAACTATCATATTCATTTCGCCGAACACTCCATCGAAAACTAAATTATGATCTGCAAAAACAATATTCTTTTTCAATGAATTATGAAAAATTGCCGAATCGTAATTAGCATTATAATAATCTGAAAATGAAGCCAAACCCCCAGCATTTTGATAATTTGATGTATATTCTTTCAAATATTTGATTGGGTAAATGCCGTCTTTTGCTTTTTGTAAAATAGACTGGTTGAAATCGGTAGCATAAATTTGTGTTTTTTCTAACAATCCTTCTTCTTGCAACAAAATTGCCATGGAATATACCTCCTCCCCCGACGAACATCCTGCATGCCAAATTTTCAGAAAAGGGTATGTTTTCAAAATAGGAATCACTTCTTTACGAACTGATTTATAAAACAGAGGATCTCGAAACATTTCTGTAACATTTATCGAAAAATCCATTAGAAACTTATTGAAAAAAGCCACATCATATAAAACTTTCTTTAACAACTCAAATACGTTTGGGATTCCTGATATCGACAACCTGTGCATTATCCTCCGGCGGATATGAGCTTTTCCATAATTTCTGAAATCGTAACCATATTTTAGAAAAATGGCTTCTAAAAGTAAGTTAATCTCAATTTTTTCATTTTCCAATTTCTCAAGAGTCATCCTCTGATATTATTATTTTCAACCACGGTGCATTAATTTATTTACCAAAAGTATAATTTTTTTCTAATGGTTGTTGAAATATTTTCCAAGATTCTTCAGCTTGTAGTTCCAACATTTTCAGACCATTAATTGTTTTTGCTTTATTTTGTTTGCTAAATTTCAAAAACATTGTTTCCGAAGGATTGTAAATTAAATCAAAAACAAGCTGCTCTTTCCCTATAAATTGATATGGAATTTTCAGAAAATTCTCACAATCCGGGAACATTCCAATAGGTGTTGTATTGATAATTAGTTGCGATTTCTGAATATCTTCTTGCGATAAATTTTCAAAAGAAATACAATTTTTCGAATTCGCATTTCTTGAAACAAATATAATATCAATAGAAAACTTTTTTAAAACATAAGCAACCGATTTTGCAGCACCTCCCATACCTAAAACAAGTGCCTTTTTTATTTTAGAATTTATATGTGATTTTATAGAATTTTCAAATCCAAAAATGTCGGTATTAAATCCTACCAGTTCAGTTCTGTTTTTAGTTCTGTGGATTTTTATTGTATTAACTGCACCAATTTCTAAGGCAGTTTGGTCGAGTTTGTCAAGATATTTAATAACCTCTTCCTTGTAAGGGATTGTTACATTTAGTCCGCATAAATCTGGTAATGATGAAATTAAATTGGGTAATTCTTCAATTTTTGATAAGGTGAAATTTAGATATTCCGAGTCTATGATACTTTCATTTTCAAATTTCTTTTCAAAAAATGGTTTCGAAAATGAATGACTTAAGTTTTTCCCAATTAGTCCATATGTTTTCATATTTTATTTTTCACTGAAATAGAAATCTCAAATTCCTAATTTCAAATTTGCGTCTGGTGATTGAGAATTTATATATCCTATATCTTCAAGCAAGTCAGCTTTGTATGATGCCTCCACAGCCAATCTGTCGCATTTTTCATTTTCAACATTATTAGAATGTCCTTTCACCCAAAAGAATTTAACATTGTGTTTTGGATAAATTTCTAAAAATCTTTGCCAAAGGTCTGGATTTTTTTTGTTCTTGAATCGTTTTTTTTCCCACTGAAAAACCCAACTTTTTTCTACAGCATCGACAACATATCTTGAATCGGTATATATCTTTACCTTGCTTTTTTCAACTTTTAATTGTTCGAGAGCTACTATCACAGCCAACAATTCCATGCGATTGTTAGTTGTATGTTTAAATCCCTGCGACAATTCTTTTCGGTGTTTTCCCGATTTTAAAACTATACCGTAGCCTCCGGGGCCAGGATTTCCTCTTGCTGCTCCATCGGTATATATTACAATTTCAGGCATAATAGGTTCGCTATCGTATGTTTACACTTTAACTCTAAAATTCAAAAATAATGTTTCTTTTACATTAATTCTTAGAAATACAAAAATACCTTCAATATTAAATTTTAGATAACTAATTTGAAATATTGATGCCTGTATTTGAAATAAAGAGTTTAATTGCAATTGCCAACAGAATTATCCCAAAAACCTTACGCAAAATGTGTATTCCTTCTTTTCCGAGAATTCTCTCAAACCATTTGGTCGATTTTAAAACTACATAAACCAAAATTAAATTTAGAGTAAGGGCAATAGCAATATTAATTGTCTGATACTCAGCTTTAAGCGAAAGCAGAGATGTTATTGAACCAGCTCCTGCCACCAAAGGGAAAGCTATTGGGACTATAGAATTTCCTCCACTTTCATCATTTTTGAATAGTTCTATTCCAAGAACCATTTCCATAGATAGCAAAAATAAAACTATGGCACCGGCTATTGCAAATGAAGATATATCTACTCCAAAAATATTTAATAGTGGCTCGCCGATGAATAAGAATAAAAACATTATTATGAAAGCTGTAATGCTAGCTTTTTCAGATTTAATTTCTCCACTTTTTTCTTTTATTCCAAGAATAATTGGTATTGAACCAATAATGTCTATTACTGCAAAAAGCACCATAAATGCAGCAAATATTTCTACAAAATTTATTTTCATGACTTGTTTTTTCTCATAAAAAAAAGGCTCAAAATAAAATGAGCCTTTCAATTTATATTTCAATTAATTATTTTTTTACATTCCTACCGGAAGACTATGCTTAATTGGAACTCGTTTCTTCTCAACTAACTTCATCTCTTTGATTAAATTTTTTGCTCCTGCATATTTGTCAATAACAAACATAACATATCTTATATCAACATTTATACATTTTTGCAGTTGGTCTTCAAATTCTATATCACCACTCATTGCTTCCCAATTTCCATCGAATGCTATTCCAATAAGTTCGCCATCTGCATTTAAAACCGGACTTCCAGAATTTCCACCGGTAATGTCGTTGTTTGTAGTGAAACAAACAGGCATTTCGCCATTTTTCATGGCATATTTTCCAAAATCTTTTTTGTAGTAAAGTTCTTTTAGTTTTTCAGGAACTACAAATTCGGTTGTACTCGGGTCTTCTTTTTCAATGTAACCTTTCAGAGTTGTATAATAGTCGTAATGAACAGCATCTCTTGGAATATAATCGCCAACTGTTCCGTATGTCAAACGAATTGTTGAGTTTGCGTTTGGATAATAATCGTTAATATTATTTTTATCCATCTCTAAAAGTGCAGCAATAAACAAACGATTTCCTTTATTCAATGTAGTTGAGAATTTTCCTTGTTTTCCTCTTAAATCCATATATTTTTTAATAAAGGAATTTACTAATTTATATGCCATGTCTTTTTCAATCTGTTTGGCTTTCGGATTCTTCAAGAATGCTCCCATCCTGGCTTGGTCTGCAAAAACTGACTTCTCGAATACTTTCTTTGCAAATTTATCGAAATCGCCTTTGAATTTTTTGTTTATTTCTATAAGCATATCCGGTTGGTGTGCTACCGGGATTTCAGCAACAAACATTGTCATCATTTCGGCAAGCAATTTTTGGTCGATTGATGCATTATAGTCCTTGAAATAATCTGCAGTTGTTTCTTGCATTCCCTTTAATACTTCATCAATTGCAGCCTGATCGTCTTTTGAGTTTTCTAAAACTTTCAAGATTCCTTTAGATTGATATGAAAATAGCAAAATTTCTGCTCCTTGAAAAACAGATTCACCATAAAAAGCATTGGTTTTTGCATATTCCTTTCTCAAATTATATGCTTCTTCAATAAGTTTGATTGCTTCACCATATTTTTCTTTTCTTTTCTGATCGGCATTGATCCAGCTTGCAATTTTGTTTTCAAGTTCTTGTTTTTGTTCTAAAACTTTAAGTCTTTTTAAACCTTGGCTTTGTCCAATGAAATATTTCCAATAGTTTGCAGTTTGTGCATATTTTGCAGCATACTGAATACGAGTTTTTTGAGAGGCATCAATACCTTCTTTCATTATTTTCAGTTTTTTATCTCGTATTTTTATTCTTGTAGGATTTGTAATATCCAATGCTTCACTAATTCCATAAGATGTAAGATATCTGTCAGTGCTACCAGGGAAACCCATAACCATAGCAAAATCGTTTTCTTCAATTCCTTTCAATGAAATTGGGAAAGAATGTCGCGGTTTCAGTGGGATATTTTCTTTTGCATATTTTGCAGGTTTGCCTTCAGGACCAGTATATATTCTGAACATTGAAAAATCGCCAGTATGTCGAGGCCACATCCAATTATCTGTGTCGCCACCAAATTTTCCAATAGATGAAGGAGGTGCACCTACGAGACGAACATCTAAAAATGTTTCATAAACAAAAAGGAAAAACTGGTTTCCACCAAACATCGACTTCACAGATGAGCCATATTCAGTATCTTTAGTTGCTTCTTCTTCAATTTTACCTGCAATTTCAGAAATAACTTTTCTTCGTTCTTTTTCAGTCATATCATCTTTTAGCTCAGAAGCAATTTGTTCTGTAACATCTTCAATTCTAATTAATATTGAAGCAGTTGTTGATTCATTTATCAGCTCTTCTTCTATTGAACGTGCCCAAAATCCATCAGCAAGATAATCATGTTCGGGAGTACTGTGGCTTTGAATACTTGAGAATCCGCAATGATGGTTTGTAAGTATTAAACCTTTGCCTGAAACAATTTCTCCGGTACAATAAAACCCAAATGGATTTCCTTCATTTCCTAAACCTACAACAGCATCTTTCAAACTTGAATTATTAATGCTATAAATTTGCTCCGGACTAAGTTTTAGCCCTTTTGTTTGCAAATTCATCTTGTTTAATAAAGACAAAAGCCACATGCCTTCATCGGCGCGACTCATGTTTATTGTCATTAAGAAACTGATAACTAAAATTATTACTTTTTTCATCACTAAATATTTTGGTTAATAAATTTTTTGCAAATAAACTACAATAATTATTTCTTTCAAAAGTATTTTGGTAAAAATTATACCTTATTATTATCAAAGTTCAAATTTTGGCAATTTGCAAAACTGTAAAGCATTTTGTATAGTTTTTTTATCAAAAATGATTTTAACACAAGTGTATCAATTTATTGGATTTTTTAGTAAATGACTCGAACTTAGAAACCACTGACTAATCCCGACAAATCGGGACTATAGCCAACTGAGCTGTCAAAAAAACAAGTTTATAAAACAAAAAGAGGACAAGTTTTTCAACTTGCCCTCTTTTGCTCCTCATCTTAGACTCGAACTAAGGACCCTCTGATTAACAGTCAGATGCTCTAACCAACTGAGCTAATGAGGAATTTCAATAAGTAAAATACAATCTCAAAATTGCGGTGCAAAAATAATAGCAATTTTTAAAATAAACAATAGCTTTGCAAAAATATTTTTATTTTTTTTACAGTTATGAAAAAGGTTTTAGGAATGGGCAATGCCCTTGTAGATATTATGACATCTCTGAATAATGACGAACTTTTAGAGCAATTGAATTTGGCAAAAGGCTCAATGCAACTTGCCGACAAAGAATTTATTAATAGAGTTGTAAGTTGCACACAAAACTTGGAAAAGAGGCAATCATCAGGTGGTTCTGCAGCCAACACTATTCATGGTTTGGCTAAACTTGGCGTTGAAACAGGATTTGTTGGAAAAATTGGAAACGACAATTTTGGTAATTTTTTCAAAGAAGATTTAGAGAACAGTGGAATTAATCCAAAACTATATAAAAGTCAAAACGAGTCGGGAATTGCAATTGCTTTAGTTAGTCCCGATTCTGAGCGGACTTTTGCAACTTTTCTTGGAGCAGCTATTGAACTTTCTGCCGATGATATCAAAAAGGAGACTTTCGAAGGATTCGATTATTTTCATATCGAAGGATATTTGGTGCAAAATCACGATTTGTTGAACAAAGCTGTGAAACTTGCAAAAGAGAATAATCTGATTGTTTCTATTGACATGGCAAGCTTTAATGTTGTAGAAGAAAATTTGGAATTCCTAAAATCTCTGGTAAAAAATTATGTTGATATTGTTTTTGCAAACGAAGAAGAAGCAAAAGCTTTTACCGGTAAAGAGCCAAAAGATGCAGTGAATGAAATTTCAGAATATTGCGATATTGCCATCGTAAAAATTGGGAAACATGGCTCGCTAATAAAAACAAAAAATGAAACATATAAAATTGATGTAATCGAAGCAAACAGTATCGACACAACAGGCGCAGGTGACCTTTACGCTGCAGGTTTTTTATATGGATTAATCAACAATTTCGCTATGCAAAAATGCGGAAATTTTGGATCAATTCTTTCGGGAAAGGTTATTGAAGTTATAGGAGCAAAAATGAATAATCAAAAATGGAAAGATATTAAAGAGTTAATCGAGAACGCATAATAAGTTGTGAACTTTGCAAAACTCAAATATTATAGCCGAATAAACTACCTTTTAAAAGATGTAAAAAAAGCAATTAGTGGTTCCGATCAGGATTTCACAAAAGGAAGTTTAAAAAAAGCAATATTCCTTCTGTCGATTCCGATGGTTCTTGAAATGATCATGGAATCGATATTTGCAGTTGTTGATATTAAATTTGTATCCGAACTTGGTGCCGATGCAGTTGCCACTGTTGGCATAACCGAATCATTAATTACAATTATTTATGCAATCAGTGTTGGGCTGAGCATGGCAACTACAGCTCTGGTTTCACGCCGTATAGGCGAAAAAAAGAACAGAGATGCGTCAATTGCAGCCTTTCAAGCAATTTTACTTGGAATTTTGTTTTCTTCTATCATAGCAATTCCCGGTGTAATTTTCTCGAAGCAAATTCTAGAATTGATGGGAGCAAGCACAGAAATTGTTGAAAACATGTCGGGATATGCCACCATTATGCTTGGTGGAAATGGAATAATAATGCTCTTGTTCATTATTAATGCAATTTTCCGAAGTTCCGGCGATGCAGCAATATCTATGCGAGTTTTGTGGCTGGCAAATATTTTGAATTTAATATTAGATCCACTTTTGATTTTTGGCATTGGTCCGTTCCCTGAACTTGGAGTTAAAGGAGCTGCAATTGCTACAAATATTGGGAGAGGAACGGCAGTAATTTTTCAGTTTTATCTACTTTTTAGTGGGAAGCACAGAATCAAACTTGACTTGTCAATTTTAAAAATAGATTTTAAAGTTATACGCAAACTTATTAAGATTTCCTATGGAGGTATTTTTCAATATCTTATTGCAACTTCGAGCTGGATAGGCTTAGTAAGAATAATTTCTATTTTCGGAAGCGAAATTGTTGCCGGCTACACTATTGCAATCAGAATAATAATATTTTCATTACTTCCCTCATGGGGAATTAGCAATGCTGCTGCTACACTTGTTGGCCAAAATCTTGGAGCAAACAAACCAGACAGAGCAGAAAAATCGGTTTGGATAACTGGAAAAATAAACATGATTATTATGGGGATAATGGGGATTATTTTTGTGATTTTTCCTGATTTTTTCGTAAAACTATTTATTGATGATCCTGTAGTGGTCTCAAGTGGTTCGTCATGTTTACGAATTGTGAGTTTCGGATTTATAGCCTATGGACTTGGAATGGTTCTCGCAAATGCCTTTAATGGAGCCGGCGACACAATTACACCAACAAAAATCAATTTCATTAGCTTTTGGATAATTGAAATTCCAATAGCTTACATACTTTCTTTACCATTTGGCATGAGAGAAGAAGGGGTGTTTTTATCAATAATAATTGCCGAAATTGTAATGACAATTTTAGCCGCCTATTTATTTAAACAAGGCAAATGGAAATTGAAAATAGTGTGATTTGAATCCCACTATCTATAAAACTTTATTGGTGTCAGTATTTTTCCCTTTTTTAGTTGTAAAAAACTTCATAGAATATCCAAATCCAAGTCCGGCGATTGACCACACTGGAATACTAAGAAGAGATTTCTTCAAAGTAATTGAATCTCCATTAAAAAAAGGAAAAATAAAAGTCATTGTTATAAACATTAATAAGCCCCAAATTAAACCGGATATTATCCAAGTTCGTTTTTTTAATGGATTTAATGGACTTTCCAAATCAAGGTTTTTATATCTTTCATCTTGTTTTTCTAACCATTTCTTTTTCAAGTCATTTTTAAACCATACCCAAAACGGATAGGTTAAAATAAGAATAACGAAACTCAAAACATTTGTCAAACATGGAATAATATCACCACAATTGTTACAATAAAGTCCAAACCAATTTTTAAACGCAGTTCCATTTTGTAGCGACCAAGTTCTGCTATCGTGAAATTTTTCACAATGCGGACAAGGAACATAAGTTCTTTCAACTTTCGGTTTATCTGAAGTTTTATCTTCCAAGGAAATTTTCGGAACTCTTTGTCCTAATATCAGTTCGTTAATTGCCAAACCCGGATTTATTATCCAATGAAACATTAATAAATTTTTCCAAGTATAGATTTTGTATATATCTTTGTTGTATTTCATTTTCATCAAACAAAAATATTTATAATTATTTGATAAAAAAATTAACTGTTTCTAACCTGATTAATTCATAAACTTTTTTTTTCATATAGTTTTTTAAATTTTCAAGCTCAAATTAATTAATATTAATGAGTTTTGTTTAATTTTTGTATTTGGGTTTAAATTTTTTCGCACTTTAATTAGAATGATTCTAAATATAGTGTCATTTTTTCAAAAAATGATATAACTTTTCCATTGTGCTTTACGCAAGTAGCTATATATGTGCAGATTACATATTGTTATAGAGCTAATACTATTATTCTCTTAGTATTTCAAATATATTGAAAGCTTTTGTTTGAATATTTCTAACCGGGCAACATCTTGGAAATTCAATTTTTATCTTTGTCTTTAATTCTTTTACCTTTGCCGCTGTTTTTAAGAGTTTTAACTGAATAGTTTGCATTGTCGAATTTGCAAATTCTGTTCCTTTTAACACTTCTTTTTGTAATGTGTGTATCAATACATAAGCAACTGAATGGAAGAACAATCGTAATTGATTTGCTTCAAATTTATGGCAGGAAGTTCGTTCTGATTTCAGATATGTTTTATGTTCTTTTATTCGCAATTCCATAGCACCTCTTGCACAATATCCCAACTCATACAACTGCTTTGTGCGAAATTCCACGCAATTTGTAGCAATGTATCTAATATTAGTGCCTTTTTCATTTACTTCAACTTTTACGATTATCCTTTCTTGCTGCTCCCAACTATTTGCTTTATAAGAAAATGAATGATACATTTTTATCGGTTCTTTTGTCTTTTCATATTTATTTTCTGCACTCTTAATTGTCGTTTCACTTAATTTTTTCAACTTTGAATTGCCGCTTAAACCAGTTATGAATCTAATTTTATTATCTGTTTTACAATAACTTGTAAGTTGCGGACAATGAAAATGGCTATCGCCTCTTATTATTATTACAGTATTTTTCCATTGTTCTCTTAACAACTTGATAATGCGTATTAATATGGCAAATACATTTGTGCTTTTTGAACGTCTGCCCGGCTTTAAGATAGTGGTTATCAGCTTACCGGAAAGCCCCTCATAAATATGCAACGGCATAAAAACATACTCTCCATAATAATTATTAAATTCTATCTGCAATTGGTCTCCGTAAGCATTGTGATTAGTATCGTCTGCATCAAGAATTATTGCCGCAGGCTCTGATTCATAAGAGTCCATAAAGTTTAAAACAAACATCTGTGCTATACGATACAACTCACTTCGCCTTATTGAATTTTCAAATCTGCTCATAGTTGATTGAGAACCTAAATCCTGATCTGTTTCCGGTAATTGACCCGAACATAGTTTAAATATTGCATCATCTCGTAATGAATTACAATCATTGGCATCTTCATAGCCACCTGCTATTTGATAAACTCTCTGAGATACTAAACTCTCTATCGTATGGTCAATATATCTGGAATCTCTTTCATCGTTTATACAAGCACAGAAATCTTTGATTATTTCTGTCTGATTTTCAAGCTCTTTTAATAATAAAAGTCCACCATCAGAACTTATTTTACTGCCGGAATATTTAACTTCTATGGGTTTTGATTTTGCAGGAGAAATATTTATAAAATCCGGATTTACTGAATTATTTGTTATACTTTTGTCGGTAGAGTTCATGTTTTTATTTTTTGTTTAGACCTCTAAGATAGTAACTTATTGGAAAAAAATATACATGAACTCCATTTTTATTTAAAAAATTAATGTTTTTTATCAAAGCTTGCATTTATCTGTATTACAGAATATTAACATCATTTTGCTTGTTTTTGTGAATTATGCAGGCTAATTCTTTAATCTTTCTTACAAATTTATGTGATAGCTTAAAATTTCCATTTTTAGATGTAACAGAAAAAATTCTAATTTTTAAAAGACATTAATAATTTAATCAGAAAACTTATATTTTTGTAAAGAAAAATTATAGACCTTTTTAATAAATATTTTGAATACACATTATAAAATTGGTTTGGATATTGGGTCAACTACTGCAAAAATTGCAGTAGTTGATTCTTCGCAAAAGCTGATATTTTCGGAATACAGGCGACATAACACACAGATATATTACACTTTACACAATCTATTGGAGTCTGCAAAATCCGCCTTGGGCGACTGCGAAGTTCAACCAATATTGACTGGCTCTGCTGGTCTCGGAATTTCTGAAAGAGTAGAAATTCCTTTTGTTCAAGAACTGGTTTCTACTACCGAAATCATTCGAAATAAATTTCCATCAGTAAAGACACTTATCGACATTGGAGGAGAAGACTCCAAAATGATTTTCTACAACGGAAAAAAAACACCCGATATAAGAATGAATGGAAGTTGTGCTGGTGGAACTGGTGCGTTTATTGATCAAATGGCTGCATTGTTGAATATCTCGCTTAAAGAACTCAATTCTCTTGCGAATAAGTCTTCCGCACTATATCCGATTGCCTCTCGCTGCGGAGTTTTTGCTAAGACCGATGTTCAAAATTTAGTGAGCCGAAAAATACCGATTCAAGATATTGCAGCCTCAATATTTCATGCAATTGCAATTCAGACCATCAACACACTTGCACGTGGATTTGATATAAAATCTAAAGTAATATTATCTGGCGGACCTTTTACTTTTATGCCAGAATTGCAAAACGCATTTATTAATGCTCTTAAAATCTCAAAATCTGACGTAATTCATACTAATAACACTGAGCTTTTCCCTGCTATAGGAGCTTGCTATTGCAAGGAAGAAAATCCTCCACAACTTAAAATTTCCAACTTTCAGAAAATCCTAAGTCAGGCTTCAAAAAATGGTATTACCTGCGATCGTTTGTCCCCTCTTTTCGAAAATAAGGAAATATTCAATCAGTGGAAAAACAATAATATTAGCTTTGAAATTCCGAAGCAGAGCATTAAAAACTACATCGGCAAAGAATGTTTTATAGGAATAGATTCCGGTTCTACTACTACAAAAATTGCAGTTATCGGCAAGAATAATGAGTTGTTATTTCAATATTATAAAAACAATGATGGCAAACCAATTGAAGCAGTAAAAAACGGTTTACTACAATTCAAAAAAGTATTAGAAAAAAAGAAAAAAGAAATTTTAATAGCTAAAACTGCTGTTACAGGTTACGGCGAAGATTTAATAAAAGCCTCTTTTTCAATTGATTTAAGTTTGGTCGAAACAATTGCACATTACAATGCTGCAAAGTTTTTTAACAAAAATGTTAGCTTCATACTCGATATCGGTGGACAAGACATGAAAGCTATTTTTGTAGAAAATAACCTCATAAATAGAATTGAGCTTAACGAATCTTGCTCATCAGGATGTGGTTCGTTCATCGAAACTTTCGGAAAATCTTTGGGCTACTCTGTTGAAGAATTTTCGCAAATTGCCTGTTCATCGAAAGCACCATGCGATTTAGGCACCAGATGCACCGTTTTTATGAACTCGAAAGTTAAACAAGCTTTGCGAGAAAATGCCTCAACTAACGATATTGCTGCAGGCCTGTCCATTTCAGTAATAAAAAATGCACTGCATAAAGTGCTTAAAATTAAAGACATTGCAGAACTCGGCGATAATATTGTAGTTCAAGGCGGAACATTTCGTAATCCATCGGTTCAGAAATCTTTAGAAACTTTAGTAGGGAAAAAGGTAATTTGTTCCGATTTGCCTGGATTGATGGGAGCTTTCGGGGCTTCACTTTTTGCAAAAAACAATTATTACAAGAAATCAAATAATGGTAGTTTTTCAAGCTTTAAGCTTACTGACATGGAAAATTTTGGATTCAACAAAACTCAACAACTTAGATGTAAAGCTTGTGAAAATCAATGTATTGTAACAAAGTTTTATTCCAGCAGTAAAAACATTTACTACTCTGGCAATAAATGCGAAAACATATTTTCAAACAAAGGGCAAAAAAATCAAAAAGGCATAAATTTATTTGATTATAAAAATGAATTATTGTTTCAACCTGCTGTAAAAAATGAAAATTCAGAAGGAATAAAAATAGGAATACCGAGAGCCTTAAATATATACGAAAATTTTCCTTTTTGGAATTCTCTTTTAAGTAATTGTGGGATAGATCTTGTTTTGTCCGAAGTATCAACAAATTCGATTTACGAAAAAGGACTTGGAACAATAATGTCCGATAGCATTTGCTTTCCTGCAAAACTTGTTCATGGTCATATTTTTGAACTTATAGAAAAAAAAGTTGACAGGATTTTTTATCCAATGGTTTTTTATGAAAAAAATGAATTTGAAGAGTCCAATAATCATTTCAATTGCCCGATTGTAAGTAGTTATGCAGATGTAATTAAAAGCTCTATAAATACTCTCCAGAACCATTCTGTTGAATTTGATGCACTTGAAATAAATTTCAATAACGAAAAACTTCTGAAGTCGGCATGTTTTAAATATTTGAGTAAACTGAATATTAAACGTTCTGTTTATAAAAAAGCCTTAGATATAGCCATTGAAGCACAACAAAAATTCAAGCAAAAAATAAAATCGAAGGCGATAGAGATAATTGAAAAGTCGAAAAAAAACAATCAATTGTTAATTGTTTTGGCTGGAAGACCTTATCATTCCGATTCGCTTATCAATCATAAAATTCCTGAAATACTTGTAAATCTTGGAGTTAATGTGGTTACAGAAGATTCTGTTCCGCTGAGCAAAAACAAAACCGTTGAAGATTTGCATATTATTTCTCAATGGAGTTATCCGAACCGAATTTATAATGCAGCACAATGGGTTGCAGAACAAGACGAAAATGTTCAGTTTGTGCTTTTTAATTCTTTTGGCTGTGGGCCAGATGCTATAGTAATCGACGAATGCAACGAAATCTTAAAATCGGCAGGCAAAATTCATACTTTAATCAGAATTGATGAAATTACAAGCACCGGTTCAGTAAAATTACGTCTTCGTTCCTTAATTGAGTCCTTAAAAATCAGAGGGAAATCAAATTTTGCTCAAAACCAAAGAATTTCAACTCCCACTTTTGAAGAAAAAGATAAGAGAAGAACAATTATTGGCCCTCTTTTTTCGGATATGTATTCTCCTATTCTGCCAGCTTTGTTTAAATTGGCAGGATATCAATATGTGAATTTACAAAGCCCGGACAAAACGTCTGTTGAATATGGCCTAAAATATTCTAATAACGAAATTTGTTATCCGGCAACCATAGTTGTTGGCGACATAATCAGAGCATTAAATTCAGGAAAATATAAGAGAGATGAACTTGCGGTAACACTTACTCAGACAGGAGGCCAGTGTAGGGCATCAACATATTTGTCGCTTATAAAAAAGGCAATGGTTACGGCCGGATTTGACGATATTCCGGTAATTTCTATTGGGCTAAACGGAAAAGTGATTAATCAGCAATCTGGTTTCAATATCAACTGGAAATTGCTGGTACCTATCACTTTTGTTTCGATACTTTTTTGCGATGCTATTTCGATGATGTATTATTCTATGGTTGTAAGAGAAATCGAAAAAGGAAGCTCAAAGAAGCTTAAGCTAAAATATTTAAATTTAATTAATAACTACATTGTTGAAAATGATATTAATGGTGTTTTTCAACTATTAAAAAGTGCAGTTGACGATTTTAATAATGTAGAAGTCGATGATAAGTTTTATCCAAAAATTGGAATAGTTGGCGAAATTTATGTAAAATATAATTCCTTCGGCAATCAATTTATTATAGATTGGTTAATTGAACATGGTGTAGAAGTTATGGTTCCGCCGTTGAACGATTTTCTAACACAGGAATTTGTCAACGTCAAGGTAAATAAAAAGTTAGGATTGACAGAAGCAAAATTTGGCGATTTCTATATAAACTATTTTGAATTTAAGGCGAATAAATATTTTCGAAAAATTGATAAAATTTTTAGCAATTATAAGCTATACAGTCCATTTCATAAAATTAGAGAAATGTCGAAAAAAGCAGAAAAAATTCTGAGTCTCGCCAATCAGTTTGGTGAAGGATGGCTAATTCCTGCCGAAATAGCAACATTTTCTGAGCAAGGCATTAACAACATTGTTAGTGTTCAACCATTTGGATGCATTGCAAATCAAGTGGTTTCTAAAGGAATAGAAAAGAAATTAAAAGATAACTACCCGAATTTGAATCTTCTTTTTCTCGATTTCGACGATGGAATTAGCAATGTCAATGTAATAAATCGTTTGCATTTTCTTGTTAAAAATGTTAAAACTGAAATGCAGGTTTAGATGAAAAAGTCTTTTGACAATTTTACTTACTTGCTGTTTTTTAACATTTTAGATGACATTTATAAACTTTTTCTTTTTACCTGAAGGCATCACAATTCTAATTTTCGCAAGTATATCTTAAAATAAGAAATTTTTAAATTTAAAAAATCAATATATCTTTACAAAAATAAATAGAATACTAATAAGAAAATGAATGCAAATATGGAAAATAGACAAGAAATTAACTCAAATGGCTACATAATTAAAGAAGAATGTTTAGCATCTTATGAAAAAGGCGAGTCTTTCAAAGAAATGGTTTTGGAAGTAAAACAGCCCTATCCAGGCTACTATCTTTCGGATGATTATCCTGGTTCTAAAGAGTTTATTCCTTCGTATTTATTTTTCATTATTAAACCTTTCGAGTCGTTTACAGAATTTAATATCATTAGAATTACCCAGAAGATTAAAAAGACTTTTGAATATGATTTTGATGCCTGTCCTGGTCGGGTCTCACTTTTCAATCTCAACAACTCAGGTATAAGGATAAAAGCAAATGACTATTGCAAAATCCCCGAATTGATCGAATTATACAAAAAAAATGGTGTAGAGTTTATTAAAAACAAGAAAGTTGATTTGTATTCAAGTATGATAAAAATTAATAAGTTCTTTTCATTGGTTTACCTTAAAGATGGCGTTTTCAGAGCCAAAGACGATGCATCATTCAGATACATAAAATTGCCTCACGAAATAGAATGGGATTTATTTTATAAAGTAACAAAAAACATTAAGAATAATTACGATTTTAAGCAGTACGATTACGCTTTAGCAGCAATTCTAGGCAAAGAAGGATATATTGATCTTGTTAGGATATACTCAGAAGATTATTCGAAAATTGATTTATCTTCCTTAAAAAACAAATATTTTGAAGAAATTGACAAATTAGTTTAGGATGATTTTAGCCAACTATAAATTATGAATTATCTCCTAATAGCTTTAGGGAGAACTCTGAACAATAAATATTTTTGTATGTATTAAATAGTGTCTCTAAGAAAACAGTTCAAAATCAATTCACTGAAAATCAAGCAATTCTATTTCAAAAATAAGTACTGAATTAGCCGGTATGCTACCTATGGCTTGCGTTCCGTATCCCAATTCAGATGGAATGAAAAATGTTCCTTCCCCACCCTTTTCCAATAAGGGTATCCCTATTTGCCAACCTAAAATGAGGTTTTGGAGTGGGAAAATGGCAGAATTTCCGGAAGTTTCATCGAATACAGATCCATCTGTCAAATATCCTTTATAGTTTACTTCTACAGAAGAGGATATATTCGGGCTGCCACCTGTTCCTTCTTTTGTAATTATAAAATATATTCCAGAATCGTGAGCTGTAGCATCAATTTCGTTTTCAGTAAGATAACTTTTGATTTTTTGCTCGTCAATTTCCGATTGAGTTTCTTTTTCGCAAGAAGAAAAAGCCAGAATAAATAGACCTAAATAAAATAGTTTTTTCATAATTAAATCTTTTTGTTGGCAAATATAAATATTCGCTTTAGTAATTTTGCAAAAAATATATAAGCATATAAAAATGATAGATTTTAAAAAACATACACTTGACAATGGACTAAAAGTTATACTGCACAGAGACACATCAACACCCATGCTTGCTGTGAATGTTCTGTACGATGTAGGTGCAAGAGACGAAAAGCCAGAAAAAACCGGATTTGCACATTTGTTTGAACATTTGATGTTCGGAGGATCGAAAAACATTCCAAACTACGACAAACATGTACAAGATGCAGGAGGTGAAAACAATGCATTCACAAACAATAATTTCACGAATTATTATATAAATCTGCCCAAAACTAATCTCGAAACGGCATTATGCTTAGAATCTGACAGAATGCTCGCTTTAGATTTTTCTGAAAAAAGTCTTGAAATTCAACGGAATGTAGTGATTGAAGAATTCAAACAAAGATATTTAAATCAACCATATGGCGACCTCTGGTTAATGTTACGACCTCTGGCATACAAAACTCATCCGTATCGCTGGGCAACTATTGGGAAAGAAATTTCGCATATTGAAAATGCAACTTTAGCAGATGTGAAAGAGTTTTTCTATAAATTTTATGCTCCGAATAATGCAATCTTATCGATTGTAGGAAATATTGATTTCAATGACACAAAAAAGGCAGTTCAGAAATGGTTTGGAGGCATTCCAAAAAGAAATATCCCAGAAAGAAAAATTCCGAAAGAGCCAGCCCAAACCTCGCTTCGTAAACTTGAAGTACAGCGAGATGTTCCTTTCGATGCAATTTACATGGCTTTTCATATGTGTAAGCGTACTGACGAAAAATATTATGCAAGCGATTTGTTGTCCGATATTTTATCGAACGGAAAATCGTCTCGTTTGTACCAAAAATTAGTGAAAGAACAAAAATTGTTTAGCGAAATAAACGCCTATATTACTGGCGACTTAGATGAAGGTTTGTTTATTATCACAGGAAAACTTATTAAAGGTATCGAAATTGAGAAAGGAGAAACAGCAATTTGGGTGGAACTTAAAAAACTAAAAACAGAAAGTATTTCTGATTATGAGTTTACTAAAGTGAAAAACAAAGTTGAATCTGCAATAATATTCTCAGAAATATCAATTTTAAATAGAGCCATGAGTCTTGCATATTTCGAACTACTTGGCGATGCAGCGGCCGTAAATCTTGAGACAGAAAAATACTCGCAAGTTTCTAAATCTGACATTTCAAATATTGCAGAAGAAATATTAAATGAATTTAATTGCTCGAAAATTTATTATCGGGCTAAATTATTTTGAAATTAGTGCCTTAAATAAAAAAAAGAATTGCTAAATTTGAACTTAATCTAGAAGATATTATCTAATATAATGTAATGAATTGAATTTCAGCATTTAAGACATAATATTAATTAAAATACAAAATAAAACTTCAAAAATATAGAAATGAAAAAAACTGCAATTTTAATTACGGCACTATCTCTACTACTATCTAGCTGTGCAACAATACTAAACGGCAAATATCAAAAAATAGAAATGTACACAGATTATGCAGATGAAGTCCTGATAAATGATGAAAAAGCAATAAAAAAAAATGGGAAATATTTATTTAAGCGTGATTTAAGACCAAAACAAATAACAATAAAAACTAAAGATTACAAAGACGAAAATTTTGTGATAATGCAACACAAAAAATCTCCATTACACATTATTTCATGGATACCTTTTGGGATTACTCTTGTCGTTCCCTTATACGATAGAGGGAATAGGTCTTGGAATTACGATAAAGAAATAGAATACACTTTAAAGAGACACTCAATTAAGAATAAAAAATCAGATTCAAAAGAAATTAAAATAAATAAAATCAGTGTTGATCTTGAAAAGCAAAACATTAAATATCGAAATTTCAAGTGGGATCCTCTAGAGTCGACCTGC
>JGI24915J38486_100569_pt1 | contig 37484 bp, 39 predicted proteins | sample LinPfosmplate3_FD_38486 | JGI IMG/M metagenome (IMG submission 38486)
TCGAGCTCGGTACCCGGGGATCCCACGCCAAAGGTTACGATCAACACTCGCGTGTTGAGCCGGTGGAGCTCGTCCTGATGTTGACACAACTGTGTCACGTGCTCGCGGCAGGGCAGTCAACCCAGGTGGCGCAAGAAGACCAGAAGCACGTTGCATCCCTCGCTCAACACGCCGCTCAAAGACACCGCCTGGCCGTCCACCGCCAGCACAGAAAAGTCTGGGGCAGGGTCACCGCTTTTCAGCACGGGACGCTTCCCTTGTCTCGGTTTGCTAGTGCTCATAATCCTTCTCTCCTATGCGAGTAGGCGCCTGCCGGCGACTGCACATGGTAACAGACCTCGCAGAAGAGATCTGAAGTCCTCAGTGCTGTATGGTATCATGTTTGTCCATTCGGCGCAATGGCCATCACTGCATGGAGATATGGAGTGGTCAAATTCGCACTCCAGGTCAGCATTTGGCCAATACCGGACGATCTCAGACTGGAGAACACTTCCCTGGCTCGTGCCATGAATCGGTGCAGCTAACGCCCTATCAGTGACAACCGGTACGCTCGGCAGGTGAAAACATGACACCATGGAGACGGCATCCAGACACGCCGAGGATGTGGAGTCCCAAGGAGAATAGGTTACAAAATGGCCACATCGGAGTCGGACAGCAGAGCAAATCGGTCATGTCATGCAAATGTGAGTAGAGAAAGATTGGACAATACATCCAGAGTCAACCATGGCTCGCAGATTCGATGTCAGACTACCCACAGGAAACCGACGACGCATTGGGAAGAAGCATCCCCATTGACTGTCGAATGCGGAATCTGTGATCAAGTACTCAATGCTCCGTCAGGGCATAGGCAATTGACCAAGAATGGGAACTCTACGATCAGTCGATCAGTCGTGGTATCAATGGATCACGGCGGAGCTTGTTTTTTCTCCGCCGCACCATGCAAGCAAAGCTATTTAGGTTCAATGCTATCGATGTTTCATATTCTATAGATAGTCGACTTTCGGTACGTCGAGGTCGGGAAGGTTGCCGAAGGAAGGGATTGACGTAGCACGACCAATGGCTCGTAACACTATGTAAGGTTATGCTGTTCAGTGATATATGAGGACGCGTCCCTTCAGCAGAGGATCGACTGGATAGTGGTACCGTAATTCGGGTCTCTTGGTTCCTCAAAGGAACTTTTCGAGGCGAATTACGGAACTTTTGCGATGGATTTTCGGTACTGATCTGTCTGTTCAGCCACCGCGACTGGAGATGCTTCACAGGCAGCTAGCGGATATGAAAAAGCTCGACCCGCTAGGGTCGAGCTTCAATGCAGAACCACTTTTGATGATCGGATGCTCATTCCTTGGCCGGTAGCAGCGGAGCCACTTCACCATAGGTGGGACCCAGAATGGACTGGGGAGGTATTTGCTGACGTCCACCGCGAGCCCAGATGGTGGCTGAGAGGCCTTTGGCGAACATCGAGGCCTGGTCGGTGAGCCAGATGAAGTCAGACGGCGGTGTCTGCTGCACCAACTGGCACAGGCCAGTCAGCCGGCGTGGAGAGTTCGTCACGACGAGCATGCGAAACCCTCGCAATCCACAGGCCAGAGACTCCTCGTATTGCCGGTATGCCTCGGTACGGAAACGGTCCTGGTAACGGAGGATCTTCTCTCGAAAGTTGCGGGACGATCTCGAGGGACTGGTCAAGCTCTCGGTACCCATGTCTATCTCGGTGAAGAAGAGCAGCGTTTTATCCTGCTCCTCACAGCGAATGGCGAAGACAGCGTCAGGGACGATTTCGGCTGAACCTGTATCCTCGTCTGATGAAGCCGTATGTGTCGCGCGACGTCCAGCGAGCACCCGCACCTGCAATTGCTTGTGTACTCGAGGAATGTGCAGGACGTGCAGCAGAAACCAGTTCAGCAGCAACTGGTGGCCGATTCCAGCCTCGTCATCCCATGGGGCAAGTGTCGCGTGCTCCAACCGGGAGTCCCCTCTCCTGAGAGATCGAATTCCCTTGGCGCTGAGCGAGTAGACCTTGGTCGGGCGACCTCGAGCTAGACCAAGGGTGTAGTATCTCGCTTCGATCAAACCCATCTGCTCCAATTTGGCCAGTCCCTTCCGTGCGCCTCGCACAGTGACATCACGCAACATGGCCATCTGCTCTGCAGTGATCAGTTGATACGTTGCCAGGTAGCGCAATTCCTGCAGCTGGGATGTTGATAGCTTTTCAGTCATGATACCCTCCTTGATTTCAATTCGCATGAGACTACCTTCTGAATACTATGCGGTAGAATCAGAGAATACGTTTCAGACTTGATCCATCTACCTCCTCTGAAACGGCCTGACGATTTCTCCCGCTTTATATAGAGAAGGCATGATGGCTTCCACACGCACGTCATTCACTAGAGACCGGAAGAATTCAACTGGGAGGTGACTGAAATGACGGTATCACTTGCGCTGGATCCGGGATTTGGAAACGTGCGCCGCATGGTGGCGTGAAGGATCGTACGAAATGTACCACAGGTTGAGGATAGACCTGCGAGGTCAGCCGACTAACCGAAAAGGGAAACCTGACACGGGAACATAGCATGTCGGAGAAGGGGTGAACTGGGAAGCCGTTTACCAGATGAAGCACTCCAAGACCTTGATGATATGGGTAAGGCTAGACTGCTTGAAGTCCAGTGGCAAGTTGGAGACAAGCCCTCCCTCGATACAACGGCTGAAGTCGAGCCCCGACAGCAACAGCTAGATGTTTCCGAGATGTGAAATCCTCCTGTCGGGAACGATGGTCAATGAGACCTATCAAGCCACGAACGGACACCCTAAGTCATCATGACAACGTCCTTCATGACTGTACTGCGGGATCACCTACGGGGCGCGAGCCCTATGGTGACGGAGCCTCCATAGTAGTCGGTGGAGTAACGCCCACCCACGGAGGTTGGGAAAGCCAACCACAGGGCAAAGGGAGGCAGGAACTCAGGCTGAAGAAGATGGGAGGTATGCGTAATGCAGAGAGCCGAACATATTCTGCAAGCTATTCGGAAACTGGGAGAGAAACGTATCCCACTCACGCGGGTCTATCGATGTCTGTACGGCGAGGATTTGTTTCTGGCTGCATACGACAAGATCGCCCGCAACAAAGGTGCTCTGACCAAGGGAACCGCAGACGACACGGTGGATGGAATGAATCTACATCGCATCCATACCATCATTGAACAGTTGCGACACGAGCGCTTCCGCTTTCGCCCAGCTCGCCGTGTCCGCATCCCGAAGAAGAGCGGGGGAACACGACCACTTGGAATCCCGAACCTCTCGGAAAAGCTGGTGCAAGAGGCGCTGCGGCAGGTCTTGGAAGCCTACTATGAACCCCGATTCAGTGACAGTTCACATGGCTTTCGGACTAGACGTGGTTGCCATACGGCATTGACGAGAATCTATCAACAATTCGGGGGCACAACGTGGTTCATTGAGGGCGACATCCGAGGTTGTTTTGAGCAGATTGACCATGAAGTACTGATGGAGATACTCTCCAGGGATATTCATGATGGCCGTCTGCTCAATCTCATACGAAGATGTCTGCAGGCAGGCTACATGGAGGACTGGCATTACCACCGCACGTACAGTGGAACGCCCCAAGGCGGGATCGTTAGCCCGCTTCTGGCCAACATATACCTGCACGAGTTGGATGCATTTGTGGAAGGTGTTCTGATCCCTCAGTACACACGCGGAAAGCGACGAGCGTACAACCCAGAATATGCCCGGCTATCCTGGCACATCAAGCAAGGTCGTCAAAGGGGAGAATACGAGCAAGTTCGTGCACTGGTGTTTTTGATAAACTAAAAGGTAGCCACCTAGCTGAAGTTTGACAATCGAAAAGGTACCCACCTGAGCCCAGTTCTGCTACCATCTGGAAGGACGCAATCCAAAGTGGTAGCGGAGGAGGAGATGATCAGCGTGGAGCAACGAGAGAAGATTCGACGAGCATACTTCGTCGAGGAAAAGAGCATCCGTCAGATCGCACGAGAGCTCAAGTGTTCGCGACCAACCGTCCAGAAGGCCATTACCTCGCTGGAACCGGCGGCGTACACACTCAGCGTGCCGCGCCCGGCTCCAGTGCTGGGATCGTACAAAGAGCGCATCAAGGAGCTGCTGACGGAGAATGGGCGGCTGCCGCGCAAGCAACGGTATACGGGGCGCAAGATCTACCAGACCATCCAGAAAGAGGGATACGCGGGTAGTGAATCAACCGTTCGGAGCTACATCGCCGAGCTGCGACAGACAAAGAAGCGGCGGAAAGTATACCTTCCCCTTGAGTTCGATCCTGGTACTGACGGGCAAGTGGACTGGGGAGAAGGTGTGGCCATCATCGCTGGTGAGCGGGTCAAGGTGCAGTTGTTCTACATGCGCTTGTGCTATTCGAGGAAGTTGTTCATGATCGCTTTTCCGAACCAGAAGCAGGAAGCCTTCTTCGAAGGGCATGTACGAGCGTTCCATCACTTTCAGGGCATACCGCACCGCATCAGCTACGACAACCTGAAAGTGGCGGTCCAGCGGATACTGGAAGGCCGCAATCGGCAGGAACAGAAAACCTTCATCGTCTTTCGCAGTCACTACCTGTTCGAGAGCCACTTCTGCACGCCAGGCCAGGGTAACGAGAAGGGGGGAGTGGAGGAAAGTGTGGGCTTTGGGCGACGCAACTTCATGGTGCCCCTCCCAAACGTAACCTCTTTCGAGGCGTTGAACGCACATCTGCTGGCCCAATGTCTGGCTGACGACAGGCGCCGTGTGGATCGTCAACCAGTGACCATCGGTGAGGCATGGGAGATGGAGAAACCCCATCTGCAGCCACTGCCAGAGCGAGACTTCGATTGCTGTGTCACCCGTCTGGCTACACTCAATCCCTACAGCCAGGTAGTGCTGGACACCAACCGCTACTCGGTGCCGGTAGACAGAGCCTACCGCAACCTGGTCCTAAAGGTATATCCATTTCGGGTGGACATCCTGCACCAGGACGAGGTGCTCGCCAGCCATCGCCGCTGCTACGATCGGGAACAGGACATCTTTGATCCGCTGCACTACTTGCCCTTGCTGGAACAGCGCCCAGGCGCCTTCGAGCATGCCAAACCGATCCGGCGCTGGCGGGAGGAGTGGCCACCAGTCTACGAACGCTTTCTGAGACGTCTGCAAGAGCAGGACTGGAACGGTCAAAGCATTCGTGAGTTCGTGCGTGTCCTGAAACTACACCGTGACCATCCGGCCGCCCTGGTGGAACACGCTGTGAAGCAAGCCCTGGAGTATGGCTGTATCCGTGCCGATGGTGTCGAACTCTGTCTGCGCCAGTTGTTAAACCCGGACACGCCAGTGCCCGCCTTGAGTCTGGCCGATCTGCCCACATGGGCCATGGTGGGAGAGCAGCCACCAGACTTGACCCGCTACGACCAACTGCTGGAAAGGGTGTAACCATGGAAACCACGATGCTACTGGAAACCTACCTCAAGCAGTTGCGCCTGCCGACCTTCTTGCACAACTACGGCAAGTTCGCTGAGGATGCAGCCCAGAACGATCTCACCTACGATCGCTTTTTGTTGGCCCTGGCCGAGCAAGAGGTCGCCCAGCGCGAGGAGAACCGCAAGCTACACCGCATCAAGGCGGCTCGCCTCCCAGTGCTCAAGGAACTGGCCGACTTTGACTTCTCCTGTGTCCCCAGCCTGAGCAAACAACGCATCCTGGAACTGACACGCGGCGGCTACCTGGAAAAAGCGGAGTCGATCATCATGGTGGGTAATCCTGGACTGGGAAAGACCCACGTGGCCACTGGAATCGCTTTGGCAGCCTGTCGACAAGGACATCGGGTGCGTTTCTACAACGCCGCAGGTCTGGTCAACGAACTGATCGAAGCCCAGGACGAGCACCAATTGCCCAAATTCATGGCCACCGCGCTCCGACATCGTCTGATCATCTTGGACGAGTTGGGCTTCATCCCTTTCTCGTCTACCGGCGCACAGCTGATCTTTCAGTTCTGTTCCACCCTCTACGAGCGGGTGTCCATGATCGTGACCACCAACTTGCGCTTCGCTGACTGGACGCAGGTCTTCGGTGATGAACGCCTGACCGCTGCTCTGCTGGACCGGCTCACGCACAAAGCGCATATTCTGGAGTTCACTGGAGAGTCCTATCGCTTCCGGCAGCGTATGCAACGAGAGGCTCACGATGCAGATCGCGACTGACGGGCGAAGGACGATGGGGTGGCTCACTTTTCGATTGTCAACTGGCTACTTTTTCAATTGTCAAGATTCAGACGAAACTGCTCAAGTGGCTCATTTTTCGATTGTCAAATGGCTACTTTTTCGCTTGACAAAAACACACTGGAGCAACAACGCCGTCAGATCCCTTCCCAGGATACACTGGACCCCAACTATCGACGACTGAAATACGTTCGATATGCCGATGACTTCCTCTTGGGCTTCATTGGACCAAAGTCGGAAGCAGAGGCCATCAAAGCCGCCCTGGGCGTGTTTCTGAAGGAGAAGTTACGTCTGGAGATGAATACATCCAAAACCCTCATAACCCACGCGCGAACGGAACATGCGTGTTTCCTGGGGTACGCCATCCGTGTCTGTCAGGCAAACGACAGACTATCGCCTCGCCCTGGAACACCTGCGAAGATGCGCAGCATCAATGGAGGCATCCGGCTTGGTATTCCAGAAGGACGGGTTGATGAGCTGGCCAAACGCTACCAACGAGACGGCAAGCCTAACCAAGAAGCAGCCTTGCTGGCCTACTCCGATGCAGAAATCATCAACTTGTACCAGCAACGGTATCGAGGAGTGGCGGAGTATTACAAGTATGCCGTGGATCGGAAGCGATTGGGCAAACTCAAGTACGTGATGGAGATCGCTCTTACCAAGACACTGGCGGGCAAGTTCAATACCAGTGTCTCCAGCATCTACAGGAAGTATCATGGAACGTGCATAGTCAATGGCTACACCTACAAGACGCTACAAGTGGAAGTGCCCACTGATCGAGGATCACGTTGTATCTACTGGGGTGCTGTCCCGCTGAGAGTAGTTAAACCTGGCACTGAGCCAATCGACGATGACATCCGGCGACGCAATGGGACTATCAGTTCACGTACTGACCTGATCCAGCGACTTCAGGCGGATAAATGCGAGTTGTGTGGTGTTGAGCAGAAGTGTGAAGTGCACCACGTCAACAAGCTCTCCGATCTGAAGAAACGATGGCGAGGCCGAAAGGAGAAACCAGCTTGGGTGAAGCGCATGATCGCGTTGAGACGCAAGACACTCGTGCTATGCCATAGATGTCACATGGACATCCACGCTGGAAGACCAACTCGCAGGAAATCCGAATGAGTTCTGGAGAGCCGGATGACGCGAAAGTGTCACGTCCGGTTCGGAGGGGGGTCTGTGGAAAAGTGCCTGCCAGGCAACTCGCCACATTCCTACCCTACACGAAACTGTATGGGAAGAATGGAGGTCTACTCCTCCAATCGGCAATCTCAGTCGCAGGGCACACTTCGGTTCATCGTATGAGAGGCCTGCGCTGCAGCCGGCCTCCCATGCGAATCGAGACGGATGCGGGCAGCTTCTATGTGGGTGAGGGTTCCCAGGACTGGGGCCGCCCGGTAGAGAGTATGGACTTCCACCGATTGGCCAGCTCCCCAGAGATGTTGGCTCTTTTCTTGGGGACAATGACCCACTACGGAGTGCCGGAAGAGTCGGTCAGCCTCATGGTTGGGCTTCCCCTTGCAGCGTTGATGGGTGAAGATACCAACCAGATTCAGGCAGCGGTACGGCAATTCTTGCGAGGTGAACACCACTGGCAGGCTGATGGGATCTCTCACAACGTGACCGTAGAATCTGTGCGGATCACCTCACAACCGGTGGGTGCCATGTTCGACTATTTACTGACGGATGAAGGGAACATGCCGGTGGACCGCCGATCCATCTTCAAGCACGAGATCGGCATCCTCAGCATAGGAATGAATACTGTGGAATTGCTGGTGGTGCGAGGAGGAGCACTCGTGCAGCGCTTCTCTGGCGGGGAAACCGTTGGAGTGAGGAGATTGCTTGATCTCCTAGATGCTGAAGGCCACTTCTCTCGTTCCGAGTTAGATGCGAGGCTCAGAGCAGGTTCGCTGGAGATAAACACTGCGCTGCCGATCTGGGAAAGTGAAGTGATGGGGTTCATTGAGAGACAGTGGGGAAGCGATTACAAGCGCTTCAGGCGGATCATTCTGGTAGGTGGAGGGATATTGTTCCTGCGCGATACTCTGCTGCGGCGTTTCCGAGACAGGGCTGTCATTCCTGATAATCCGATCATGTCCACCGTCCGAGGTCTGTACAAGTATGCACTGTCGCAAGCGAAGCGAGGTCGATAGGGTGACCCGGCGCGGGCGACCTCCGGCACCGCGAGCAGCAGTAGTTATCCAGATCAAGCTCAGACTTCGCCCTGAAGAGGATGACGATCTGATCTGCTTCTTTTCCTCCATCCCAGTTGGCCTGCGAGCGATATGGGTGAAACAAGCACTGCGGGAAGGTGTTCGAGTGGAAGATGATACCATGCCCTCAGGTGATGACGAGCTACTTGATGCCTTGGATGCCTTCATCGTCTGAATTTCTGGTAGCCGATAATTCAGATCGCATTTCTTGGCTACCACAAAATGCCGCATGACGCCAGATCGTCAATACATGAATATCTCGAAGTGGCTCTGTCTCTCCCATTTCCCACGTACTTGCAATACATATTCCCCCTTGACTATAGAACGCATGTTCTATATACTTATCTCTGCAAATATGTTCACCGAGCACAATGGGTCATGGGGAAGACGCGATGGCAACAACTGGATGCCACTGTTACAGCGATTCAAAAGCAATGGGGCATGGGCGCCATCCAAAAGGGGTGGCAACATGAACAAGCCTACTCCCAACCTGCAACGCCAATCGGGGTGCCACGTCTGGATACGCTGCTTGGAATCGGCGGATTGCCCGAAGGCCATCTCACTGAGCTGATTGGTCGCGGCACCGCCGGCCATCTCACGCTGGCACTGAGCGCCATGCACCAGGCGCAACTTCACAAACGCCATGTCGCATACATCGACTTGAGCCGATCCATCGACCTCGATTATATGGCGCAATGTGGAGTTGATTTCGACTCGCTGATTGTGATGCGGCCAGACAACGCGGAACAGGTCTTCAGGTGCATTCGAGAGTTGAGCACCGCGGGAGTAGGAGCCATTGTGCTGGATCGGGCCAACGACTTGCTGGTAGAGTTTGCCGGTGACCAGAGACTCAGCAGGTATCTACGAAATTTGCGGTCCGTGGTCAATCCAACCCATTGTGCCCTGATTCTATTGACAGACCTGGTCGGTGCAAACTATCCAGACCCTGTACTTCCCAACTACGTTTCGGTGCGCGTTCTGTGCGAGCACCAGCGTTGGCACTATCGGAGGCAGAGCGTGACCGGCTACACATCTCGTATCACGATACTCAAAAACAAATTCGCCCCATCAGGGCGCACCCTACCGGTGCGTTTTTCGTTTGAACGGAGAAAGAAGTGAGAAGTCGTCGTATAGCCTGCATCTGGTTTCCACATTTCAGGGCGCAAATCGCCCTTACGCAGGGTGAGACTTCGCCTCTGATAGTACATCATCATGGGAGTGTGCTTGATGCGTGTGTAGACGCGACCGCGTGCGGGATCGTTCCTGGCATGTCATTGTCCCATGCGCAGGCGCTCTGCCCACAGGCTAGTGCGGTATCGGTTTCCCATGAAGAGCACATTGCTATCTGGGAACCGGCACTGGATGCGCTTGCCCTGCATTCTCCAGCCGTTGAATCTGAGGAGATAGGTACAGCGTATCTGGATGCAAGCGGAATGGAACAGATGTATGGATGTCTGAAGACATGGAGCGAGCAATTACATGCGGAGGCGCAGAACGTGATACATGCGCCATCCAGAGTGGGAATCGCCGGTAACAAATTCGCCGCTCTGGTGGCTGCTCACCTCACACCAGATGATCCGGGGTATCTGAATGTGACTGAACGGGATCGCGAGTTTCTCTCCCCGCTCCCTGTGGGCTGGTTGCCTTTACCTGAAGAGACCCGGCGTCAACTCAGCGTGTTGGGTATCAACACGTTGGGGCATTTCGCCCGCTTGTCGGCTACATCTGTCATCGAACAATTTGGGCCAGGGTGCACGGTCTGGCATCAATGGGCGAGGGGAGGAGATGAGCGTCCCTTACGAGGCAGGGAACGCAAATCGGTAGAAGCCAGCCAGGAGTTTGATGTGCCTGTGGATCAATTCGACATTCTGATAGGGGTTGGCGAGCGGCTGGGGGAGAAGCTGCTGCCGGCCCTCACGCGCGCCGGCCTGGTAGTCTGGCGCATGGAAGTTGAGTTACAGTTGGCAGAAGGGGCAACCTGGGTGCAGACTATTGCCCTCAGAGAGCCTTTGAGTGTGCCCAGATTGCCCCTTTTGCTCTCAGAATTGCTATCTGATTGGAAAACTGAGAGTGCAGGAGTGACGGAGCTGCATCTACGTCTCACCGGGCTGAAGCCGGCCGTGGGTGAGCAGCTTGACCTGTTCACCTACCTTGAACGCAACGTGAATCTGGAGAATGCCCTGCGCCGGCTGGCGACCCAACATGCGCCACATACCCTGTTCATGGCGCGGCCGGCAAAACCTCACGCCACACTGCTCGCAGAGCGTTACCTGCTCGTGGAATACACACATGACGCCCTTTTGGCCGGAAGGTAGACCCCTCGACGTCCGTGTCGGAGAGGCTGAACAGCCAACCAGCTTCAGGGCTAGTGGGCGTCTTCACCGCGTGACCGCAATCAGCAGGTCTTGGCGCGTGCATACCGCATGGTGGCGAGAAGGTGGCGTAGTCCAACGTCAGTATTGGGAATTGACGACTGACACAGAGTACATGTGTGTTCTGTTCTTCGACATATCTCGCCAGGCGTGGTTCATGGAGCGTGTCTGGAAGTGAGCGGGTACGTTGAGCTGCATTGCCACAGTGCATACTCGCTTCTGGATGGCGCGTCGATGCCAGAAGACTTGCTGAATAGCGCAGCCGACCTGGATATGCAGGCGCTGGCTCTGACTGACCGCGACGCCCTATACGGGGTTCCCAGTTTCGTGGCTGCTGCACAGGAGCGTGGTATCCATCCCATTATAGGCGCTGAGATGACACTGGATGGATACTCGCTGATTCTCCTGGCAGAGAATCAGACAGGGTACGGGAATTTATGCTGGCTCATCAGCCGCTCACAGTTAGGGGAGCAAAAGGGACAGGCGCGACTATCGTCCCACCTGTTGCGAGAGCATCACAATGGGCTTATCGTGTTGGCCGGCAGCACGTTGCCCGTGCAAGACCCGGATCGTGTGAAACGCATCTTGAATGACCTGAAGGCTCTGCTGGGAACGGAGAATCTGTACATAGAGCTTCAGCACCATATCACTCCGAATGATGACGATACTGTGGCGACGCTGGAAGAACTGGCGCACCAGTTGAATCTTCCTCTGGTCGCGACCAACGGTGTGCACTATGCAGAGAGCGAAGGACACCGGCTGCATGATGTACTGACCGCCACTCGCCACTGCACCACTGTCGAAGAGGCAGGACACTTGTTTCTGCCAAATGCAGAGTACTATCTTAAGTCCGCCGGCGAAATGGTGGCACTATTCCAAGAGTACCCGGAAGCCATCGCCCACACGCTGGCAATTGCCAACCGTTGTCATTGCGCTATCGATTTCAGGGGCGTGAGCACGCCGGCGCCGACATTGCCGGCGGGCAAGACGGCCAAGGGACATTTGGCAGAGTTGTGCGCAAGTGGGTTGCGTAGATGCTATCAGCCAGTCACTGAAAAAGCTCGCCGGCAACTGGCGCACGAGTTGCAGGTCATCAGTGAGATTGGCCTATCGGAGTACTTCCTTGTGGTGTGGGACATTGTCCGTCACGCCCATGAGCAGGGCATACGGGCGCAGGGGAGAGGCTCTGCGGCCAACTCCATCGTGGCGTACCTACTCGGTATCACCAGAGTGGATCCAATTGCTCATAATCTCTTATTCGAGCGCTTTCTCAGTACCGAGGCGCGCGTGATGCCCGACATTGACATTGATTTCTGCGCACGCCGGCGAGAAGAGGTGATTCAGTACCTGTACGAGAGGTATGGTGAGTCTCATGTGGGGATGGTGTGTAACTTCGTCACATACCGTTCTCGCAGCGCCGTGCGTGACGTGGGTAAGGCGCTGGGATTGCCGGCGGAAACGGTTGACCAGGTCGCAAAGGCCATAGGAAAGTGGACGGGCAACGGCATCGCGGAGGCAGCAGAAATGGCATTGAGCGCCCCTGAAGGGGTTTCCACACATCTCTGGCAGTCATTCCTCACCCTGTGTCAGGAGATTCAGGGATTGCCGCGCCATCTCAGTATCCACTGTGGCGGCATGTGTATCACGCGTGTGCCCCTTGACGGCATCGTGCCGCTTGAACATGCCACGATGCCGGGGAGAGTGGTCATGCAGTGGGACAAGAACGGCGTCGAAGATGCAGGGTTGATTAAGATTGACTTGCTATCCCTGCGAACGCTTGCCGCCGTCGATGAATGCCTCGCGTCCATAGAACAAAATCACGGTGTGATTGTCGATCCCGACCGTTTGCCGCCAGACGATTCCCAGGTGTATCGCGCTCTTGCCTGTGCGGATACCGTCGGGGCATTCCAAGTCGAATCGCGAGCGCAGCAGCAGTCTCTTGTCCAATCGAGGCCTGCTAATCTCGATGACATTGTCATTCAAGTGGCGATTATCCGACCGGGACCGCTACAAGGCGGCATGGTACACCCCTATTTGCGCCGGCGGCAGGGTTTGGAGCCGGTGACGCATCTTCACCCGATGCTGGCTCCCATCTTGGGCGAAACCATGGGCGTCGTTGTGTTTCAAGAGCAGGTCATTCGCATCGCCATGGTCATGGGTCAGTTCTCAGCCGGCGAAGCCGACATGTTACGTCGCGCAATGTCGCGCAATCGCTCTGACGATGCGATGGGCGCGTTTCGGGAGCGATTCGTCGCCGGTGCGCTCGGACAGGGTGTGTCCAGACAAACTGCGGAGAAGGTGTTTGACGCGCTGCGGGGATTCGCCGGCTTCGGCTTCTGCAAGAGCCACGCGGCCGCTTTCGCACAGTTGGCCTACGAGACGCTGTATCTCCGCGCACACTATCCGGCAGAGTATTACTGTGCCTTGTTGAACAACCAGCCGATGGGGTTTTATGCACCACGGGTGTTGATAGGTGATGCACGCCGGCATGGTGTCACAGCCCGGCCTGTGCATGTGAATCTGAGTCAATCTCGATGCACTGTAGAAGATGGTGAGATTCGTCTGGGGTTTGAATATGTGGATGGCTTTGGGGAAGCCGCTATTGAACGCATATTGCACGCTCGCCAAGACAGGAGCTATCGGAATCTGGCCGACTTCTGCCGGCGCACGCAGTTGTCCAAGGCGCTGGTGGAAAACCTCATCCTCGCCGGCGCAATGGATGTGTGGGGGCGGGACCGCCGGCGGCTGGTCTGGCAGCTTGGTAGGGCGCAGTATGAGAGTGGGATGGAATTGTCGATGCCCGATGACAACCCGCCACTGGAGCTTATGAGCGCGGCAGAGGCGCTGCTGGCAGAATACGGAGCGACGGGGGTCGCGGCAAATGGGCAACTGGTGGAGCTTCTACGAGAGCGACTGGATAGGCACGGTATCCTGTCAAGCAGGGAACTGGCAGGTGCGGAGAATGGAGAGCGGGTGAAGGTGGCCGGCATGTTAGTTATACGCCAGTCGCCCGGCACCGCGAAGGGATTTGTGTTCATCACCCTGGAAGATGAATGGGGATTGATGAATGTGATTGTGCAGCCCAAAGTCTTCCAGAAGCAACGGGCGGTGTGGGGCACAAGTCTAATCATGCTAGTGCAGGGGATCGTGCAGCGTGCGCATGGGCGCGTGGACATTCTGGCAGAGCGCGTTTGGAAACTGAGTGTGTGATAGTAACAGCGCTCATCAGCTCATGGAGTGAGAAATCTCGCCGCTTGCTGCACGGGGTTTCTCCCGATGTTACCATGGGATTGCCGCGGGTCATCAATGAGGGTATCGCGTCGGCCTGGTTGCAAATGGAGAACAGGCTCGCGACCCACTCATCAAGACGTCAATCATCCCTCTGCGGGCTGGACATCATGAGGGTGAACAGCTCGTCTCGCATCTTGCCGTTGAATGATTCGATGTAGCCATTCTCCCAAGGGCTACCTGGCTCGATGTACAGTGGCCTGACCTGAAGTCGTCCCAACCAATCCCTGACTCGCCTGGCAATGAATTCAGAGCCATTGTCTGATCGAATGTGGACTGGTACACCGCGTTCAATGAACAGGTCTGTGAGCACCTCCACGACATCATCTGAGTTGAGCCTTCTGTCCACCTTGACTGCCAGACACTCACGAGTGTATTCATCAATCACGTTCAGGATCCGAAACTTGATGCCATTATATGTGCGGTCTTCCATGAAATCATAACTCCAGACGTGTTTGGGAAACAAGAGTCTCAATCTGACCACCGAGCCGTCATTGATCCACAATCTGCCTCGTTTGGGCTGTTTCTGGGGTACTTTCAGTCCTTCCTCTCGCCAAATGCGCTCTACTCGCTTGTGATTGACGATCCAATCCTCATTGCGTAGTAAGGCTGTGACCCGACGATACCCATAGCGGCCATACTCACTCGCCAATTCTATGATCCGCGGCCTGAGCAGTTCCTCATCCTCAGGAACCTGTTTGTCATAGCGCTGCGTTGAACGGGGTTGGCCGATCACCTGGCAGGCTCTGCGCTCGGAGACATCCAGGACTTCCACCGCGTGCCTGACAGCTTGGCGCTTGCTGTCAGGCGCAATCACTTTTTCCCAACACCTCTTTGAGAATGGCATTGTCCAAAGAGAGATCTGCCACCAGTCTCTTCAAACGGGCGTTTTCTTTTTCAACTTCTTTCAGTTTCTTGGCCTGTGTGATATCCATGCCCCCGTATTCCCTGCGCCAGCGATAGTAGGTCTGTTCGCTGATTTCCAGCAGCTTACTGGCTTCTTTCACCGTTTTGCCCTGACCTACATAGATCTCGGCTTCTCGCAGTTTCGTGATGATCTGTTCAGGTGCAAGACTTCATCTTCTTGCCATTTCTAGCCTCCGATCTGTCCAAATACTATCACAGCATCTGGATCAGTTCTCGGGGGTCAGGTCACAGCACTTCGTATATGCCGGAGCGTCGCCAGTTGACAATGTAGCTATATAGCGTTTTGGCCTCTTTCGTCAGGCCGGCAAAGAGTTCAACAATGTCACTCGTCACGAACAGGTTCAGGACAGCAATGAGGTGTTTGATCATAGGTACTCTGTTTGGCTTCTGATGATATCGTATCAGAACGGCGACGAAATGTAAATGGTTCTTTTCTGCTGGCTCTTCGCATTCTCATTCTTTGTTCACCTTGTTTTAACCGTTTTGTGGTCTTGACAACGGGAGGCACTCTGGATAGACTCTGATCGAAAGCTCTTGAGAGTACGTACTAATGACGTCAAAGGCAAGCTGTTGTTATTCCGCACCACACCCTGCACGCCAGAACCACTCAAAAAGGCAATTGACGATTGCTGCTGGTCTGGTGTGTGGCTAGGCGTGTGCATGAAAGGGAAGTGGAGGGTGCAAACGATGAAGATACGCGTTTTGCACAGCGACGGTTGCGGATCCACACCGGTGGCGCTGCAGAACCTGCACGCTGTGCTGGTTGAGATGAATGTGGAAGCGGAAGTGGAGAGGGTCATCGTAACCGATGAGGATGATCTTGCTGAAGCGCGCTATTTCGGTTCGCCAACGATCCAGGTGAACGGGGTTGATGTCGACCCGGGATCTCGCACTCGAACTGATTACAGTCGTGGGTGAAGGACGTATCATACCGGCGACGGGTTCGCTGGCTGGCCTGATAAAGAGATGATTCGAGCCGCCCTATCGGATGTGGGGAAGCAGGAAGGGAGCTAAGATGGCTCACTATCAAGTGGATGTGGTGGTCCTTGGCGCGGGGCAGGGTGGGTTGCCGGCGGCGCATCTAGCAGCCAATCTGGGTGCAAAGGTTGCCCTAATCGAAGGCCGCGAAGTGGGAGGCACCTGAGTCAACGAGGGATGCATACCATCCAAGACTCTAATCCGGTCGGCGGAAGTAATGCATCTGGCAGCACGTCGTGCTGCTGAGTTCGGGGTCGAAATCGCTGGTTCAGTCCAATTCAACTTGCCCGTCGCTATGGCGCGCAAGGATCGTATTGTCAAGGGCATAATCAGCGGTATCTATGACGCCTTAGACAAGCGGAAGGATAGTATCCGTTTTCTGCGCAGCCCCGCGACCTTCGTGAACGCACACGAGGTGGAAACAGGTGATGATCGTGTGATATTCAACAAGGCGATTATTGCCACAGGCGCGCGGGCCGGCATTCCACCCGTTCCCGGGCTGGAGGAAGTCGGCTTCATCACAAATCGTGAGGCCCTAGCACTGACCAGAATGCCGGAATCACTGATCGTGATAGGCGGTGGCTATGTGGGGATTGAGTTGGCGCAGATGTATTCGCGTTTCGGTTCCCACGTAGTGCTGCTGGGTCGAAATCGACAGCTGACGCCGGGCGAGGAACCTGATCTCGCAAGACGACTGGCGGCCTACTTGAAAAAGGAAGGACTTGAGGTACATACATCGGCCACAGTTACTCAGGTGGAGCAGCGTGATGGGTTAAAGGTAGTAACGGCGCACATCAAGGGGGCTTCACAACAGTTCTCAGCAGAGCAGATACTTGTGGCTGCCGGACGCGTTCCAAACACGACTGGTCTTGGCCTTGAGAATGCCGGTGTAGAAGTGACGAAGCGAGGCGCGATTGTCGTGGATGCGCAATTGCGTACATCGATGCCTCATATCTTTGCCATTGGTGATGTCTGTGGTGGCTATATGTTCACTCACCGAGCCACATATGACGGCCCGATTGCGGCATTGAATGCCGTCAAGGATAGTGGCAGAGAAACCGATTATCGAGTTCTCCCGCGCGCCGTTTTCTCGGTCCCCACGCTGGCTGCGGTTGGTCTCACCGAGTCGGAGGCTTTGGCAAGGGGGCATCAGATCCGGGTGGGCAAGGCCCAAGCCGTCGGAGGCAGGTCAAACGCCCTCGGTGATACTCGGGGTATGCTGAAAGTGATTCTCGAAGAGGATACAAACGTGATTCTGGGCTTCCACATCCTCGCTCCTCATGCCGACGATCTCATTCACGAGGCAGTAGTTGCAATGCACGATCATGGGACTATCGAACGCATCAGCAAATCGATTCATGTCCATCCTACACTCTCCGAGTTGGTCAAGAGCGTCGCTAAAGCCGCTCGGTGAGGAGTTACTGAGTAATTCTCCTGCTGTACTGTGTCGCGATCAGGAATAGAGCGCAGTCAGTACCCAATGGCAGTGCAGCGCCAGTGGTATGGTATGGCAAGCGGAATCGAGTCCTTACGCAGAAATCTGAACAGTGGCCACAAGTACTGGTTTGACAGAGTTGATGGTTTTAAATATACTTCAATACAGATTGATTCAATATAATCTGAATTCTTACCTGGAGGATTATCACAATGGACGTGCCTCCGTTTCCAGTGGACCGGCAGATGCTCGCAGAGAGACTCCAGGCAACTGCTGAACCGACACGATTGCTCATTCTTCACCTCATTATGGAAGGATTGCAGTGCAATTGCGAATTTGGTGAAGCTCTTGGTATGGCCCCCAATCTAGTCTCGCATCACCTGCGTGTTTTACGCGACTCAGGACTGGTGGAAGCTTCCCGCGATGAGTTGGACGCCCGTTGGGTCTACTATTCGATCAACCGCGCTGCGTTGGACGAATTAAACCAACTCTTCAGCGCCTTCTTTGACCCTGCACGGATCAAACCCCGCCGGCACTCCTGCGGCCCGAAAGGTGCTCTGGCTGCTCTGGACGAGTTGGTGACGGACAGGCAGACTTCTGTAGCGTCGGAGGATTTGGAGGTTTTGACGTGAGAAACAACAGATCTTTTTTCTGAACCAATACTTCGATGGAGACTGAATTAGCATGCCTCGTGTATCACCAGAGGCGCGCGGCCGCCTGGCGGACAAGGGCAATCTCAGACACGGTACACATCAATCGATTCTGTCGAATAATCTCGCAAAAGGAGACCGTAACATGACTACCAGCGAAGTGACGGCAACCCCTCAGAGCGAGGGCCTCAGCCTCGTCAGCAAGCTCCTCCCGCTATGGATCGCTCTAGCGATGGCGGCCGGCCTGCTGTTGGGCCAGTTCGCTCCCCAGATCGGCAAGTTCGTCGAACCTCTCATCCCGCTTGGCCTCTTCCTCATGATCTACCCGGCCATGACCAAGCTTGAGCTGGGCGAAGTCCAGAAGTCCGCGCTGAACTGGAAGCCGGCGGCTATCGTCATTTTCTTCAATTACGCCTTCAACCCGTTCCTACTCTACTTCTTCGGTTGGCTCTTCCTTCGCAACCATCCCGACCTCTGGACCGGCCTTGTCCTCCTTGGCGTGGCCCCCTGCATCGCCATGGTCCTAGTCTGGACTGACTTGGCTAAGGGCAACGGGCCATTGGGCATCGTCCTCATGGCCTGGAACTCCTTGATTCAGATCGTGACGACACCGTTCTTCATCTGGCTCATCCTCGGCACCCGGGCGTCCGTCGACATCGGCCTGGTCGCGCAATCGGTGCTGCTCTACCTGGGGTTGCCGCTGCTGTTCGGCGTTCTTTCTCGCCGATGGGCGCTGCGAACCAAAGGCCAGGAGTGGTTCGAAAAGAAGGCGATGCCGGTGCTGGACGATGTGCAGCTTATTGCCCTGATCGCCACCTTGATCGTGATGTTCGCCATCAAGGGTAACGTGATCCTGGCCCAGCCGGAGCTCATCGTGTTGATGGTGCCGCCCCTCGTGCTGTTTTTCTTCGTGTTGTTCTTCACGGTGTTTCTGGTAAGCCGGCGCATCGGATTCTGTTATGCAGACTCGGCAACGACGGGCTTCCACTGCACTGGCCGCAATTTCGAGCTGGCTATCGCCATCGCGATCACGGCCTTCGCCGCGCGGCCGATGGTGGCTGTCTCGACCGTGATCGGCCCCCTGATCGAGGTGCCCCTGATGTTGGCTATCGTCTGGCTCGCCAAGAAGAGCGAATGGAAGTTATTTCGCTCCAACACCGCCGGCGCATGCAGCCAGCAAGCAGGCCGAGAATAGAACCCACTCTGTAGCCACAGGGTGCTTGGTCGTAGCGTACCGAAGAGGCGGCGCGGTGGTGCCCCGTTCGGAGGAGTCCCTTTCCCGACCGACTTCTCGGACTATGCCAACGTGACACTTGACTGTCTGCCGGAGTTCAAGGCATCCGTTGGGATGGGAGTTGTGACGCTGGTTTATATAATGCGTCTGACGGATGTGCCCCTTCCGGAAACAGTCAACCCAGGAGTCCTGGAGCGTGTGCGTTGGGGTGCAGAAGATCTGTTGAATATTGCCCGCCTGGCGCTGGAAAGACAAGGACTAAGGGTCGTCACGCTTGTGGAACACGGCTCGCTGGCGGAGCAGATTATACGCGTAGCTGAAGAGGAGCGCGTGGATTGGATTGTGATCGGCACGCAGAGATAAACTGCGGCGCAGGAATTGCTCTTTGGGGGCGTGGCGCACCACCTCGTACGCCACGCCCCCAGGCCAAATCTAGCCAAGGAATGCATCGCCACGGCGAGGTTGGCCAACGTGCGCATGTTCGAGCCCATGGGGGCGACGCTTCTGCCAGCCTGTTTCGAGAGGGCCTGGCAACTACTCAAGGCCGGCGAGGCCTCTGTCAACCACGGCATTTTCAACATCTTCAACGAGCTCCCCAGGAGCGGTTCCTCCTTCTCCGAAACCTACATTTTCCCACCGCCGAGCAAGCGGGCTTTGAAGTGCGCTATATGACGTACCATGCTTGAGTCTATCAAGTGGTCAGTACACGATTTGACACGACGAGAATGCCGCATACGGTGCTCACCGGGGCAGGTGTGTTCCACATTGTTGGCGATCTCCAGCTCTGCGATATCTGTGACACCGCACAGATGCGGATACCGAGTAACTGCCCGCCAATCTTACTCGACGAGAATCTGTCTTGACGATATTCGGATCCGAGCTCATCTTTCTTTGACGCACAACGATCGCGGCGGCAAGGCTCCGAGGCGGTCAAACTTGAAGGGGAGTCGATTCTCGCTACGTGCTTTCCTTCGGCGTCAATCTTTGCCGTCAGTGAAGGTTCTTCTGAGGTCCCCCTCGGTGGACGCGGGGCGTTGACAAATCCTACTATCTGAGACATAATATATGCATTGTTTTGAATATTAAATGCGTTGACCCCACAGCATGCTCGGTGGAGGGGGAGGTGCAAGTGAGCAATACGACACGACCGTCTCGACAAACTAGGAAAATCAAGCAGGCAGCCGGCTCGCGGCACTGGCTGGGTTACGGACTGGCCGCTGCCTTTGTCATTGTGGCATTGGCGGTAGCTCTGATTTCCGGAATATCTGCTCGATCAGGGAGGACGACTGAGACGACACAGATGGCAGTCGCCAGCCGGCCAACTGCTGCGGTGCAACCCAGCCGCAATCTGGCGCCACCCGCCACGAGCACATTGGTGCCGATGAACCCGGCAGGTCAGGTCTCGACGCCGGCACCACAGTGGGAGCAACTTGCAGCGCCGTTGTCCGTGTCGAAGGACGGTTGGAATCTGCTGGTGTTACATACAAACGACACCTGGGGGTACTTGCTACCCTGTGGCTGAAGGCCGACCCAAGGCGGCGTGGCTCGGCGAGCCACAGCAATAAAAGAGATGCGCGATCGGCAGCCGGCGATCTTGGTCCTTGATACCGGCAATTCCTTGCTCAATGACCAGAATCCGGCGCTCTCGTCGCAAGGTGCCACCAGTATCGAGGTGCTGAATCGTCTGGGCTATGATGCTATCGCACTTGGTGAGCGCGATCTAATTCTGGGCCTGGATGTGCTGGAGCAGCGCATGGCTGAGGCTACATTTCCAGTTCTATCGGCCAACGTCATAGTGCGAAAAACTGATGTGTATTTGACACAGCCGTACCATATTGCGGTAGTGGAGGGGCATCGTGTTGGCATCATCGGACTAACGGGGATATCCCTGGACACGCCCAGCTCTGCACTGGAGGTAAGAGACCCCCTGGGCAGCCTGCACGAGTTGTTGCCCGAAGTAGTCCACCAGTCAGAATTGGTCATTGTGCTGTCGAATGCCTCTCTGGACGTGGAGCGCGAAATCGCCCGGACGCTGCCCCAGGTTCAGTTGATCGTCAGTGGCGGTGAGGAATGGCTCGCGATGCCAGAGGTAGGTGTTGGTGGGGGAGTGCTGGTGCACGCGGAAAAGCCAACTATTGGGCATGCCGGCCGTGTACTGGGGATAGCTCGACTGGCGTTTGATGCGGAAGGCCGGCTGATTACACACGCGTGGCAGGCGCTGACGCTAGGTCCAGAGGTCGCTGACGATCCGGCGTTGGCGGATTGGGTCGCTGGTTGGCCGCGCTGAGTGCCTGAGGTGCTGTATACCAAAGTAGTGGAGGCCATGTCCACCCAAGAATGACGCTCGTAGCGAAGACCGGCCCGATCCGAGTATTTGCCTGGTCTCTTAGGCGATGTCTGACAGGAACAGAGCGTCATTCAGGCCAAGTTGGTCTTGTCGGATCAGTGGCGAAGCGCCACACAACTATTCTGGATTGCAGGTAACTGGATAGTCATCGATATCATACTGAGACCTTACTTCGGAGGACGGGTTCGACGTTCCATGCGCCAAGGGAGCTACGGCGCGTGGATGACATAGCACTCGTGCTGTAGCGAACGCACCGGCGATCTCATCGTCGTTTCTGCTCTCGCTCCACCGAGATATGCAGTTCGGACAAGATCGCCTGGTCAACCTCGACCCATCCAGGTTCATGGGTCATCGAGAACGGTAGCACGTTCTCCCAGTTGTGGTCAGGGTCTGTCACGCATCGCTCGTGTTCATGTACTGACTCAGCTCTCAGGGCACACCTGATGCCTCGCCTTTGGCCCGACTTCATCCTCAAGTTTCAGGGCCTGGCGCGTTACCTGCTGGTGGGGCAACCCATCCTCGTTTTCCAACTTGACAGACCTTTCGTGCCATGATATGCTTAGTTCGTCTAACTAAAGATATAGGAGGGAAGAATTGACATGGGGAAGGAACGATTGCCGCCGGCCGAAGAGCGGCTTCTGGCCTCGTTCGACCGGTTGCGGCGCATCGCGCTGGGTCAGAACCCGCTGGAGGACCACGGCGTGACTGGCCCACAGCTCACCCTGCTCCAATGGGTGGCTGCCTCGCCGGGTTGTGGTATTCAGGAGATGGCTGACGGGCTAGGGTTGACCGCCCCCACGGTGAGCGTGAGCGTGCGCCGCCTGGAGGAGGCCGGCTTGCTGGAGCGGGAGCCCGATCCAGCCGATGGGCGGGCCGTCCGGCTCTTTTTGGCCGACCACGGTCGGGCACTGCAGCAGCAGGCACGTGCCTTCCGCCTGCACAAGATGCGCCGGTTGCTTGCCGACCTGACCCCGGAGGAACAGGAGATGCTATTAGCCCTATTGGAACGAGCTATTGATGCTGCCGAAGCGACTTAGGAGAGGATCAAAGTGTCGTCACTTCCCGCGCAACCAGGATGGCCCACCAGTCCAGCCAGAGTAATTTGCAGGATGTATCAGGAGAGGAAGGCATGTCCAAGTTCTTGAGAAAGTACGTGCGCAAGCTTCATCGTTGGCTGGCCATACCCAGCGTGGGCCTGATTCTCGTCGTGCTACTGACACAGGGCACCTCGCTGGGCTACGCTACGCAGCGGTTTCAGCAGATCATGATACTGTCCATGGCCATCACCGGCCTTTACCTGTTGGTCTTGCCGTGGTGGACCAAATGGCGGAGGCATGAAAGGGAAACGCAATGACTCTACACATCGTGGAAACGGATGAGCTGAAGGGTTTTACATCTGACCAAATACACGTAACCTCGTTGGTAAACACCAACGATATGCGCACACTGCTACTGCACCTGGCTGCCGGCCAATCGGTTGCGCCGTGCCAGATGCCCTCCACCGTGCTCTACTACGTCATTGCAGGGCAGGGCCGCCTGCAGGTGGGCAATGAGCAAGCCGGGCTGCGTACCGGCTCACTGGTCGTGGTGCCGGCCGGCGCCGTGCGCACTATTTCCGCCGCCGAGCCGATGCGCGTGCTGGCGATTCAAAGGTTATAAGGAGGCAGAGCACGCATGAAATCCATTGCACATCTCTGGCGTTTTGTGAAACCCTACGATCGCCAGGCTGTTCTGGGTCTACTGCTGTTGGCGGTCGTCGTCGCGGTTGATCTGGCCCTGCCCCGCCTGCTGCAGCAGTTGATCAACACCGGCATTCAGCAACGCGACATGGGCGCCATTTTGAACATCTCGTTGGTCATGGTCGGCCTCACCCTGGTGAGCGCCGCCGGCACGGTCGGCAGCATGCTCTTTGCCGTCCGGGTGTCGCAGATGGCGGCGACCGATATGCGCCGTGAGCTTTTTGTTCACATCCAGTCCTTCTCCTTCGCCAACCTGGACCGCCTGCCGACCGGGCAGCTCGTTACCCGTTTGACCAGCGACATCTCCCAGGTCGCGCAGTTCATCTGGATGACCATGCGCTCCTTCGTGCGCGCGCCGCTGATGATGGTGGGCAGTCTGATTCTGGTGTTCCTGACCAACTGGCAGTTGGGTTTGCTGATGTTGGTGCTGATGCCCATTACCATCGTGATCTTTATGTTCTACGCCAGCAAAGCACAGCCGCTGTTCATGCAGGTGCTGCGCAAACTCGAACGCCTGAACACTATCTTGCAGGAGAACCTGGCCGGGGTGCGCGTCGTCAGAGCCTTCGTGCGCGCCAGCCACGAGAACAGGCGCTTTGATGCGACCAACGTGGACCTCATGGGGCGCGCGATTCGGGTGGAGCGTATGCTGGCCGTCCTGGCGCCCACGTTGCGCCTGCTGGTCAATCTGGGCCTGGTCGCCGTGGTATGGTTCGGCGGCGTCCAGGTCGTGGAGGGGAATCTCAACGTGGGCCAGATCGTCGCTCTGAGCAACTATGTGTGGTGGGTCATGATGCCGTTGGTCATGTTGAGCCTGAGCGTGGGGTTCATCTCTTCGGCTGATGCTTCGACCCAGCGCATTTTCGAGGTGCTGGATAGCCAGCCAGAGCTGGTGGACGAAGCCCGCGCGCAGGCGCTCCCCGCGGTGGAAGGACGGGTGGCCCTCGAGAACGTCGTCTTTACCTACGGCGGGTACGATGAGACCGCGGTGCTCGAGGGCATCAATCTGGTGGTGGAGCCGGGGGAAACGGTGGCCCTCGTCGGCGCAACCGGCGCCGGCAAAAGTACCCTGATCAACCTCGTCCCGCGTTTCTACGACGTGAGCGAGGGGCGCGTGACCCTCGATGGGGTTGACGTGCGTGATGTCACGCTGGACTCGTTGCGCGCCCAGGTGGGCGCTGTTCTCCAGGAAACGGTGCTGTTCAGCGGGACGATAGGCGATAACATCCGCTATGGCCGCCCCGACGCCCGCGATGAAGAGGTGGTGGCCGCGGCCCGGGCGGCCCAGGCGCACGACTTTATCACCAGTTTTCCGGCCGGCTACGACACCCTGATCGGGCAGCGCGGCGTGAACCTCTCGGGTGGGCAGAAACAGCGCGTCGCCATCGCCCGCGCCCTGCTGGCCCGGCCCCGTGTGCTCATCATGGACGATAGCACCAGCTCGGTGGACGTGGAAACGGAGGGCAAGATCCTGTCGGCGCTCGACCGCCTGGTGGCCGGCGCGGATGGGTACATCCGTACGCGCCTGGTCGTGGCCCAGCGTATCAGCACCATCATGAACGCCGACAGGATCGTCGTGCTCGATCGCGGCCGGATCGCGGCGAACGGGACGCATCGCGAGTTGCTGGCCTCCAGCCCCATCTACCGCGAAATCTACCAGTCGCAACTTGGCAATCACGAGGGAGGCGGTTCCCATGAAGGATAAACAAGGCAACGGCGATGGCCTGACCGGGGCAGGCATGGGCTCGCCAACGCAGCCCAAAACCGCCGATCGGCCCGGAATGGGGCAAGCCCCCGGCATGGGGCGCGGGCCAGGCATGGGAGGGGCAGCCGCACCCGTCCAAAAGGCACGCGACCAGCGGGCAGCCCTCAACAGGCTTGGCGCTTACCTGCGCCCTCAGGCCCTGAACTTGAGCGTGGTGATGGTTCTGGTGGTCCTGAACACGGGGTTGGAGCTGCTAGGCCCCTATCTGCTGGGCGTGGCCATCGATCGCTTCATCGGCCCTCGCGACCTCGACGGCCTGATGCGCATCAGCCTGCTCCTGCTGGGCAGCTATGCCGCGGCCTGGTTTACGCAGTTCGGGCAGAGCTACACCATCGTCGCGGTCACCCAGAACGTGTTGCGCACCTTGCGGCGCGATCTGTTCGAGCACCTGCAGACGTTATCGCTCCGTTTCTTTGACCGGCACTCCACCGGCGATCTGATGAGCCGCCTGACCAACGACATCGACGCCATCAACCGGGTGCTTTCGCAGAGCATCATCGATTTGGTGGCCAGCCTCCTGACCCTGGCAGGCATCGCGATCATCATGTTGACCCTGAACGTCTGGCTGGCTTTGGGAGCCCTGGTTATTCTACCCATTATGTTGTGGCTCACTGCCCGCTTTGGTAAAGGCATTCGGCGCGGATTTCGGCAGGTGCAGGCCAACCTGGGCAAGCTGAACACGGTGATGGAGGAGAACATCAGCGGAGCGCGTGTCGTGCAGGCTTTCAGGCGTCAGGGAGCGGTCATTGCCGAGTTCGATCAGGCCAACGTTGCCGCACGCGATGCGACCATCCGGGCGCAGTCCCTGATGATGATCTTGCGGCCCCTGCTGATGGTCTTCAGCAACATAGACATCGCCATCATCGCCGGTCTGGGAGGCTGGCTGGCGCTGCAAGGCATGGTCAGCGTGGGTGTCATCGCCACGTTCATCCTCTATGCGCGCCGCTTTTTCGAGCCCCTGTTCACCCTGGCCGACCTGTACAACTCGATCCAGTCGGCCCTGGCCGGCGCGGAGCGGGTCTTTGAGGTGCTCGATCAGCAACCCACAGTGCGCGACAAGCCTGGCGCCATCGCGCTGGATCGTTTCGAGGGCCGCGTGGAGTTCGATCGCGTCAGCTTTGCTTACGAGCCGGATGTGCCGGTGCTAAAGGACGTCAGCCTGATCCTGGAGCCGGGGCAGGTGGTCGCGCTCGTGGGGCCGACCGGCGCGGGCAAGACGACCATAGTGAACCTGCTGACCCGTTTCTACGACATTGACGAGGGCCACATCTGGATCGACGGGCACGAGATCCGTGACGTCACGCAAGACTCGCTGCGCCAGCAACTGGGCATCGTGCTGCAGGACAACTTTTTGTTTTCCGCGACGGCGCTGGAGAACATCCGTTATGGACGGCTGGACGCTACCGACGAGGAAGTGATCGAAGCGGTGAAACTGGCCCGGGCCGATGACTTTGTCCGGCGGCTGCCCGAAGGGTACCAGACCCGGCTATCCGAACGCGCCAGCAACCTGAGCCAGGGACAACGCCAACTGCTGGCCATCGCCCGCGCCTTTCTGGCCGACCCGCGTATTCTCATCCTGGATGAAGCCACCAGCAGCGTGGATACTCGCACCGAGGCCCAACTCCAGGAAGCGCTGCGCAGCCTGATGGCAGGCCGCACGAGTTTCGTGATCGCGCATCGCCTGAGCACCATCCGTAACGCCGACCTGGTACTGGTGATCGACGAGGGACGGATCATCGAGCGCGGCACGCACGATTCGCTCATGGCGCAAAAGGGCTTCTATCATCGTCAGTACATGAGCCAGTTCGCCCCGGCTCAAGCATAGCTCGGGGCAGCCATCCGGACCCGAAAGGTCTTGGGCCTTCAGGGTCTATTATGACGATATTGTGAGGAGGCAAACTGTGTCGAATCGCCCGCCGACGATCCTCGTCGTCCTGGCTCACCCCGACGACGAGACCTTCCGCTGCGGCGGCACGCTGGCCCGGCTGGCCCGGCGCGACGTTGGGGTGCATCTGCTGTGCGCCACCCGGGGCGAGGCCGGTTCGTGCGGCAAGCCACCCTTGTGCCACCGCGAGGAGCTGCCCGCCGTTCGCGAGCAGGAACTGCGCTGCGCCTGCGCTCCCCTGGGCATCGAGCCGCCCTGCCTGCTTGGCTATCGCGACGGGGCACTGGCCGAGGTGGACGAGAAAGAAGCTGTGGCCCAGGTTATGGGGATCCTCCGGGAGTTGCAGCCTCAGGTACTGCTCACCTGGCCGCCGGATGGCCTGTCGGGCCACGTCGACCACATGGCGGTGAGCCGTTGGACGTCACAAGCTTTTTGCCGGGCGGCGGCCCTGGGGCGGAATGCGCCGGCCGCACTCTACCACCTGGCCGTGCCGAGCTCGGTGGCCAAGGCCCTGGGGCTGGCCCACCTGCACGCCATCCCCGACGAGGAAGTGACCCTGGCCGTGGACGTGACGGCGGCCTGGGAGCAGAAGGCGGCCGCCATCCGCTGTCACCGCAGCCAGGCGAGCAGTTCGCCCATTCTGGCCGCGCCGGAGGAGCGACAGCGCCTGTTCCTGGGCCGGGAGCACTTTCGACGGGCCGAGGCGCGGCTGCAGCAGGACATTTTCCTGGCGTTGAAGGAGGACCGATGACCCATGCCATCCAGGTCGAGGATCTGAGCAAGTGCTACGGATGCCCGGGACGGGCGTCCCGGCCGTGGACCACATCTGCATCTTCTTGGAAGACGACTACTTCGCCGGCATGCGGCCATCCTATTCCTGCGGATTCGTGGAACATTGATTGAAAGGAGATGGCCATGGGCAAGGAGGGAATCGATGTAGCGGAGCCTGTCGAGAACTGTGTGTAAATTGGAGTCTGACACGATTAGATTGGGAACCGCCCCTCGAATCGGATGTCCAGTTGGCTCAGAGTTTCGTCTCAGTCACGGATTGGTGTCTCCTTCGATTGTTCACACCGCCCACACGAGATGCTCCACGATTCAGTCTAGAGATCGGATTTTTCCCACGATCTCAGACTTGACAACCCTCCGCTTTGGCGCGATAATTCATGCATGAATTCGCATATATCTTCTGTGAAGAATCTAGCAAAGCTGTACAGGGCTCTGGCTCATCCAGTGCGGCTCCATCTGCTGCATCTCCTATTGCAGGAGGAGGCCTGTGTGTGCCATCTTATGTGTGTGATACGCCGGCCACAGCCCTATATCTCCCAGCAACTGGGGGTTCTACGCGACGCCGGCCTGGTGAACGATCGGCGCGAGGGACAGACTGTGTACTATCATGGCGTCAATCCCGCCATGGGCGACATACTGGCTCTGGGACAGCGTATCTTGCAGGAGCAAGGAGTAGAGTGTGAGTTGCCAGCCATCGGGACCTCCTCTTTGCCTGGGTGCACCTGTCCGAGGTGTAATGAGGGGGTATGAGCAATCCTGATCGGGACGTTGCTCTCTTTTTTATCTCAATATATGCAGGAAGAGATATATATTCGAGTTTGCATGTGATCTGTGACAAGGGGGACGATAGAAGGCATCTATGGATGATCTGCGCAAGGTATATGTCGAGCCAACTAACAGATGCAATCTGAACTGTCGAACCTGTATCCGACATGTGTGGGATGAGTCGGAAGGGTTCATGGAATGGGATACCTATGTCGCTCTGATTGATGGATTGGGTGAGTTTCCCACGGCCGAGACCGTTGCCTTCGCCGGCTTTGGCGAGCCGCTGATGCACCCCCGTTTCGTGGAGATGGTGCAACTGGCCCATGACCGCGGCCTTCGCACCGAAGTGACGACCAACGCGCTCTTGATTGATCGGGAGAAGGCCGCACAACTGCTTGACGCCGGCCTGGATCAACTGGTCGTCTCCATCGATGGCGCATCGGCGGAAGCCTTCACCGACGTGCGCACCGGCGCATCACTCTCGAAGGTGGTCGAAAATATACAACTGTTCTGGCAGGTGGGGCAACTTGGTACTACCCTCCCGCTGACCATCGGCATCGAATTCGTGGCTATGAAACGCAATATCCACGAACTACCCGGCTTGCAGTGGGTGGCACAAATGCTACGGGCGTCCTTCATCCTGGTCACCAACGTGTTGCCATACAGCCCCGAATTGGAAGATGAAGTGCTGTACAATTTGAAGGCCACCGCCTTTGGCGATCAGGGGTCTCCTGGAACGCCAAAATGGATTTTGCCTCGCATGGACTTCTCGCTCCATACGCAGGAGCCACTTGGCAAATTGCTGAGGTCGCGGGCCAACCTGAGCTATCTCGATATCGATCTGAACACCAGAAACAACCATTGCCCCTTTGTGGGCGAAGATTGTTTGGCGGTGGACTGGCAGGGGAATATCTGTCCCTGTCCGCCACTGATGCATACCTACAGTTGTGTCGTGCTGGGCCGCGAGAAAGAATTTCGCCACTATCACGTGGGAAACCTGAAGGAGCTGGGGGTGCGCTTCCTGTGGGAGCAACAGGATTATGCCGCATTTCGCCAGCGAGTGCGCTGTTTTGACTTTGCACCCTGTGTGGATTGCGGTGGTTGCTATATGGCTGAGACGAATGAAGAAGACTGCTTTGGCAACACCTTTCCGGTGTGCGGCGATTGTCTGTGGGCGCGCGGCATCATTCGCTGCGCATGATGCGCGAAATACCATGTGCGGAGGAACAGGTTGAAGAAACCACGAGTCTTGTTTCTGTGTACGGGCAATAGCGCTCGCAGCCAGATGGCGGAGGCGCTGTTGAAGAAATACGCCGGCGATCGCTTTGGTATTTACAGCGCTGGACTGGAACCGTCCGGTGTGAACCCCTATACCATTCGAGTTCTTGATGAGATTGGTCTCGACACCAGCGGGTTGAGATCAAAGTCTCTGTCGGATTTCCTAGGCAAGGTGCATTTCAGGTACCTCATCACTGTTTGCAGCAATGCCGAAGAGAAATGCCCAATCTTCCCGGGCATTTCCGTGCGTCTGCACTGGCCTTTTGAAGATCCGGCCGCTTTTCAGGGGAGCGATAAGGAGAAGCTGGAAGTATTCAGGCGGACGCGCGACCAGATCGATCTGAGAATTCGAGAGTGGCTGACTGAGTTCGATTCGTCACCAGCTGGACAGCCACAGCCTGATCGGGGTGATTAAGCGGAGTCTTCGTTGATGTTCAGAACTGAGTGAGGGCCATCCCCGGTGGGACGACCAGCATATATAGCGCATATCGGAGGCAACAGACAATTACAATGAATATCGGAATGTATATCTTACAACTCGTGCAATCGGGCCTGGGCAACCTGGCCTCATATCTGGCCGCCCACGTGCTGCTCTGCCTGCTGCCGGCCTTCTTTGTCGCCGGTGCGCTGACGGCATTGGTGCCAAAAGAGGCGATCACACGCTATCTGGGTCGCTCGGCCCCCAAGTACATCTCGTATCCGGCCGCTGCACTGGGTGGTTTCGTACTGGCGGTTTGCTCGTGCACCATTCTGCCGCTCTTCGCCGGCATCTATAAGAAGGGTGCCGGACTGGGGCCGGCGATCACATTCCTCTTTGTCGGGCCGGCCATCAATATCCTGGCCCTCACCTACACGGGCGTGGCGATTGGTATGGACATCGCCGTGGCGCGCCTTGTGCTCTCGATAGTTTTTGGTATTGGGATTGGCGTCATCATGGCGTTGATCTACCGCCGTGATGACGCCGCTCGCGAAGCGAATGGGGGCGACGCCTTCGCTGCGACCGCCAGAGTTTCGGCTCGGACATTGGTCTTCCTGGGGCTGCTGCTGGTTGTGCTCATTGCCGGCACACTGCAAGTCGGATTGCTGACGAACAGTTATGGACACGTTACGTTGCCCATCCAGGGAATGGACCAGGTGCAGGAGACGCTGCATCAGTTGGTTCCGTTTGATGCCAGCCGGGGCGAAGAGGGTGTGACGGCTCAGGGTGCGATTCTGATCGGGCTTCTGCTCCTGATCGGCGTCAGCGCCTGGTTCGGGCTGAACAAAGTGGATGAGGGATACAATACCTGGACATGGGTGGCGCTGGGGTTGATTGCGTTGACATTACTCGTGGCGGCGGTGAAGATGACGCCCCACGTAGGTGGCCTGGACATCTACTTCACGGGTAAAATGTTCGGCGTGTTGATTGCCATGGTGCTTATGTGGTATGTGGGTCGACGCTACTTCGATGAGTTTGAGATGCAGGAATGGCTGTGGGAAACCTGGCGCTTCGTCAAGCAGATCTTCCCCCTGCTGATTGTGGGCGTCTTCGCCGTGGGCGTGCTTCGCCCGCTCATCAAACCGGAATGGATCCAAGCGTTGGCCGGCAGCAACACGTTTTTGGGCAACTTTGTCGGCGTGGTCTTCGGCGTCTTTATGTACTTCCCGACGCTTGTCGAGGTGCCGATTGCCCAGATGTTCCTCGATCTGGGGATGCATCGTGGCCCGTTGTTGGCCTACCTGATGGCTGACCCGGAACTGAGTTTGCAGAGCATTTTGATTACGGCCAGCATCATTGGCAAGGCAAAGGCGTGGGTGTATGTGATTTGGGTGGCTTTGTTTAGCACCCTGGCAGGCCTGATCTATGGTGCCTGGGTGGATGGGACGAACCTGGTGGTACTGGGCGCGTATTTGCTGGCCGGCATAGCGCTGCTTGCATTGGGTTTGTGGGCGATTCAGGCTCGCAGCCGCAGCAATGCTGCAACAGAGTCACGCGTACAGTGATCTTTGGTCAAACACTAGTGATGGGCGTCTGAAGCGGACGTAGGGGAGGCAGTCAAGCATATCTACCGCAGCAATTGCATCGTGCCCGGCACAATCCTGAAGGTGGTGGAGAGGGGTGGCTCGGGCCCAGGTACTGCCTGGCTCGTTTCAGGGATGCAGTTTCGCACAGAGCAGATCTTTATCAGTTTCCAGTTCTGTCCACGGACAGGCCGCCCTTCAGGCAAGCGCCGTACGATGGGAGATTGTACGAAAAGAGATACAGCCTCGAAGGACTGAGCGTCTTCCGCGGTGAACCGAGTCGATCATCATCGCAGGAAAGAAGTGCGCAATCAGTTTAGGAAGTCATGGGTGAAACCATCGATTGACACAGGAAAATGCCCGGCCCAGGACAATGTCTGCACAGTGATTTCCACCTGCCCCACAGGTGCCGTCCGTTACGAGATCGAACAACAGGCCCCGTTGGGTGGAAGAATCGTCATCGTGGATGCGTTGTGCAACGAGTGTGGCCTGTGTGTCTCAGCGTGTTGCGGGCGAGCCATCGCCCTTGGGGAGTAAATGACGCAACAGTATAAGTATGTCGAGATGATTGAGTCCGAAGAAAGGGACCAGTGGGTGCCCGAACAACCGTGTGCTTGCGTGCGAGATCCTATTGCAGCCTTGCCCCCGGAAGTGGCTCTTTATTATGCCCACTACTGCGTTCCCAAAGGTTGGGCGTCAAAGTTCAAGATACTGTGTGGGGAGGGGGGAGTCCGATGTTGATCGCGAAGTACGATCTGGACGTATTCACTCCACCATGTGAGCCAGGCGCGGAGCGATTCAGCGCCATCGCTCGGTTGATAACCGACATCACTGAGGCGTTGCCCTATCTGAATGCCACCTTGCGAGGCGCCGTCTACAGCGGAGCAGCGGCTGCCTTGACTTGGAAGAAAGGTGGTCACAACATCGCCTTCCATCCGTACGAGATCGCCGTAAGTAATGTCCCCGATAGGGACGCGGCGATCCAAGAGATAGAGGGAGTTATTAAGTTGGTCAACCGCACCTGGGAGCGTCGTTCGGAGATCACCCCAAGCTATGAGGAGCGGCGCCGGTCGGGACCCATGGATGTATACAAGCTGCTGCCGCGCACCAATTGCAAAGCCTGCGGCGAAGCATCCTGCTTTATCTTTGCTAGCAAGCTCGTGGTCGGGCAAATGCGTCTGGAGAACTGCCCGTTGTTGAATGACCCCCAACAGACTGAACAGTTGGCACAACTTGAAGACATGCTGGGAACAGAAATACCGGCCATCGGCCGCCGCGGCGCCGCGGATGGTGGAGTTGTGGGTAATCCTGATTCGTAACTAAAACTACGCGGCATGGAACACGCGTAGACTGAAAAACAGATGTACATCAAGGGGTGCATGAGGTAGACATGGGTGGCTGTTTGTGGTGCTGGACGTGTTGATCCAACCGGACTGCCGCGTGGATGAGGAAGCCGCCCGGCGCGTTTTTTAGAACCCTCTTTCAGTTGAGGGCAGGGGGTAGGCAGCATGGATCAGGTACAGCGAACGTGGCATTCCCTCCCAGCGGAGGAGATAGCAGAGACTTTGGGCACGGACCTGGAGCGTGGCTTGACGTCCGCCGAGGCGGCTGCCCAGCAGGAGCGGTTTGGTCCCAACGAGCTGGTCGAGCGGGAAGGCCCGTCCTTCTGGCAGCTACTGTTGGACCAGTTCCGCCAGTTCCTGGTGATCATCCTTATCATAGCAGCAGTGATCTCCTTTTCCCTGGGCGAGTGGCTGGACGGCAGCGCCATCCTGGCCATCGTCATCCTCAACGCCGTCATCGGCGTGGTGCAGGAGAGCAAGGCGGAGCAGGCGCTGGTGGCACTGAAAAAACTGGCCGCGCCGGAGGCCCGGGTCATCCGCGATGGGCATCAGGTCACCATCCCGGCCCGGAACCTGGTGCCCGGCGACCTGGTGTTGCTGGAGACGGGCAACTATGTGCCCGCCGACCTGCGCCTGGCGGAGAGCATCAACTTGCGCATCGACGAGGCCTCGCTGACCGGCGAATCGGTGCCGGTGCAAAAGCAGGTCGACACCACACTGCCTACCGACGCGCCGTTGGGCGACCGGCGCAACTGCGCTTACATGAGCACCCTGATCACCTATGGGCGCGGGCGAGGACTGGTCACCGGTACCGGCATGGTCACCGAGATCGGCCGCATCGCCGAGATGATCCAGTCCTACGAGGAGGAGCCGACGCCCCTGCAGATCAAGCTGGACCAGTTGGGCCGCTGGCTGGGCTGGGGGGCGCTGGCCATCTGCGCCGTCGTCTTTGTGGCGGGCTGGCTCCAGGGGCGGGACGTGCTGGAGATGTTCCTGATTGCCGTCAGCCTGGCCATTGCTGCCGTGCCGGAGGGACTGCCGGCGGTGGTCACCATCTGCCTGGCCCTGGGTCTGAAGCGGATGATCCAGCGCCATGCCCTGATCCGTCGGCTTCCGGCCGTGGAAACCCTCGGCTCGGCCACGGTCATCTGTTCGGACAAGACCGGCACCTTGACCAAGAACGAGATGACCGCCGTGCAACTGTACGTGGACCGCACGCTGATGTCCATCAGCGGCGAGGGCTATCGGCCCCAGGGCCGTTTCCAGGACGATGGACAGTCGGTGGACCTGGCCGGTTATCCCGGATCGCGCTTGCTGCTGCGGGCGGCGGCGCTGTGCAGCGACGCACACCTGGAAAACGGGCAGGAAGAGGGCTGGCGTCTGGTAGGCGACCCCACCGAGGGGGCGCTGGTCGTGGCTGCGGCCAAGGCCGGTTTGTGGCAAAAGGATCTGGCCCACACCTATCCCCGCCTGCAAGAGATACCTTTCGACTCGACGCGCAAGCGGATGACGACCATACACCCTGATTCGCGTCACGGCGGCCATGTGGCCTACGTCAAGGGCGCTCCCGACCTGCTATTGGAACTAGCCTCAAAGGTGGTCGAAGATGGCTCAGAGCGCCCCCTGACCGGGGAACGGCGCCGCGACATTCTGGAAACAAACGCTGCCCTAGCCTCGAACGCGCTGCGGGTGCTGGGCGTGGCCTATCGCCCGCTGGCACAGGTGCCGGAGACACCGCTGCCCGAGGAGGTCGAGCGGAATTTGACCTTTGTTGGCCTGATCGGCATGATCGATCCCGCCCGCCTAGAGGTCAAGGCGGCCATTGCCTTGGCTCGCCACTCCGGCATCAAGACGGTCATGGTCACCGGCGACTACCGGGACACGGCCCTGGCTATCGCCGTGGAACTGGACCTGGTCTCCGACGGATCGGCTGTCCTGACCGGCGCCGAGTTGGAGCGCCTGTCGGACGCCGAATTTGAGGCGCGGGTGGAGTCGGTGGACGTCTATGCCCGCGTCTCACCGGCACACAAGGTACGCATCGTCGAGGCACTCAAGGCGAAGGGACACGTGGTGGCCATGACGGGCGACGGCGTCAACGACGCCCCGGCCCTCAAACGGGCCAACATTGGCGTGGCCATGGGCATCACCGGCACCGACGTCTCCAAAGAGACGGCTGACATGGTGCTGACCGACGACAACTATGCCAGTATCGTCTCGGCCGTGGAAGAAGGGCGGGTGATCTATGCCAACATCCGCAAGTTCGTCTACTATCTGCTGTCCTGCAACATGGGCGAAATCCTGATCGTTCTTCTGGCCACGCTCTTTGGCTGGCCTGTGCCGCTGACGGCCATCCAACTACTGACTCTCAACTTGGTCACCGACGGTGCGCCGGCCATGGCTCTGGGTCTGGAAAAGGGCGATCCCGATACTATGGACCGGCCGCCGCGCCCGGTGCGAGAGCCGGTCATCAACCGCGAGATGGTGGGCGGCATCGCCGTGCAGACGGTGGTCATCACCACGGCCGTGCTGTCGGCGTTTCTGCTGGCCCGGATCTGGTATCCGGGCGATCTGGTCCGGGCGCAGACGATGGCCTTTGTCACCCTGTCGGTGTCGGAGCTGCTGCGGGCCTACACCGCCCGCTCAGAACACTATGGCCTGCACCAAATCGGCGTCTTGAGCAACAAATATATGCAGTGGGCCGTTCTGGCCTCGCTGCTCATCGTCCTGGCCGTCGTGTACCTGCCCTTCCTCAACACCTTTTTCGACACCGAACCGCTGGGGCTGCGCGAGTGGGCGGCGATGCTGCCGCTGATCCTGCTTCCTTCGCTGGCAGCGGAGATGAACAAGGCGTGGCTGCGTTGGCAGGATCGGCGCCGGCCAGCCCGTCACCTGGCCGCTTCGGGATGACCTGGAAGTCCAAATCAAACGGAGTGAGAATCCGCTTTATGACCAAGAAACGACGTCGCAGCACACAATCGTTTGGCCGCTGGTCGCCGCTCATGGAGCGCGTCAGCGGTGTGATCATCATCGGCGTGGGTTTGTACTTTTTGTGGATCGTGTGATCGGGCGGAAACGATGAACGAGCCGCGCTGCATCTGGCTGGCCCTGGAGGGGCCAGAGATCATCGAGATGAAGCAAGTCGTGCTGGACCGCGACATGGCGGGTGCCGCTACCTCCTGGCGAACGCCACACCTACGGCTTCCACCGCATGCAGGTGCTTGCCGCCCTGGCTACGTGGCTCTCAGCGCCCACGTGGTGCTGACCGACCAGTCGCTGAGCTAGACGCAGGACGTGATGGAAAGCCTGAAGCAGACGTTGGTCGAAGCGTTTGATATCGAGCACACCACCATCCAGTTCGAGTGCGAAAGTTGCGGGCAAGGGGCGGTGGGCTGCGTACACGGAGGGTGATATGGCGCTTTGTTGGGTAAGAGCAGGCGTGTGCGGGCACGAGACGAGCATCAAGGCATACAAGGTCGATCCGACGCACATAGCGTTCGAGATCACGACCACTTGCGAGCATATCCAGGCTCTGGCCGGGGCGCTGGGCGAGGTGGATGTGGCCCACGATATGGCCTGCCGGCTGGACGAGACGCAAGTCTACCGTCTGGCCGTCGAGCACGTGTGTCGCAATAGCTGCATCGTGCCTGCTGCGATTCTGAAAGCGATGGAGGTCACCGCCGGCATCTTCTTGCCGGGGAATTGCAGCATCGAATTTATAGAAGGCGCGATATGACTCGGATTGCGCGGAAAGGGGGAAAACGAGTCCCATGCGAACGTACCATGTGACAGTGGAGCGCGAGGATGAGTTTCATGCGCGAGCGTCGGCTCATGGACATACTCTGTCAGTAGGTGTGAAGCGAGGCGATTCGACGGCCGGCTTCAACGCCGCGGAGACGCTGCTAGCGGCTCTGGGGACATGCCTGATCACCAATGTCAACGCCCTGGCTGACAAGATGCGCCTGCAGGTGGACGACGTGCGTGTCGAGATCGCAGGCGATCGCCGTGACGAGCCGCCCGGCATCGTCCAGATTCGCTATCGTCTGCTGCTGGACAGCCCTGAGCTACCAGAAAAGCTGGAAAGGCTGCACGAGCTGGCTCTCGAGTGGGGCACAGTGACCAACACGCTACGTGATGGTGTGGCGGTCGAAGGTGAATGTGAGGGTGTCGTGTGTTGAAGGAAAAGAAGTGAGATATTTACCCGGCTTCAAGCAAGCGATACCGCCGGTGAATGCTGGTCCGACAGTA
>JGI24915J38486_100264_pt1 | contig 37354 bp, 47 predicted proteins | sample LinPfosmplate3_FD_38486 | JGI IMG/M metagenome (IMG submission 38486)
GTGACTTCTGGGACAGCGCTACATTACGCACAGATTATGTTGATAGGGAGTTGCTAGGGGCGCGCAATGATAGGGGCATCACTTTGCATGACGGCTATAGCCAGCCTAACAAGTACGTCATGAGCTATGAGTCTACCGTCTTGCTATCTGGCGAGAGTTTAATGCAGTCAATGATTCCTAAATCCATGGTCTTCAGCTATCACGCAGATGATGAAATGCTTTTTTATGCTCGCTGGGGCTTTGGCTCTAACGAGATGCCGTATATGGCAAGGGCGCAAAGAGCTAGGGGACTCTCTGAGTTTAAGACATCGAAGGTAAATACTGCGGGGAGTGGTGAGATGTTACGAGTTGGTTTCGATTGCGAGATACATGGCAGCAGATTTGCCATGCAACAGATTTCAATTAACGCGGTTGTAGGCCGCGTAATAATTTAAGGAGATAAACGTGGGCGCAGGGCTTTTAGGTTTAGGTGCGGCAGGGCTGGCAGCGGCGTATGGCTTTAATAGAGCCAATGCAATGGAGCAGACAGGCGATCAGATAGCTGGAGATTTGTATAACACAGGCACTCAGCTTGCAGATGGCAGTACCTTTAAGGGGTACGGCGTAACAAGTAGGCTTGGCAATACGTCTGTAGGCTCTAATGGCTCTGTCAACATGGGCGTTGGCCCTAATGGACAAATGCAAAACTATGCGAGTAATGCTTTTAATAACTCTCAAGGCTTGATGGGTCAGGCAATGCAAGATCCTGTAGTAAGGCAACAGCAAATCTACAATCAGATGATGCTTGCCCAACAGCCCCAGCTAAATCAGATGCAAGCTCAGCAACAGGCTCGTGAGTTTGCCATGGGAAGAGGGGGTGTTAGAGGCTCCCAGTTTGGCGGCACAGCAGAAGATGCGGCAATGGCTAGGGCAAGGGTGCAGGGCAGCAATCAAGCTCAGTTGGCGGCAATGCAGCAGGGACTTGCTGAGCAGGCACAGGCAGGATCACTAGCAGGGCAGTTTAATCAGATGGGGTCTAACGCCTATGGTGCGAGCTTCCTGCCTATGCAACAGCAGATGGCGTTAATGCAGTTAGCTGGAGCAGATGCGGATAGATCGCAGACAGGCCAGTTAACAGGTCAGGGCTACCTTAGTCAGCTTGCATTAGGCGGTCAGCAGACTCAGGTAAATTCACAGAAAGTGGCGGCAGAGCTTAGAGGGAATGTCATTGACTCGATCCTTGACAATCTTGGTGGGAAAGATGGTCTGCTCAGTTTTATTTGAATAAGGGATTAAGTTATGTCGGGAAGTAATCAGTCAGTAAATTTGCAGGGAATGCTGGGCGACATAGCTAGCACTGTAGGAGATATGGGTAAAGCATACGACTTTATCCCTAACGCAATCAGGGAGGTTGCCCGCCCTGAAGTAGACATGAATGACCCTAACGCAATGAAGGCATATGGAATGTGGCTTTCACGCAACGGGAACGAGGCGGCTGGTGCTCAGATGATGCAGGCCGCCGCTACGCGACAGAAAGAGTTAAGGGTTCTTGAGGGCGAAGCAAAGATTATGGCTCTTAGGTCTGGCTACCACGCTATGTTGCCTAGCGAGAAGGCCGACGCTGAGAAGGCTATGGCAGGCATCGCTAATGAATACGGGGTGTCGAGCCTTAAGTTGGCAAATACTCTAGAGTCAATCAGGCAGACAGAAAGACAGCTTGATGACGGAGACTTGCGAACTGCAAATCAGGATAGGCAGTTCTCGATGGGCGATGCTACAACCCGATATGGCATTGATGTTAATAATGCTACGGCCCAAAGAGGTCAGAACTTTGTAAGAGAGGCCGCGTTAAGCGGTCAGGCTGTACAGCAGGCCATAGCAGAGAGCAACAACAGCACACAGCTTGCTATTGCAGGAATGCAGAACCAGACCACTCAAAGAGGTCAGGACATTCAGTGGCGGCTTGGAAAAGGTGACCAAGATATACGCTGGGCTGGGCTTGCTGAGCAGGAAAAGCAACGCTTGTCTACCGAGGCTATTGCTAACTCAAAGATTGAGTATGACTACAATGCTTTAGAGGAGGGCGCTCGCCAATTTGACAAGAACCTTAGCTTCCAAAATATGCAACTTGAGCAGGTAGCGTGGATGGACTCGCGCACGGTGGCTAACTGGGCAGAGCAGAATGACCTTGCTTGGAAGGGTATGAGCCTGCAAGAAAGGCAGGTCAGTGTTACTGAGTTGCTGGCTGATAACACAATCGATGAAACCACGTTTAGTCAGATTATGCGCAGTAATCAGGATCGCAGGGCAAACGACCTCTTGCCCCACGAGATTGGTCTGTTGCAAGCACAGGTTAATGTCCTTAAAGAAGATGCGCGTTTCAAGAATATTAACTGGCAGAAGGTTGAGTATGAGCTAGGTCTTGCTGAGAAGCTGGAGCCAACAGTTATCAAGCGAGCAAAGCTAGATAACAGACTCGTTAACGCGCAGATTAGTAGGACTGAAGAGGAAGCTGATCTTCTTGCCGCACAGACAAGGACGGAGCGCGAGCGTCCAGATTATGTTGAGGCGCAAGTTGAGGCTATGGAGGCTCTTACCGATCTACAGCAAGACGAGTTCCAGTGGAATCAGCGGGTAGAACAGACAGCTATGGAATTGGCTGACTTAAACGCTATCTCTGCACGGGCGGTTGATGAAGCTCAAGCCTTCAATCTCACTGGGCTGTCTAACTCTAGGCTCTTCTCAGATCAGCTTACAATGGCTGGCCTGTTAGGAGATAAAGTTAGTCAGGCACAGAAGGACGCCTACAGTTACGGCTATGACCCGACTAACCCTAACTCTATTGCAGGCGCTCGTAGGGCATTTCTTATTACACACCCTGGCGAAGGTCAGGTTTTTGATGAGGTCGCTACGGCTCGCGCTACGACACAGCGACTGTTTCTAGAAACCGATGCATTCTCCCGACAATTGAAAGAGAGTGCGCCTATATCAGATTCAGAGCTACGCGATGCTCGGATGCCAGAAGATCTTATCCGACAGCTCAGCACCCTGCCCGCAGCTGAGAGGGTGGCTCAGATTAATCAGTGGGTGAATAGAGAGGTGAAGGGTGAGCGAACAGGCGTCCCGACAAATGACTTGGTTGCCATATATACGGCTGTCGCTGATGACATGGTAAGCGAGGCCTTTGGTTGGGATGTGATGTGGGGTCTAGATCTTGACAGCGTTAACGAGGCTAATCTCAAGGAAGAGGTTGCTGCGGCAATGGCCTCTGCTGCCGCCGCTGGCTACTCAGACGGGCAACGCTATGCCGCTGGTATGGCTGTTATGAGAAACGCAGTTAAGAAGTCAGGGTCTAACGATGCGATCAGCGGGTTAGGCAGGCTGCAATTAAAGTATGGAGAGTAACTAGTGGGCTACTCGCTAGAAACAAAGCGGCAGGCGCTCACTGAGTACTACGACCTTCTTGGTAAGGCTAAGAGTGCAGGCGATAAGTCAGATATAAAGACAATTAATGTTTATATCTCTGAGCTTGAACGGCAGATTAAGGACGAGGAAGAGGGATATGCCTCTGAGCTAGCTAACTTTAACCGCAATGCTATTAAAGGCGTTATAGATACAGCGCCTGTAGGCATCGTGGGCCAAGCGTTATTCGGAGAGGTTGATGACGATAGCTTTGCAAAGTTGCGGTCTATTGGCGGTGTCTTTGAGAACTATGACGAGGCTAAAGCAAGGATTGCGGAGCAACGCGAGCTAGGCAAAGACAACCCGTATATCAATACAGCGGGTACATTGCTGGGAACGCTTCCTATGGCTGCTGTTAATGCAACTATGGTGGGTAGAGGGGCGACTCTTCTTGGCACGTTTGCTAGGCAGGGCGCTCTTGCCATGGCAGAGACTGCTCCCTACGCCTACCGCTCACTGGAAGCGTCTAAGAAGTACGCCGAAAATCAAAACCTAATTGAAGGCTTTGATACAGATATGCAGTTCACTGATTACCTAGACGAGTTTGCAATTCTCATTGGCTCTGGTGTTATTGGCGGTGGATTAGGCGCAGTGACTATGGGCAGGGCTAAAGATTGGGGTAGCACCCCGTCATCTAAGCCTTTTGTTTCAACAGAAGAAGGCGCTCGGACACAGCTTGATGATGTGGCTGACCAAGAATTAGATGCTGTAAGTAGGATGGCGGCTGAAGCTCAGCCCATGATTAATGAAGCATTTGAAGCGGCTAAGGCATCAAGGGATAGGATCAGGGGTAAGCTGGATGTTGGCCCTGTGCAGCCTAGAACGCTTGGGGTGGTCAACAGGCCAGGACGACATCAGATGTCTTTGCTTGATGAAAAGCCTTGGGTTAACCGCAAGACCCCAGAGGAACTGCAAGACCAGAGTAAAAGCTGGAGAGATGCGTCTACTGCTGGCGAGGTTGCTGATGCAGTAAGTCGGGGCTTTAAAAACTTTATGAAGGACAAGATCTTTAGCCTTGATAACAGGCTTCAGTGGGATATTAGCCGTGAGGTGGGAGGCCGCTTTCAGCTGGCAAATGAGAGGACTGTTAGAGATTTAACGCTAGAGATAGAGGAGTTCGTGCGACCAGCAGATCGTGTGTTTCGTCTGAATATTGAAGACCCCCATCTCCAAGCCTTATTACTTGATTTCGCTAATGACGGTATAAAGGTTCGATCCCCTGTCAAAATGGCTGACGTTAAGAAATACATTACTGAAAAACTTGACGCTAAAGATGCAGACGCTTTTGAAAATTATTACAACTGGTCAAAAAAGAACAGCGTAGATCAGATGAATGCTTACACAGGCAGGGTCAATGATGATTTTTTAACCAATCAACACCTGCATACTCGACTGACTCCCGCAGCCAAGGAAAGAAAGGGGATTAAAACAGACGAGATAGATGATTTAGACCTTGCCGTTGACCCTGCCACGCTGAGGAGGGATAGGAACTTTTACTTTAAGCCCTCAAATATGCTCAGCGGAGGGGCGCCTACCCCCTCTGATTACCTGCCCATTCTCCAGACCGATCTCCGACGCATCATGAACAACCGTCTTGCTATCAACATGTCTGAAGCAATGGATATGCCAATGATGAAAGGCAAGATTACTCCACAGCGATGGCTTAAGGAGATGGAAGCTAGAATGATACAGCGTGGCATTCATGGCGAGGGCGCTCAGTATGCGACCAAGCGCATAAAAGACCACATGATTGGTACGACTCGCTCTCCTGAGTTATGGATTCAGTCACTCAACTCATTCAGTTATATGAAAACATTGGCTGGGCCTAAGTCAGCGATGCTCAATTACCACGATCCTGCAATGGCTGTTGTTAATTTCGAAGTGCCATTCATTGAGATGATCCCTTCTCTTAGGAGGGCATGGAAAAACGAGGCAGGAGCTGATGTCCGGGCATCTGGTATTGACCAGAAGATCGGGGAATTTGTTAACGATCATGTCAACGCTGTCACTAGAATGGAGGGTAGCCCGCAGTTTGGTCAGCGGTGGTGGGCTGATAACACCAGAGAGATGACTGACAAGTTCATGAAGTGGTCATTCTTTGAATACTCAGACGTGGTTAACAAGAACGCCACGCTTAACATTGTCCTTGAGCAGATGGTGAGGGATGCAAAAGGCGGGGCGTTCCCTCAAAAATGGGGCTTTTATCTAAACCCCACCGACATGAACAAGCTAGTCGTGGCGCTCAAAAAGAACGGTCCTAAATTCAGTAACTACAAGGGCAGGGATTACACGCTGGTCGAGGATGTAGCATTCGCTGGATTGGGCCAACAGCAATTAATCTCATCATCAGGCAGAAGCTCTGCATGGGCAAGAAATCCCAACCTCCGCCCTCTGTGGGCACTGCGTGGCTTTGCTACTAAGCAGCAGGGAATCTTGATGTGGAAGGTGGTGGATAACTTCCGCAATGGCAATACCAAGGAGGCTTACAAGTACCTGGGGATGTACGCCACAGTGGTAGGCGGCTCGTTTGGTCTTCTTAATGAGTCTCGGCAGTGGCTATTTGGTGATGGCAACTTTGATTTGACAGGTGTGTTCATGGGTATGGCAGACCAGATGCTGTCTACCGCATCCGTGAATACGGTAGGTCTTAATGACTACCAGTGGGGTAGGATCAACGAGGTGGGCATTGCCCAGACATTCATAGAAAGCCTTATGCCTGTAGCTATTGATGCACCACTTGAGACAGGCAAGGATATTATAGCGGCATTGCAGAACGAGCAGGGCCCATTGTATCCCGCTGCTAGGTTCCCGCTGGTTAAGCAGCCAATTGCCTTTAGCCAGAACATGATCGAGAACGCATCGCAGACCGTGCAAGACTTGAGCTTTGGTCAGGTAGATTTAAGGCCATACATTAAAGACCCGCAAGAGGAAGTGCTAAAGCGAGTGGGAATGTTGAAGGATAGAGGCGATTAAGCCTCCTTCTTTACTCTATAGCCTTTGCTGTATAGCTCAATTAATTCTACTAACTCGGCTGGCGGGGTCTTGCCCCACGGGTGCTCGATGACAATGTTAAATATTATCGTCCCGTCCTCGTCGGCAAACCACCATGTCTTGTCTGTCCACTCTTTCATGCTGTCTCCATTGTTCCACGTGGAATATTTTTGCTAACTCAGAGTATGCGATAAGCCTTGACGCGCTTACCAGAATCAGTCTCTACCCACCTGTCATGCACCTCTACTCCAGCATTACGCAGGTCATGTATTCTGGCGGCAAGCCTGAAACATTCGGCGTGTTTAAGTGCGTCTATAGCAGTAGTCCAGCGGGTTTTAAGTAGCTTTTCGATTCGCTTTGTTTGTGCGTCCATAATGCCCTCTAGTTGTATGAAACGATTTCGTAATCGGTGTCAGCCTCTGCCTTGCGTAGCTCTCCCCGATAGTGATTTGAGATTTCTTTACGCAAAACCTTGTTGGTCTTTAGCAGGCCGTTGGACTTCTCTCTCAAGATAGCCATATGCCCCTCTCCCCAGTGTTTAGTAAGCCAATCAGTAAACGCCACGGGGTTGGAGCCAAACCACTGGTGGTGGTATCTGCACAATGTGACGGCGTTATCCATTGACCACCTGACCGACTTCCTTGCCCGTCCAAAAATGTGTGCCGCGTCAGTCCCCTCCTTAAAGCAATACTGGCAACGGTGCTGGTCCCTGTGACGGACACACTTTGAGAACCACGCATCGGCCGCATCTCTGCGTATTGCCATTAGATGTATCTCCTTTTCATAAATAGAACTCCAAAAACACAGTCATCCCTAGAACAATGAGAAGCGCCCACACAGCCTCATTTTCTTTAGCCATAGTCAGGCACTCCTTTACTAAAAATTTACTAGGACGGGGCATTCACGGGCTCCTGTGGCACAGGGGTATACACCCCAGTATTTCTATTAACTGCATCGACTAATATCTCCATTGACTCTGAAAACTGAGAGACATCTAGGTCACTTGAGCGCTCAACCTTGAAGTAGCTGGTAATGATGGGGCGGTACAGCAACTCTTTTACTGAATGCTCTGACCAAGGAATCTCTAGGTCAGGCTTAAACGGGTGGGGTATTTCGTAGCCTGCGCTGTTCAAGCCCTTAGCCATTCGACGGAAGAGTAGGTGCAGGGTGGCGTTCTGCTTGTTAGATCGGTTGGCTTTTACAAGGGAGTAAAGCCTGTCTCTTCCGGCCTCAGCTTCTGCGAGTACGAACTTGCTGAAAAACTCAGCCTGATTTTTGCTTTGTACTAACCAGCGTTCCATATCAACTCAATCTTAAATTTGTCAGGGATAGCTTCTGGGGTGTTGGTGCGCTTAGCTTCTTCATTGATAAGTAGGAGGTATGCCTCAGCTTGTGAGTCATCTATCTCATCACTCTCAAAGGGCAGGGATTGGCCCCAGAAAATAGGTATCCAGTAGCGCCATGCCAGAGCAATGGGTTCGGGGCAGTCAGAAACAAGCTCTTCCTTTGGGGCAAAGTTCCTCGGCTTGTTGTCACGCTGGAGGTTAAGGTGCTCAAGGATCTCTGCTGGACGGGGGGCAAACTTGCCAATAGAGGGCCACTGTCGAAGCGCCTCCTGCCATTGGAAGGCTGAGTACCCACTGTCTAATACGGTTCGGGACCACACCTGCTTGTGTATTTTCTGCATAGACTTGCCGTAAAACTGAAGCGTGTAGTCAGCAGCAAACAAAACATCACCGATTTCTTTCTGATTCATACTAAATATTTGCTGACTGCGGGCACAGAAAAACCATGTTCATTTGTCTTGCTCTTCTTTTTCGTCGATGAGATGAGAAAGTATCTGATCTATCTCCAGCAGTTGCTGATACTCGACATCGGAGGACATGAGTTCAGTGGTGGGATGCTTGTCTCTTTCTAATATTCTCATGCGCTCATCGGTCAGCATTCTGAGGTGCGTTAGCTGAGTGTCGTTAAGTTTAAGTTCCATGTTTGGTATATCCGAGTAGGTGTTATGTTGTTATTGCAGTAAATATATAACGGCATTAACCTTATGTAATTATCGAAAACGGCAAATACCGAAAGACATACTTACAAATAATATCTAACATCATAAAAGCTGAGGCAGATTGAAATGCGTGAAGTAACGAAATACGGAGTAAAAAAATGGAATGGAAATGGGTATTTTGAGGAGGGAATGCCCGTTCAGATTGGCTGGCTACGTCAGTTTATTGCGGTGCACGAAAGGATGGGGTGGGATGTAGCCAAAGTTCACCCAGAGTTAAACATTAGTAAAATATTAGAACAAGAGGTGGTTGACAGGGGGGTTATTAGCAGGTTCCTAGAGTACGGATACCAACACGCTGGATACGCCTACCCCTTAGCTTGCGCTAGGATTGCAAACTGGACGGCTCTTGGCGAGATAGGCTGGGTCATGCTGTATGCCCCTACCTTGCGTCACGCATTCGGGGCGCTGTCTACCTACATTTCTTTAGTGGATACCAGGTGCCGCATCGAAACGACAGATGATAAAGACAGATTCGTCTTACGAGTCCTTTACGATGTAGAAGATCGAAAGCATAGAGACGTTAGCAATCTGGTGTTTGCTTCTTCTTTAGAGAAGTTCATCAACAGTTTTCACGGTGACGTTCAGCGTGGAAACAATGTAAACATCGCTCTCAATTGTACGTCAGTGCCTGCTTGGGCATTACAGGAAGCGTTCTGGTCACCGCTAATCAATGTTGGCAGGGCTAATGCCTCAGAGATTTCACTTGAGATAGGCTTTGCTTCAAAAAGAAACATCAACTTTGACAAGGGAATATGGGAAGCAAGCAGGGGCGGGATGCGTCGTTTGTTTGGGGCCGAATATGGCATGACAAAAAGCGAGCGATACGCTCAGCTGATGCAAATGAATGTAATGAACTGGAACTATCAACAGCATGGCAAGCCCAGCGTTGCGTCGATCTGCGAGAATCTAAAGATGAGTGAGCGGGGGATGAGAAATCTTCTGGCTGAGTCAGGAACCAGCCCAAAGGAAGTGATGATGCACGCTGAAGCGCGAAGGATATATCTGGCTGTTAAGCGCGGTCATTCAATGACAGATGCAGCAGAGATCTATCAGTGGAGCAATGTCACAAACATGAAAAAAATGGTCAATGATTACCTTCAATTAGACCTAAAGAAAATAAAACCCTACGATTATGTAGAGAACTAAGTAGACAAAAGGGTAATATCGGCGTACTTCTAGTAAAAAACCGCACAAAAGTACGGACAACTGAGGATTAGGTGTGACATACGCGGCAAACTTCTGCAAGAATTTAGATACCTACATGGAGTCGGAGTCAATTACGTCAAACTCTCTTGCTACTCGGTCAGGCATTAGCCAGAAAACAATCTGGGTAGTAAAGGCAGCGAAGACAAACCCCACTGTGACAACGGCAGAGGCAATCTCAAATGCGCTTGGTCTTGATGCCAGGATAATGATGGGGAAAGACCTGTCAGCTGATCAGATTGGGAGGTCGTCACGCATTGGTCGGCTGCTCGACAAGATGCTTAGCCTTGATAGCGATCAACTCAAATCTATTCAGACTATAGTTGAATCAATGAACACGAAAGAGTAGACAAACCACCTGAAAATCTACTAAAATTACCCAGTAATGGCACGAAACTGTGCCATATCTACGTCTAATCCTAGCAAATAAGGTAAACAACATGGCTAAAAAAGATGACGGGGTAGTTAATATACATGGGAAAGAATACCTCACAGTGGCGAGGCGAATAAATGATTTCCGCGCCAAGCATCCTGACTACGGAGTGCACACAGAAATCCTTTCTATTGATGAGGTCACTGTTGTGTGCCGCGCAACCATTACTGATGCCAATGGGCGTCAAGTGTCAAGCGGTATAGCTGAGGAGCACCGCAAGGCATCCAAGATTAACTCCACCTCTGCCACTGAGAACTGCGAGACAAGTGCGGTGGGCCGAGCGCTGGCATTCTTTGGTATGGCTGGCACAGAAATAGCCAGTGCTGATGAGGTGGCTGGTGCTATCTCTCAGCAAGGAAATAGTAACGCAGACCATGACTTTCTTGTGACTCACGCTAATGCAGTACGCGAAAATCTTGAAGACATCTATCAGATCAAAGCCGCTATTGCTAACGACGACATGATATCTGCGGCAGGTTATTACGCAGACATGAGCAGGGATGTGGTCGAAGCCCTGTGGAGAGCGCCCACCAAGGGCGGGATCTGGACAACTGCTGAGCGCAAGCTGATGCAGGCTGATGGTGAGTTAACTAAGTGGATTAAAAAGATGAAGGAGGCAGCCGCATGAGCGACTACGATAATAGCAACACTATCGTTTTATTTAAAAACGAGAAGTATGAAGCAGGGGGTAAGCACCCTGTTTACAAGGGCACGGTAACAATGGACGGCAAAGAGAAGAGTGTTTCTGTTTGGCTGAGAGAGGCCAGCGGTGAGGGGAAGATGAGCAAGGGCGAGAAGTTTTTGTCTGGCACCCTCGATGTATGGGAGGGATCTCAACAGCAGGACACTCAACAGCAGGGTAGTTGGGGTAAGCCGCAAGTAAGGGAAGAGGACATTCCCTTCTGAGTTTTTAAACTAATCACTCCTTGGGGGCAGGCCAGCCCCCCTTTTTTTAAAGGTATAGACTAATGCGAGAAGGCTTTTATCTTTTTGAAGACCTGCAATCTATCTTTAGCGCTAAGCAGAGACCCAAAATTTTGAGCGTGCTAAGAGATAACAACATCCAGTATCTAGTTGATGCTAGGGGATTGCCGATGGTGCCCAAGCGTTTGCTTGATGACTACGGAGTGAAAGACGTTGCCGAACAAAAAGAAGAATATCAATTTACCTAAGTATGTGACCTACGAAAAAGGGCGGGGGTATGTGCACCGCTCTTACGTTGGCTACATAGCAGGCAAGAACAAGTACGGTGATAGAACTAAGCTGGGTGGTGACGATGCCACTGAAGCTGAGATCTGGATTGCGTACCACAAGCTAGAACAGCAGGAGGCGCACACTATTGGCTGGCTGTTAGAGGAGTTCTGCCAGAGCGCTCAGTTCAAAGCCAATGCCAAGCGCACCCAGAAAGATAGGCTTGGGTACGTTAAGCAGATGAGCAAGTTTCAGCCTGCGTTCATGGATACCAAGCTACACACTGTGACCAAGCGTGTCATCAGGCAGTACCTGGACAAGTACCCAGCCCCCATCACTGCTAACCGCCACATCTCTTTCCTACAAACGGCATGGAGTTGGTGCGAAGAGCGTCACCTGATCGACCCTAACCCCTGCATTGGTGTCAAGCCAAACAGGCAGGAGAGTAGGACTCGCTATGTCTATGACAATGAGTATGAGGAGGGGCTTGAGTGTGCACAGAAGTGGCAGTTCATTGCTATGGAGCTTGCTTACTGGTGCAGGGCAAGGCGGGCTGAGGTGTTGAACATGAAGTACTCAGAGATGGTGGAGGGTGCGGTCAGAGTTAACCGGACAAAGCGCAGTCAATCTGAGTACACAGTATCTCAAAGGATTAGCGAGATAGTGGAGATGTCGAGGTCGCTGCCGGGGTACGGCGTCTCTGATTACATAGTTAGAAACAGGGATGGTGTTCAAGTTACTACCTCAGCATGGGATAGTGCTGGCACTAGGATGAAGGACAGAATGAAGAAGAAAGGATACAAGACTGACTGGACTATCCACGATCTGAAGGCTAAGGGGCTTACAGATATGGAGAATGGATGGGCAGGACACAGATCAAAAAGAGCTCAGGCTGTGTACGAAAGGCTAGAGAAATGGGTTGAGCCTGTCTATGTTCACCCCAAAGGTCACTCCCATTCGGGTCAGGCATCTACACACTAGCCTCTGAAACCCGCGTAGTTATTGGCGCGGAATGCAGGAGTCGAACCTGCGACCTTCGGTTTCGTAGTCAGCCATACAACCCAGTGTTTATGCGGGCTACAGCCAAATTTGTGGGAGTGAGTTAGCAATCTATTGCTTATATACATCAATGACTTACGGCTCATTTTCGCGGTTCACTCCCAGTGTTTAGGCATCTCCATGGCTCGGTGGTAGCCAGTAGCGGGGGCCGATGCCAGCGGGAGGCACAGTCAAACCCCAGCTGGATAGGGGTGGGGTAGGTGGGATTAGTGGGCACCGCATTTAGTCCACAGGGGCGGTGGCAAACCTGCTCGTAGGCTATCAAGGAAAGCCCTGGACAAACTTAGTTTAACAGTCTGGGTCGAAACTGTGCCACTCGGCGGCTTCGCCGGGGTCATCTGAATAATCAGAGAGGTGTTCAAAGTAATAGGTGTTGCCGTCATGGGCTTCTTTCGTGGCGATGTAGCCAATAAGATTTACCCAATGATGAGATGGCCCATAGCACCAAGTATCATCATGCTCGGTAACGGACCAGATCTGATTGTCCGCATAGCCTGCGGCTTTAACCTGATCTATAGAATCAAAGTAAGCCCCAGACTCTTGGCGTATCTCGTCAAAGGGAAACTCCTCCTCAATTTCTGTTGGTTGATTCATTGCTCGGCTCCATGTTTCATTGCTATCTCTTGCCTTGCTTCATCGATGACGATATCCAAGCAGCTAGGGTGATAGGCGACGTTGTCCTCTCTAAACCATTTAGATGGGATGTCATCAGGCAGGCATTCGGGTGACCATTTAGCTGAGTGCCAGATGGCATTCTCACAGTAGTTGCAAGCTGGGTTATCCATTAGGGAAGTCCTCGTAAAGTTCAGCAGCCTCCATGCTAGGCGCCGTGCTTGGTGGCGATCTCAGAGCGGTAATCATGTACCACATCTTCAAAGCACCAAGAGTGATAGACCATGACATCACCGTCATAAGGTAAGTCATCGGGCAGATCATCAGGGAGGATCTTGCGATCCTCGTCACTGACAATGTAGTCGGAACAGTATTGACACGACCTCATTTCTTTCTCCTATTGTTTACGGTGATAGGCCTACCAGCTTTGTATCTGGCATTGGTTGTGCGCTTTATCTTCTCTTGATAAGTGCCGGACATATCAAGGCCAGACTTGCCAGTCTTTACTTGATTGATCTCACCGCCACGGGCTAGGAATTCTTCGACTGATTCATTGGGCATCATGCACGCCTCCGTTCTAGGTACTCGTCATAAGCAGCGGATCGTTGGAAGTCACGAATTAAACGGTCATGATAAAATAAGTTAGCAATACATTGCTTACCGTAGACATAGCCAAAGACATGGTCTACCTCAATGTAATCTTCATCTATAAAAAAGCAGACAACGATGTCTAAGTCAGGGTGATCCCATTGAAAGGTGTGCTTCTTAACATTAAAGCTCATAGCCCACTCCTTATAAATGATAGTCGGTCAACCAGCCAATCTCGATCCATCTCGCAGCGCTCTGCCATTAGCAGGATTTCTTGATGGCATTCATTGGTTACAAAGGGAATCTTAAGCACGTCAACTTCACCCCTTAAATAATACTGGGCGTCCTTAACGTAGCTCTCAACTTCACGTAAAGATAAGTCATCAAAATTTCTCATTTGGTTATGTCCTCTTGTTGAATAACTCGCACCGTCTCTCCGTCGCTAGTCCATTGGCTCTGCATTAAGCTCACTGCGTCGTCGGTTTCGTTGGGTTCATTGGTGATTCGCTCTGCATATTTCTCTGCATCCTTTATGCCGGTGGCAGGGAATACATAAGTAGTGAATAGATGCTGTCGCACCGTTACTTTGTAGAGAGCGAGGGGGAACTTCTTAATTATTGCTGGTGGCATTAGCTATCCTTTTAACTTGATCGCTGTATCGCCAGAGATCTGTTTCATAAATGATGTTCTTGCATTCGTAGCAGGCGTAAACATCAGCGCTTTTGGTCATCGGTTCCTGGCAGATATCGCAGTTAACTACCAAATTTTCAGTAACATCAGGCAACATCAGCCCTCTCCTCGTAGCTGTCGTAAGCAATTAGATCTTGAAGTGATAGCCCGTTGTCTTGATGTATGTCCCATACAGCAAGCTGCTCTCGTATGTACTGATGAGCTTTCTGCGCTTGAGATGATGCAGTGATGAGGGCTTGTGGTGTCTCCTTGAGTACCTTGAGCCAGTTGTCTAGGTAGCTGGCGTGATTCTCAAGCTGTGAAGATATGCCCCACTCAGCGGCAATGAAGGCAGCACCTAACTCAGCTATTAATTCCTCTTTCGCATAGTCATCTGAGCCAAACTCACAGGACATATCACGGTCGAGCCTTGTTGGATGCCCAGTACTATGAACGCACTCATGGGCTAACGTGGTACAGAAAGCATCAACACTTGAGAAGCGTGAAGCATCGGGCATCTTAATGACATCACGGTGGGGTGCATAAGCTGGCTCCCCTGCCTCTATCTCAATGTTCAATGCCTTGGTTAACTTGATAGCTAAGCCAATGTCAGCGGGGTGGTGATCGTGCAGCTTAACCTTTGCTGGATCAGTTACACCCTCGACTTGCTCGATGTTGAAGCAGTTATAGATACGCATGGTGAAGCGTTCCTCATCCTCACCATTAACTTTTTTAATGGACTTCTTGGTAAACAAAATGGGGACTGCTTGCCTGCGTTCATCTCCTTTTTCCCACTTAAGCTGGAGTCCTGCTTCCATGATTTGTGCCATAGTCATGTAGCGGTTGGAGGTAAACCCATGCTTCATGCTATGTACCCAGCAGGACAGGATGTTGGTGCCTGTGTAGGGCTTCTTGTGGACATGGTTTTGGGGGAGGGCAGTGGAAGGTGACCACTCTTTGCGCCAGGGAACAACACCATTCTCAATTGATTGAATGATGGGGTCGACGATACGGGCATAATTAATAGCCATAAGTTTGTCCTTGTTTTCACGAGTTTTGTACCTGTTTGGTACTGTTTGATGGTACTTTCTTGGTTACTAAATATCTACTAACCATTGGTAATAAGAAATTAAAACCTTAGTAAGCACCAAGAAAGAGGTTTGGAAATAACCTAACGAGATTACCCTTCTTCTTTAGTTTGCCGTTCACTCCCTCGTACAAAGGGATCTTGTAGCTGATCCTTTCTTTTTTGCTCTTGAATACACGGTATACCTTTCCGTCTTCTGGCTTGAAATCACCCAGACGCTTTACTACACGGTAAACAATAATGTCTTGTGTCGGGTCATCGGTGTGCGGTGCTATGTAATAACTCATGCTTCCTCCTCTAGTTTCTTAAGCCTGCCTGCCATGCCAAGGTAATCACTCTTCATTTGAACAAAACACCAGTTACAAATTGTCTGCAATGCCTCATAGTTAATGCCACTGGCTATGTAGTCATGAACGTTGGTTAAAGTTACTGAGGTGTCAGGGTCAAACTCTTCCATGAGCTCATCAAGAGTGATCATGTTCTCTTTCATTATCTTTTTGATGTCATAAGCATCAGCTTCGATTACCAAGTCATCGGACCACTCTTGAACATTTACGTGGATGGTGCCTGTTATATTTGTCATACGTTTTCCTCTTTTTAAATAGTGGTGAGGCTTGATGCCACACGCCCGCGCCCCACCGATCCTGGGTATAGAGTTGGGGAGGTACAATGGGCGCAGTGTGGGATCAAGCTGAGCGTTCTAGTTTTCAATCGTCTTTGTTATTAGTCAGCAATGATTGAAGAGCTAGGATGGCGGTGTTGTAAGCATCTAGCTCGCCTTCTTGGTAGCCCTTGAGGTATCGGCTTGGTGTTTTGTTGTTGCCAAATTTAGTAAGAGACCGTTGTTTTTGAACTTCAAGATAGCTGATAACTTTTATTAATTTTCTTGGGTGTATGTGCTTCATGCTGCATCTCCTTTAGTAAGAGGGGTTGGTTCCTTAAGAGCCCAGAAGTCACGATGGTTCCCCCCTGGCATACCGTCGTTGAGCTCATGACAATTAAAATGACGGGGCTTGATAAACCCGCCGAACATATCGCCGGTCATAGAAAACAGCCACGCCTCCTGCATATACAAGTGCATCACCCGCTTATGCTTTCTGAGTGCCAGTATCTCGTCTTGTTTTAATGACCAGTCAGATATGGATAAAACCTGTTCGTACTTCTGATGCTTGGGGTAGAGAGTTACGTCATCTAGCTTGTTAAACCAGAAGGGGAACCAAGAGGGCACGGTGTCTAGCCGTAAGGATAAGAGGGCAAACAGTTCCGCATCGTCTACAGGCTTAGGCAGCGGGTAGTATTCCTTGATGGGTCGGGTGTTGTTGTAATCACCTATCTCAAGGCCGTTGTCATGGTGGATTTCAAACTCACACATAAAGATTGCTTGAGATTGTGATTCATCCTCATTCATCCAGTGCTCGTCAGACTTCCAGCCTGTGTGTATGTACTCAGAGTAATCAAGCATTAGCCTCTCCTTTACCTAGTAATGTGATGGCTTCCTTCATGGTGCATCCCCAAAAAGCCAGAGTTACTGCATCAACTGTGTGTCTATCGCAGTTACCATTGATATATTCCTTGGCTAAGTAGTTCAGTGCGTGTGGTGTCCAGAGTTTGTAACCCTCGCCTTCTACCCAGCGCATCCTGTTAGCATCTAGCGTGTCATCAATTGCCATGTCTGCATCTCCACATTCGAGGATGTAGTTAGCTCCTACGCCGTAGTGATACCCGTCTTCGTCCCACAGGTTGTCTAATAATTTGCTAACGTGATTCATGCTGATCTCCTCACTGAGTAGACTTTAATGTCTGAAAAATGGGCAGGCTTGATGGCAAAGGAAACAACCTCAGCTTCGGGGTGCAGACTAAGTAGCTTGGAGCCAATGTTGTTGGGGTGTGTGTCGGTGTGTATGAGGAAGGGGAAGTCGAAGTGCATATCCTCTGGTGTGGTGTCCAGGATTTCGCGGTGTGTTGTGTAGTGAATTTCCATTGTGCATCTCCTTGTGTTTACGAGTGTTGGTGTGTTTCCGCATCTCCAGTAGTCCGTTGTGCTGGTGTATTAGTCTCTAATTTTTGGGATATTTAGATGAGCGCGCGTCTTATCGTTGCTCTCATGCTGGGGTGTCTACAGTTTTCAATTAGCCACTTCGCATCTCCCCGAGATAATTTTATGGTTACTCCCCGGTTCTTCTGACGCCATCTCTTCTGTCGCTCTGCATTTGTCAACGCTGCCATCTTTCAATCCTCTATAATTAAATACACAAAAAAGGGGCCGAAGCCCCTGATGGTTACTACTTAGCCTTGGCGACGCCATCGACGAAGTCATCTGTTTCTTCATCCTCTGCGTGTTTGCGTGGTGTGACTTTGAAAGACCACGCTGGTGCCTTGGGGTTAGCGCTGTGCACCGGCCAAGCTGCCAGATCGTACTCAACGCCCTCGACGTCGATGAAGCCCGTTAGTTCTGGGCTGACGACCTTCTGCTCTCCGGTCTCCTTGTCAGTGCCGTAGGTGGTGTACTGGTTCACCCAGCAGGCTCCACGGTTAGTGTTGTCATAAACCTGGTCTTTCGCTTTCTTCCTTAGTACTTTCTTAGCCATGTCTAATCTCCTTGATATTTACGACTTAGCAACCGGATTGGCCGCACTTACGACGCTCACTGGCCCAGTCGGTGTCACCCATCGGGCGGCGTCAGCCGAACGCGCGGCTCCATGCGCGTTTGACTCCGACTGGGACTGTGAGATCGTTTAGTGCGCGGCCTTCCGAGTTGCTAAGTCGATAAATATCAGGATGATTGGGCATGGCTTAGAAAGCACTTAGGAAGAAAGGGGAAGATCAGGGTTATGCCACAACACTTAGCGTGGAGGCTGGTGGGCATGAACCAGTAGCCAGCTACGGTGCTGATAAGGAGATCGGCTAAGAGCAGATGGTTGTCAGCCCAGGACTTACGGATTCACCGATGTCGTGGGCGTTGAGTTGCTACGATCTGGTGGCTTGGACTGTGCAGACAGCGCTTACCTCAAGGTAGCCGCGTAGGCTCTTTCAAGTCAGACCACGTAAATGCGCAGAGATGTTAGAAACAGACGAGTTCGTCGATGGTGTCGCCAAGGCATAAGTAGTCCATCAGGGGATTCGGCACCGATAGACTGGTAGACTATTAGCCTGTTAGTTGACCGTACTTAGGTGGTATTAACAGTCTGAATGTACTCATGAATCATATTGATAGTGTGAATGTTAGTGGGTGCTAACCTGTTAACTGTTGGTATGCTTAAACTGGTCTGGTGGCTCCCGTCCCTATTCCGGCCCATTCACGCGCCTTTTCCGACCATCTAGAACCTTCTGGGCGTTCCAGTTAGACCGGAGGGGGGGAAAGTCTCGGGTGTTCCAGTGGGAGGTGCCACCCAGATTTACTAGAAGCCGTTTTTGACTTTCTGATTTAAAAAAAGGGGAGGTTAGGATGCCTCCCAAAAAGGCTACCCAGCTGAGGACTAGGTAGCTGCTTAAACGTAACGAGGAACGAGTTCCTAGAGTCGGTTACAAGAAACGGAGGATAAGCGCAGCACTACACAAACAGTGCATAATTGAAATAAATGACGAGCAATCTAGGTTTCTACAAATCAATCCCTGTTTTTCAGGGTCTACTCTAACCACTGCTCTCGCGATTAGACAGGCTGTGCCATTTACGGTCAGGTCTCTCGGATTTCCCGAGCCTCGGCCTCGCAGCATACCTAGTCCCTTTACCTTAGTAGCAAATATATAGTAATTCAACCCTTGATTACTCATTCTTTTATGATATAAGCTCCCCGAAACTAGCAAAAGATTGCTTGAATGACGGATCAAAACCTTGAAAGTCATGCAGCTAAGCGTAAAGCTCATAAAAAGGCTGTAGCTGAGAGGAAGGCCGAGACAGGCAGACACCTTATGTCTGCTAGAGAGCAAACTCGCCAGATGCACGAGCTAAAGGCCGAGCTACTGACTCACAAAAAGGCCAAGTCTTTTGTTAACAAGCTCTTCGATATAGCAATGGATGATGACCATGACGGTCAGATGCAGGCTATGAAGATAGTATCTGATCGATTGCTGCCTAATGCTGGCTTTACCCTAGACTCCAAGAAGTCTACTGCCGTACAGATCAATATATCTGGCTTGCAAGTTAGCGCTGTAGACGGAAAAGACTCCTCCAGCACTAATGAGCCGGTCTCTTATCAGTAATGGCTAACCTCGATCTTGCATTATTGCCCTGGCAAGAAGAGGTAATGAAGGATGGCTCTCGCTTTAGGGTCATTGCTGCGGGCCGCAGAACAGGGAAGTCCCATTTAGCCGCTGTATCTCTCATCTTGAATGCCCTAACAGAGCAAAAGGGTAAGGTTTTCTATGTAGCCCCCACCCAAGGGCAGGCTAGAGATGTCATGTGGAGCACTATTTACGATATTGCTGGCGACATTATTGAGAAATCCCATGTCAACAACCTAGAGATCACCCTAGCCGGTGGAAATACTATCTATCTAAAGGGCGCTGACCGTCCCGATACCCTCAGAGGGGTGTCCTTAAAACATTTAGTTATGGATGAGCTTGCTTTTATGAAGCCTGATGTGTGGGAATCTATCCTAAGACCCGCACTGGCTGACAGAAAAGGCTCTGCCATATTCATTGGTACGCCTGAAGGCCGCAATCACTTCTATGATCTCTTTATAGGGGGCAGGACGTGGCCTGATTGGAACTCTTTTCACTTTACTAGCTTTGATAACCCGCTAGTTGACCCCGCTGAGATAGAGCACGCCCGTCAGACACTGCCGTCATTCAGTTTTCAGCAGGAGTTCATGGCCTCTTTTGACGCCAGAACGAGCGGCTTCTTCGATCCCGACAATTTTCTGTTTTATGAGACAACCAAGGCTGAGGGCGAGTACTACGTAAGCGTTGACCTTGCTGGCTTTAAGAATGTGGGACAGAGAAGGGCGAGGAAGAGGGACAACTCTGCTATTGCTATTACTAAAGTCACTTCTGATGGGCATTGGTATGTTGAAGATATTGATTATGGTCAGTGGTCGTTAGATGAGACGGTAAAACATATCTTTGCTGCGGTTGAGAAGTACAGGCCGAGAAGGGTGGGGATAGAAAAGGGTATTGCTCAGCAGGCTGTAATGTCCCCCCTGCAAGATGAGATGCGCCGAAAGTCTAGATTGTTTGTTATTGACCTACTGACTCATGGCAATCAGAAAAAGACAGATCGGATTGCTTGGGCATTGGCAGGCAGATTTGAAAACGGGCTAATTCACTTAAAGAAAGCGGATTGGAATGACCGGCTTATTGATGAGGCGGCTAACTTTCCCTCCGCTCTTGTTCATGATGACCTTTTAGACGCGCTCTCCTATTGCGACCAGATAGCGCAGGTTGCTTACCTAGACGGCATTGAGCTTCAAGACGAATGGGAGCCGCAGGATGCGGTAGCAGGGTTTTAGATATGGAAGAACCAATTGGTGTTCAGGCAGACCTTTACTCTTGGCTAGACAGCACGACTCAGGAATGGCGAGATCATTATGAGTCCAACTTTGCCAGCAAGCATGAAGAGTATTATCGCTTGTGGCGAGGCATTTGGTCGGAATCAGACAAGACCAGATCATCAGAGCGTTCAAGGATTATTGCTCCAGCTTTGCAGCAGGCCGTTGAGTCTGCGGTAGCAGAAATTGAAACAGCATCATTCTCTCAGTCGTTCATGTTTGACATTGTTGACGACGGTGAGGCTCCAATTCAGCCCATCCCGCAAGGCCAACAGCCTCAGAGTGGACCCCAGATGCCTGCGGGTGGGTTGGATGCCAAGGCAATAAGGTCAAGGCTCCATCACGACATGGAGAGAGCCAACTATCGGGCCGCAATTGGTGAGATTCTGATCAACTCGGCAGTTTATGGCATGGGGATTGGCGAGATTATTGTAGAGGAGTCAGTTGAGTACACCCCTGCATCCGTTGATGTTCCCGGAATGCCTCGTAATGCCAACTTAGTAGAGTATGGCGCGGCCAAAAAGGTTCGCCCCATCGTTAAGCTCAACCCTGTCCAGCCTAAAAACTTCTTAATTGACCCCAATGCAACCTGCATATCTAGCGCAATGGGGGTTTGTGTGGATGAGTTTGTAGGCATACACCATATTCAGCAACTTCAGGAGTCTGGTGTTTACCGTGATGTTGATATCACTGAAGACGCCAGCGACATAAGTTTGGTTGCAGATTCAGAACTGCCCAATCAGCCCAAGACAAAGGTACACGTCAAGCGGTATTACGGGTTAGTGCCCACTGACTTGCTGTTAGATGAGGGGGTTGAGCTTGAAGACGCAGATAGTATGTACACAGAGGCTGTTGTTGTTATTGCCAACGGTGAGGTCTTAAAGGCTCAAGCCAATCCGTATATGTGTGAAGACCGACCTATTGTGGCCTTCCCTTGGGACGTTGTGCCTTCAAGGTTCTGGGGTCGAGGGGTTTGCGAGAAGGGCTATATGTCCCAGAAGGCACTCGATGCCGAGATGCGGGCTAGGATTGATGCGCTTGCTTTGACGACTGCGCCAATGATGGCAGTAGATGCCACTAGAATCCCAAGGGGTGACCGCTTTGAGGTTCGCCCTGGCAAGATGATGCTAACTAACGGCTCGCCCCAAGAGTCAATCATGCCGTTTAATTTTGGACAGCTTAACCAGATCACGTTCAACCAAGCTGCCAGCCTACAGATGATGGTACAGCAGGCAACAGGCGCAATGGACGCCGCTGAAATGGCTAAGGGGCCAGCCTCGGATACAACTGCTGCTGGAATCAGTATGAGTCTTGGCGCGGTAATGAAGCGACAGAGACGAACCTTGGTTAACTTTCAGGAGTCTTTCTTTAAGCCCCTGATTAAGAAGACTGCGTGGCGGTATATGCAGTTTGATCCTGAGAAATACCCTTCTGCCGACTATCATTTCTCCGTTATCTCAAGTCTTGGGGTTATTGCTAGGGAGTATGAAGTCCAGCAGTTAGCTCAGATACTGCAAGTCGTGCCGCCTGATTCTCCCGTTCACTCAGCTATGCTCAAAGCCATCATCGGGCATCTCAATGTGACCTCTAAGGAAACGCTACTGGCAACTATTGATGCGGCTAGTCAGCCTAACCCTGAAGCCGAGCAGATGCAGCAACAGCAAATGATGTTACAGATGGAGCTAATGCAGGCGCAGATCGCGGCAGTGCAGGGTCAGGCCACAGAGTCTGCGGCACGGGCTGACAAGTATATTGCTGAGAAGGATCTGGCTCCGCAGGAGCTTATGCTCAAGTACTCCGACATAGATAAAGACGGAGAGATTGACAATGACTTTGAGAAGAAGGTTGCTCTAGCGCGGATGCTGATGGAAGAGGACAAGTGGGACATTGAAAAGAAAGAGCGCCTAGCAAACATATCTAATAAGTCTCAGGAGCAGCAAATGCTCCAGCAAATGCTACAGCCGCAACAGCCCCAACAGCCCCCAATGCCTCCAATGCCTTCAATGAGTGAGGAACCGCCACTGCAATGAATGCCGCTGTTAATGGTATGAGCTTGGTTACGATCATTGCGTTAATTCGCAAGGAGATTGCGAGTGCGCGTAACTTAGCTCCCCCAGGAAAGGATGGCGAGCAAGGTGCAAAAGGTGACGAGGGTGCTCAGGGGCCAAAGGGTAACCAAGGCCCAGTTGGAAAGCAGGGGCCAAAGGGCGGTAACGGCAAGCAGGGTAAGACCGGCTCCGCAGGCAAGGACGGCAAGGATGGGGATGACGGTGTTGGTATAAAAGACATCACTCAGGATGGCGATGACACTATCGTTATCACTATGACTGATGGAGAAGTTTATGAGCTTGAGATGCCGAAGGGTGGAGGGACAGAAGTTCGCTATCACTCTTCAGGCGGCGGTGGCTCTAGCGGCACTGTTGACCTAGCCCCCTATGTATTACGCCCAACTACCAGAATGTCTGGTTGGCTGGCTTATCGTGAAGATGGCAATAAGGGTGAGTGGGCTCCAGTAACCACTGACCTTGTTACGGTTAACCCTAATCAGTTTAGAGATGCCAAGGGCAGGTTTGCTCCAACGCCAAAAGAGCTTGAGAGCATTGATAACCAGCGCGACGTTAATGAGTTCTTGTACGGAAAGATACAAGAAGTAGGTGGGGAGCATGAAGACTTTGCTACTCAAGAGTCTTTGGCTAAAGAAGCCGAGATGCGCCGTGAGAAAGATGAGTTTCTTCAAGATCAAATCAACAACAACCAAGCTAACATTGATGCTATTGAGATGCCGAGTCTGGAAGGCTACGCCACGGAAGAATATGTGGACGGGGCAATCGACGCCATCCCTGAGACCGACTTATCGGAATACGCTAAAACTGAATACGTTGACGGCGCAGTTGGCTCGGAAGCAGGGACTCGCCGCGTAGCGGATGAGGGGCTACAGCAAGAGATCAGCACCCTCTCTGACACTGTTGCTAGCCTAGATATTCCTAGCTTAGATGGCTACGCCACTGAGGAATGGGTCACTGACCAGATAGACGCCATACCCGAAACTGATCTTTCTGACTACTACACCAAGACTGAGGTTGATGAATCTCAAAGCACCCAAGATGACAGGATCACTGTTAACGAGGGTGGGATAGCTTCAAATACTCAGTCTATTAAGGCAGAGGCAGAGGTTAGAGAGCAGGAAGATAGTCACCTACAGGCAGAGATAGATCAGATAGCCTTGGCGCTTGAGGCGCTGTTAGTTCAAAGGGAAGCAGGCCAGTGGAAGTACATTGGCTTTTCTGGTGACAACATCCCCCGAAATCCCGGCGAGTTCTCTCTTCTATCTGATGACCTCTCATCTGCTGAGAATAACATCACAATCAACCAGACTGACCTTGGTGATAAGTTTCACGGGTTTGCTGATACAGCTGTAGGCGACTATGTAGAGATTGTTGACCTCGACAAGCCTGATGAGTACGCCCTGTTTATTGTAGACAGCGAGCCTAATGGTACTGGCATTGTCTCAATGAACCTCAAGCTCAAGGACAAGGGTAATAACTTCCTTGTTGGGACTACATGCGAGATTAGATTCTTTCAGCTAAATGAGCAGGATCTGGACTTAACAGAGCTTGATGCTAGATACCTGAAAAAGAAGGGTGGCAAGACTGATGGAATTCTTATCCTTGGCTATGACGAGGAAGTAACAAACAACGAAGCGGCGGCCCAGATTGGCTTTGTTAAAGAGTACGTTGACACTGCCATTGAGGGAATAGAGTTCCCAGAGACAGACCTTTCTGATCTGGTCAGCAAGACCGGCGGCGATGAAATGGAGGGGCCGCTAAAGATCAATGCCCAAGACCCCTCCAACGGACGCGGAACCAACTTTGTTCAAACGCTAGGCGTTTTTAGTAAATCAGATGGCAGTGCGTTGCGGCTGGGTACAACCCGTGACCGCGTATATGTTGGTCACAACGACACATCATTCAATGGCCCCATCAAGGTTGAAGAGATTCAATCGAAGAAAGAGGGAGAGGGGGTTCAGCTAAGTAGCGAAGGCACTGCAAGTGACCACCTTGTTACCAAGGGCTATGTTGACGAGGCTGTAGACGGAGTTAGTGGCGGGGGAGACATTGACACCTCCGACCTTGTTAAGAAGTCAGGCGACACCATGACAGGTACGCTGACGGTTCCCCGCTTTGAGGCCAAAGATCTTGATGGAGAGGCGGTTTGCTTAATTGCGGGTAAGGCGACCGGAACGGCAACAGCCTCTCGGCTAACCTTCAGCAACACAGGCTACCAGAATGCCTACGGAAATATTGAGTGGCATGGTCAAAACGCCGATGGCTGGTTTCAGTTTAACAAGGACGTTGATCTCAGCACTAACGGCCTGCACTCGGTAAATAACATACGGCTTATTGGCAATAAGGCTATCCAAGAGGCCCAGACCACTAGGATTAAGTTTGACGGCAAGGTGGTTATCACCAGAACCGGCGACAACAAAGACGGCTTTGTTATCAAGGGCAGTAATGATTCTAATCTTCTTAGCGCCTATCACAACTCATCCGACCTTGACTCTATCAATTACACGGGCAAGACAGGTGGCTCTACAAACCTAGCTACCTGCGGATATGTGAACAGCATGCTTGGCGACTCAAAAGGCTCTCTGATAAACCACATGGAGCGGCTGTATAAGAAGGGCAACGGGACTGACGGCAAGACTTTCTACTTTCAAAATCAATACAGTTCACCCACTAGTTCAATGAACGACTTTCGCAAGTTTAAGTGGAAGCTACCCGCCAGCCATTACCTTATGTCGATGGTTAGTGCTGGCAGAAATATGGGATACATCGTTGTTACTAACATGAGCGGTAGTTTGCAGTATCAGTGTCAAGTTTCTAACTCTGAAAAGAGCGGGTATTACATAACGCTGGAGCTTGATCACGCAAATCACTATGGCAGCAACATGATGGGTGACGATGGTTGGTACATCGTTCATTTGTTCGCCTTCTTGAGGGAAGCGTAATGTCAATAATTAGCAAGAAGCAGTTTGATGAGTTGGTTCAAAATACGACTAAATACCTCTCAGAGTACCAAGAGCGTTTAATTGCTATGGAGGCAAAGTTGCGAGACTATGATTCTAGGCTGGCCCATATGGAGCAGCGGAAAAAGCCCGGTCCTAAGCCAAGGGTAGAGCAAGCGGCATGATGACGGAAAAGGAAGAAGAGGCGGCTCGCGATCTGTTTCTAATGCCAGGATGGGAGGCGCTGATTGCAGATGTTAATCAGCAGATGGAGATGTGCAACCTAGATGCCTGTGACTCAGCAGATGATCTATGGTTTAACAAGGGTCGGTTAGCGGCTCTTAGAATGTTTGCTAACTATGAGTCGTATGTTCGATCTTATAGTGAGCAAGAAGAAGCTGATTATGAGCTTCAATGAATTTGCCCTACGGTGGGGTAGATCCAGTGATAACCCGCAGGGGCCGCTGGTTTTTAACTTGATAACCCTTAAGAGGGCCGAGTAATGAGTGCAGAGATTATTGAAGAAGATACCAACCTGTTAGAAGCAGGGGACGGAGAAACCATTGCTGAGCTTTTTCCTGAGAACTCCGAACAGGAGCAGGCAAATGTTGCTTACGAGGGTGAAGCTATGCCCGAATCTAGTAAATATTTAGTAAGCGAAGCAGAGGAACCTGAACTGCCAGAAAAGTACAGGGGCAAGAGCGCAGCTGAAATAGCTCAAATGCACAGGCTTCTTGAGCAAAAGCTCACAGAGCAGGGTGCCGAGCTAGGCAGTGCGCGTCAGACATTAAATGCCATGGCTCTTCAACAAAAATCAACGCCAGACCAACCGGAACCAGAGCCTATCTCTGAATCTGACTTTTTTAGCAATCCGGCAAACACGGTGAACCGCGCTATTGAAGAACATCCCAGCATAAAGCAGGCACAGGATATGGCCCGAAAGATGGCTATCGCCCACGCCCAGCAACAGCTAATGCAAAAGCATCCTGATGCGAGAGAAATCGTAGACGACCCTGGCTTTAGAGAGTGGTTAAGCGAAAATCCCGCAAGAGCGCAAAGAGCAGAACGAGCGCACGTTCAGAATGATATTGCTGAAGCGGATGATCTGATCTCAACGTGGAAAGCACTAAACAACGTGGTTGCCTCTGCTAAGCAAGTTGGCAAGAAGGCTCAACAGAAAGCCGTTAAAAACGCCAGCACTGGTGCAGTACGCGGCAATTCGGACTCGGCGCACAGCAAGCGGATTTACCGCAAGCGTGATTTGCGTCAACTCAGAAGCACAAATCCCGAAGAATACAACGACAGAAACGAGGAGTTTCGTCGTGCCTATCTCGACGGGAGGGTTCGCTAACTCTTAAGGAGAAGTAACATGGCTTTAGATCAGACATACGCTAAAGGTGATAGCGTTAACAACACCAACCACGCAACTTTCATTCCAGAAATGTGGAGTGACGAGATCATTGCTGAGTACGAGAAGTCTCTCGTAATGAAGCCTTTGGTCAAGTCTCTCAAGGTATCAGGCAAGAAGGGCGACACTATTCGCATTCCTATGCCTGTGCGTGGTGAAGCAAACAAGAAGGTGCAAGAGACGCAGGTAACTTTGGTTGCCGACACCTCTGGCGAGAAGATCATCAGCATTGACCAGCATTGGGAATACTCAAGGTTCATTGAGGATGTCACAAGCCTTCAAGCTCAGCCCTCTATGCGGGCGTTTTATACAGATGATGCCGGTCACGCTTTAGCAACTAGGGTTGATTCTGACCTTATTGCTGCGGCATTAGCTGGCTGGACTGTAACGGGTCACGCAACTGACACCGGATTGGTTGTTCCTGCGGTTCCAGGCTCGGCGGGAGATTTTTCCGATCAGGCTTTCCGTGACGCAATACAGGTTCTCGATGACGCTAATGTGCCTATGGATAACCGCAAGCTGGTTATTCCTCCATCGGCTCGTAATCACATCATGGGCATTGATCGCTATGTATCTAGCGACTTTGTAAATGGTCGTGGTGTTGTTAACGGCAAGATTGGCGAGCTATATGGCGTAGACATTTTTGTCAGCACCAACCTTCCCGATAACGGAGAGGGTGAAAAGCCATGCCTGTTGTTCCATACAGACGCGCTGGTAATTGCTGAGCAGATGTCTGTCCGCAGTCAGAAGCAGTACAAGCAGGAGTACCTGAGTGACCTGCTTACGTCTGACACTTTGTATGGTTATGACGATTACCGTCCTGAGTGTGGCGTAGTGATTTACGTCGCTAACTAAAGCACCTCTAACGGGGCGGTCTGCATGACGCCCCACTTCTTAAGGAACAGAAATCATGGCATATGAACCCAATCAAAACCCAAAATGGGCAGAGCGAGACAGCTTAGATCCTAGTGACTCTAGACGAATCATCAAAGGCGCTGACTTTGGGCGTGAGTTTGACAGCATTAAGACCGAGTTTGACCGAATTAGTCGTCACGGCGTAGTGGCAAGCTGCAAATACAACGGCACAGAAATTATGTACAACCAAAACATCGTCAAAGTGTCTAACGGCTGGAATGGCGAAGATGGCTTTTTAGCCGGTCAGTACAAAGTGTGGTTTGACACAGAGATAGCAGAATTTGATCAGCATTATGCACCTGTCATTACGGCGTTTCCCGCCATTGTCAACGGTCTTCCAACGTACCCCGTGACCATGGCGCTTCAGGAGTTTTACGCAGATGCTGTGGTATTCACCGTTCATCAAATCGGTGGAGCAGAAAATGGCGGCCCATCTCAAAATGCTGTCGGGTTCGCTCTGTTAATTGTTGACATGGCGAGCGACTAACATGGCCTATACCCCCATACATGCGTGGAAGCGCAAGGACAAGCTGCCCTCTAAAGATCCGCAAAAGATCATCTATGGCGAACAGCTACAGGATGAGTTTGACGCAATCTCTAGAGAGCTTAATGACCTAGACGGGCAGGATGATTTTAGTTTTTATTCACTATATGGCTCGTCCGTGTATGGGGTTGCCTTGTACGGCATAGGCGCTGAAGGTAACTATGATGACGCTCAGATTAGGGCTGATCTATCGGCAGAGACTAGCGCCAGAATAGCTGGGGATGCTGATCTTCAGACTCAGATTGACAATCTCCCGTCAGGCGGTGGTGGTGGAAGTACGTGGGACGGGCTAACAGGCAAGCCCGCTGAGTTCCCACCAGAGGCTCACGGGCATGAGGAGATTGCCAAGGACGCCGCATACATAAAGTATGAGGGCGATACTTGGAAGGCATCCCCCAGTATGGAGGTAGATGGCAATCTGTCTGTCAGTGGCGACTCAACCCTGACTGGCGGCCTTGAGGTAAGTGGCAACATTGAAGCTAGTGGCAGCATTTCTGTTGATGGTGATCTAGCTATTACAGGAAAGATTGAGGGCGATCTCACTGTTAACGGCAACATCACAATTGACGGTGGTCAGATTGTAGACCCTGACGGCAATCCTTCTGGTGGTCTGTCTACCCATGTTGGCCCTGATGCTCCCGACCCTGCTGTAGGGGGGCAGATGTGGCTGAACAGTGATGACGGCTACCTCTATGTTTACTACGAAAACGCAGGCAATCCTACGTGGATGGCTGTGGAGCGTGAAGGCGGGTCTGGCGGTGGTGGTGATGGCGGTGGTGGCGGTCTTGAGGGTGTAATTCTTCAGCTTGACGGCGAGGAAGCTGGCTCCAGCTTTACAGACAGGGCGGGTAGGACCACGGTCACTGGCGCTGGCGGTGCGAAAAATAGCGCCGCTGACTCAAAATATGGTAGCGGGTGTCTGGATCTCGGAAGTGGCGCTGGGTTGGAGGTTAGCGGCGTCGATATGTCCATCATTGCGGCGGGTAGCTTCACCTTTGAGGCGTGGATAAAGATTGCCAGCACTGGCTCCGGGGGCAACAATAACAGATATCCAATATTTTCTCAGATGTCTGCCGGTGGAAATTCTTTTTACTTTAACTTAGTAAAGGGCGGCGCGAATTTCTCCGCAATAGGGTTTACGCACGTTGCTGGTTATAGCAACTCATCAGGCGAGCATACTTTACAGGAAGATCCGATGGATGGCGGATGGCATCACTATGCCTGTTGCTGGGACGCCGATAACAACAAGTCTTACGTGTTCTATGACGGCGTGCTGAAAGGCACTTCGCAGGCATCTCAAGGCCTTTCCATTACGGGAGGTAAAATAATGATTAACAGGAGTGCGTACACATCCGTCGACGATCAATTCGGAGACGGCTTATACGACGACATACGCGTCAGTAACTATGTGAGATATACATCCGACTTTTCCCCGCCGGGAGAGCTTGGTACAAGTAGGCAAGCCCTAGTTCGCAATTACACTGAGGACAGTAACGATGCTGACCTTTCCTGATCCTAACGTAGAGACGGAGTACACCGACCCCAATGGCGCTGAGTGGGAGTTTAACGGCACGGGCTGGGTTAGGCAGTGCGAGTCTTCCGGCGGTGGTGGTGACGCTGTTGTTAAGGACGCTCAGGTTTCTTCTGGGTACATAAATCTTGGCGCCACTGGCTATGTTTCTCCTGCGTCCCCCGACAAAGCGTCCACGCCGATCTGTTTTGGCGGAGACATTTATCGGGTCTTTTACCAGCCGGCCGCAACTGGGGCTAATTATCTTAGATACTCTCACTGGCAAATTGACGACGTAGGCGACGCCACACAGATTGGTGGCCTTAAGATGGTGGAGATCCCAACCAGCATGACGGCAAATGATGTTATCGCATCAGGTTCAACCCCTCCGCCTTGGGACGCCCGTCTAAAAAACTACCTATTCCGTAGCACCAATCAGTCTTACGGTGATGTTTACTTCAAGCAGAACGCAGATAAAACGCTGTCCCTTGGAAGACTGCGGGATATAGGGATGGATAGCTGGTTTTGGAACTCGGAGACGCGCACTCATGGGTGTTTTGTAAGCAGTGACGGCGAGAGCCTTGTCTTCGCCCTTACGAGAAGTAATAGCACCGGCGGCGGTGTTGCAAGGGTCGGCATAAACGAGACAGGCGGCGACCTTGAGCTTCTTGAGAAGAGCGACGGCGCCCAGCCGTGGGGCTCACGAATTGCCATTACCGAGGCTGAGTACGAGGGTTATGAACGCCCCTGCATATTTTACTCATCAATGACGTTTTCGGGCGAGTACGTCACATATAACTATTGGACGCTAACCCCCGACCTGCAAAGCATTTCCTCACTTGCCGACTCAAACATACAGCCGCAACCCGGTCAGACAGTAAGCTCTGGCGCCTTTGCCGCAAGATACCGAAACAATCGCGGACTTGCTTGGATTACGGAATTGAGTGGCAATTTTAGCTCAATGGCTGGCCCTGTTGTGAAGGCAAATGGGGTTATTGATAGAGGCGGACCCCATGTTGTTAATAAAGAGGAGGTCGGAAAGAGGTTTAATTACGGCATTGGCAAGGGCGTGGTCGTTTCTGAAACAAATCGCACATCTGCTGGCTGTGGCGCTGTTGGATCAACGTGCGGCGTTTACGCTCAGGGTGGTGAAAAGCTGGACACAAACAACCAATACCTTCCCTATACGCCTGCCTACTTTACCGCCGATAGCTACTACTACCGCACGCAGGTGACTGGTTCCACAGTAAGTTATTGGCGTTCTCAGGGGTGGCAATTACAAAGCTCTGCTACCGCATACGGGCTTCCTGCGTGTGCGAAAAGGCACATGGTAAGGGCGGGGGAAAACGATCAGTTTTATGTTAGCAACGGTGACGGTTCAGACGCTTACATGTACGTCTGGGAGGACGCCATTGCGTTTATAGAGACCGGCGTCACGCTGAAGATGACTGAGAAGCTAAAGAGAGTATCAGAACAGGCCGCTGAGTTTGCGGCAATTGAACAGAAGTAAAGTTTAGATTATGAGCATTCAAACCAAAGAATCAGAGGAATAAGCCATGGCAGTTAAGGAAGCTGTATTAATTGTTACTGCAATAGCCTTAGCTGGCTGCACTAGCGTCGAAGAAAGACAAGCTCATATGCAGGGTCAGATTCAAATGATTCAAGTGCAGAAAGATTCTGAAACAATGCAGAAGACGGCTGAAGCAAATGCCAGGGCAAGGCTGTATGAGGCTTTGGCGGCTGTTGCTGTGGCAAATCCAGAGCAGGCTTCTGCGGTGACCGTGGCCTTAGCGGTTCAAGGGGTTAGCTCGGAAGGCGCTAGTAACAATTCTAAGATAGTCCCCTTACAGCCTTTGGTTAACGAGAAGCTGGAGTTTGCAAAAGCATTTGCGGCTCCTTTGGCTAACGTCACTACTGCGGTAGCAACGGCTTACATCAATGCTGATGTAGCTAAGACTCAATCTAACAATGCAGCAAGGGTGCAGATAAATGATGCTCTACAGGATTCAAGGATCGTCGAGTCGGTTGCGGGCGTGGGTCTTGCGGCGGCTGAGGCAGGCGGATTGTTTGTTAGCGGTGACAACTACACGCTTAGCGATATGGCAAGCATCTCTCAAGATTCGTTTTCTACTGTGGAGACGACAACGACAACTACAGAAACGTCTACGGAAACAAATACGTCTAGTTCGATAGCTGATAGCTACAACCCTGAGACCACTAGCACAACAGAGACCACAGACTCATACAACGATATGTCGGATAACACTGACAACTCTTATGTCACTTATGGTGGCGAGCAGATGACGTTGGCACAGCTAGTGACTTTCTTGCAGGAGAGTGGCGAGCCTTACTCATTTTCACTGGGTGAGGATATATACACAGACGATGTAGTAGACGAGGAGGAACAGGGCATGACCTGTGTTCCTACCTTTGAAGGCTACGTCTGCACTGGAGGCTGAAGATGTCTCAGGCCCAGCCAGTAACAAACTCCTCACCTATGGACAACCTTACAGATGAGGAAAAGTCCAAGATCCTGACCCAACTGGCAAACACCAGTTCCGTTCATGGTATTGATCTGTCTAATCCTCAACTGGATGAGAGTCGGCCCCCGAAAGCTATTCAAGGAGAGGATGGAAATTACTATCTTAATAATGAGTATGTAGATGCTAATGGTCAGTGGCAAACAAACCCTGATTACAGCACCCCTGTCTACTTTTTCCACCAGCCTTTGGAGGTGGGTAATGCCTATGGGAACTATGCTGAATACAGCGAGGATCTAACCTCTGCTACTAAGCAAGGCAACTGGATGACAGAGGAGCAAGTCAAGGGATACTGGGAGGGTACGTTTGATACTGGCTCTATCAACATGGACGTATTCAAAGACCAGCACCCTGATATGACCTTCGACCAGTACATGTCATACCTCAATGACAATACTCAGCTACATGGTCAGGGCTACACCATCGAAGATAACCCAGAGATGTTCTCTGCTCTGACAGATCAGTACGGAATCAAGACATCGTTTCAGGGTGACACTGGTCATATGTGGGGCTGGAACGGTAGCAACTACGAGAAGACGTATCACGCCGATAAGAGTACGCCTGTAGGGGATATGCTATTTAGCGCGGCACTTGGGGCTGTGAGTGCTGGTGCTCTGGCTCCTTATCTTGGCGGTCTTTCTGGGGCTGCGCCTGCTGCTGGGGCCGCTGGGCCTTCCGCTCCGCTATTAAGCAGTGGGGTCGTCAAGGGAATATCGGCTGGTGTAGGGTCTGCGGCAAGTCAGGGACTATTGACAGGCTCTATAGATCCTCTATCCGTCTTGTCTAGTGCAGTTGTTGGCGGGGTTGATCCTGGCGGGATGCTTGGGGACAAGCTGGGCTTGGTGCCGGATAATGTAACGGCTGGTTTTGTGCAGGGCGCCAGCAACTCTGCGGTAGGCAATCTAATAACCGATGGCAGTGTTGACCTTCAAGGCGCATTACTGGGTGGCGCATTGGGTGCAGGCAAGAATGCACTGATGGATTTTTTTAATGACTCGGATCAATTCTCTGCTGAATCAGAAATGAGGAGGATTGAGCTAGAGCGCGAGCTTCAGGGTTTGGAGCCGCTTTCTACCAAGGATCTTTACGCTGAGGCCATGTTTGGCAACATGACAGGCCGCTCTGATTTAGGCGGCTTAATAGGAGATGACGGGTTGCTGTCATTTATTCCTACAGTCAAAACGGGCGGCCTTAACAATCTGTTGGGCGGCGGCTATCTTGACCCTAACTCTATATTTACAGGGCCAGATGGAAAGCAGTATACGGACATTGAGCTCTTGCAGGAGGGCATAGATCCTGCGGCTGTCCACGCTGGTCAGGTAGAGGGCTATAGCCACAGTTTAACTTCTTCAGCGGGTCAGCCTGTCAATTTTCAGCAGGGCGGGTTGTTGGGTGCACTTGCTGAGCAGGAGTTTAAAGACAAGTACGGGGTGACGCCAACTGAGTTCTTGGATAATGGCGGAACTGTAGATAAGCTCAGGGAAATGGTGGCTTATGGGCCTTTGGATGAGACTTATAACTGGTCAAACAATCCACGGGGGGACTCGCAGTGGGCAGGCTTGCTTACGGGAGTTGATGGGTCATATACCACTGGCGCGCTGAATGATGATCGTCAATATCAGGATAATCCTAACTATGTTATTCGTGACGCATTAAATCTCACGAGCGCTCAAAATACGGTTGCTAATGCTCCAGCCTCTAGCGGCGGCTCTCAGGCAATCATTAACCTTGGCGCAGGTGAGGTCACTGTCCCTGCCAATGCTGTGCTTCCTGGCTCTAACATGACGGTTATTGATGCCATTTCTCAGGGGATTATTGATGGGATCTTAGTGGGCAGTGACAGTGCTGATTCTGGCAACAACACCGCTACAAACAACACCGCTAACAGCGACAACACCGCTAACAGCGACAGCACCGCTACAAACAACACCGACACCGCTGTCAACAGTGGCGACACGCTGGCTGACTCTTCAGCCAACGGTGACACCACTAACAACGGTGACACCACTAACAACGGCGACACTGCTATTAACACGGGCGACACGCTGGCTGACTCTTCAGGCAACGGCGAAACTGTTAGTAACACGGGCGACACGCTGGCTGGCTCTGAAAATACGGTGTCGACAACAGGTGACGTGTTGCCTTCTGGCGGCGGCGGCGGCGGCGGCGGTGGCGGCGGCTCGTCACCTTCTCAGAGTAATGGCTTGCCACCGTTATGGGGCGAGCTATTTGGTTATACGAAGATAAGCCCTTGGGAAAAGGCGCGGCTGAGTATCCTAAATGATGCTGTGGCGGGCTTAACGGGTGACGGCTTGCTTGGCTCTTATACGCAGAAGCAACCTTATATGCGGCCGAACCGAGATCTAATTGACGCAGGGATACTGTCATGAATTACCTAGAGATGTGCAATGAGGTCTTGGTCAGAATGCGTGAGCAAGAAATTGAAAGCGTTGATGACTCGATGAATGACCCACAGCAGAAGCTGGTTGCTAAGTTTGTTAATGATGCCAAGCAATTTGTAGAGCGCAGTCATGATTGGAATGCGCTAAGGAAGCTATGGGTGATTGACCTAGCTCATGAGGTACACAAGTACAATTTAATGGGGGCTTCGGAGCAGGCGCGTATTTACCTTGTTCGTTACGTATCTGGGGCTGTGCTTCACGAGGCTAATCCTAGATGGCTAGAGACAAAGACGGGGGAGTCTGGAAATCCTCACTGGTATTCATTGGGTGATGTGCACAATCACAGCGTTACGCTAAAAGTATGGCCTTATCCTGACAATACTTTTGGCGACTCACATGATGTGTATGAGTTTGCCGAGGCTGAGTTTGATGGAGATTCTTACCTTGGCTCCCCAGATAAGACATTATTTGCTTATGGATTTGCTCATCAGGGCAGGCTTAAGAATGATGAGGACGCAGTGATAATCCCTGAAGACCCTGTTCTTTACTACGCCCTGGCTTACTCGGCTAGGGAAAGGGGGGAGGCTGGTGGCGCATCTAGCGCGGAGCTTTTTGGCTTGGCTAAGCAATATCTTAGTGACGCAATTAGTCGAGATGTTGGCAACTCTCACCTTGAGTACATCTGGAAGGCTGGATAATGGGCGCAAATCTTAGGCAGTTAGCAATACAGGGGCCGGGATCTCAGGGGTTAAATTCTGAGTTCAGCCCTTTTCAGCAGAGCATTGAGTTTGCGCTTAAGGCTGACAACTGCGTGATTGACAGGGTTGGCAGGATAACCTCTAGAGAGGCTTTTGCTAATTACGTCAGTGATCACAACCTCGATATGACAGTTAACGAGCAGTTTGATGTTGTGCGTATTGTCACTATGGAGCCGGAGGGAATCCCACATCAAGCCCCCATCAATCCAGATAAGGCTGATTTTTACTACGAGGCTAAATACACGGAGGGGAAATACAGTAACTACGGGCTTGGTACAAGGAACGCCGAGCAATTCTCTATGGCTAAGTATGGGGTGGGCAGATATAACTTTGACCGATATAACTTAGACAGCAGGGACAAGGACTCACAGCCTAACGTTACATTCTGCTTGGTGGGGATAGGGCGGCTTGGCGTCGGTGAGACAAAAAACAGTCGATATGGATTGGCTCGATATGGCGCTGCTCCGTATGGCGGCGTAGCTGTTGAGTATACGGCCTTTGATCGCTATGTAGGCGCTGTTATGGAGGACGGCAAGCTAAGGGCTGTCCCTGAGATACGTCCCTCACATGGCGCTACAAACGCTCAGTTAGTGCCCTTTAAGAGTGAGGTGTATATTTTCTCTAAGGGCGATGGCGCAATGGTCTACGACGATGGCGTCCCTTATAAGTTATCTGCTCACCCAGACTTTAGCCCACCGCGAGATGACACAGGAATTATTGTTGATGAGATTGATGGGGATATTGCTATCGCCGCTTATGGTCGTCTGTGGGTTAGTGGCGTTAACGGTGACTACGACACTATTTATTACTCTGATCTTCTTATTCCTCATCAGTGGTATGACGGCACTACTAATGAAAGCGGTGAGCCTGCTGATCCTCAGAACACCGCAGGAATCATTGATGTCAGAGAATACTGGCCCAGCGGCAACGACAGAGTTCAGGGCTTAGCGGCACACAATGGGTTCTTGATTGTCTTTGGCAGGCACTCAATCCTTATCTACTCTGGAGCACAGGGTGATCCTGCCGCAGAAGGCGGGCTACAGTTACAGGATGCTATCCGCGATGTGGGACTTGTTAATCAAGATGCTCAATGCAACATTGGTTCTGATCATCTTTTTGTGGATTCTCTGGGAATACGCTCCCTTGGCAGAGTAGTGCAGGAAAAGTCTGCACCTATTAATGAGCCATCAATAAACGTTGCCTCTGTTATCAGAGAAGATATTGAGCGGTCTAGGGATCTAGTCCGGCTTTTGCACCTGCCATCAAAATCTAAAATGCTATGCCTGTTTCCTAGCTCTGAAACGGCCTACTGCTTTCAGCTGGGCCAGCCTTCTGCTACTGGCGGCTTAAGGGCTACTAGATGGACGGGGTGTGACTTCTGGGACAGCGCTACATTACGCACAGATTATGTTGATAGGGAGTTGCTAGGGGCGCGCAATGATAGGGG
>JGI24915J38486_100614_pt1 | contig 36588 bp, 32 predicted proteins | sample LinPfosmplate3_FD_38486 | JGI IMG/M metagenome (IMG submission 38486)
TCGAGCTCGGTACCCGGGGATCCCACATATGCAGTGAAGCAAAAGTAAATAACAGAAAATTGCTTGTAGGTGACCTTGAACAGGATGATTGGGACAAACTGATGGAAGGTACAACACGGATGATGGAAGCACCCTTGTTAGTAGATGACCGTTCCGGAATTAATCCTAATTACGTTAGACAGGTGATTCGTCAGGCCAAAAAGGAATATCCTGATTTAGGACTAGTGGTAATTGATTATGTGCAGTTGATGCAGAGTAATATGCGTAATCCATCACGTGAGCAGGAAATATCAGAAATATCACGATCATTGAAGGGTATTGCTAAAGAATTTTCGCTGCCGATGGTTGTTTTGTCTCAGTTGAACCGAGGACTCGAGAGGCGTACTGAAAAACGGCCGATGATGTCGGATTTGCGTGAATCAGGTGCACTTGAACAGGATGCTGATTTGATAATCTTTATTTACCGTGATGAGGTTTATAATCCTGATACTGAGGACAAAGGCATTGCTGAAATAAGTATTGCAAAACATCGAAACGGTGAAATAGGGATGAAACGACTAGCTTTTATTGGACAATATACGAAATTTGCTAATTTAGCTCTTGGTGCAGGCAGTTAGAAATTAATTGCTTAAATCAGTAAAGTGCAGCTGAAATTAAACATTTATGCAGTTGCATTCCGTTGATACTGTTTTCACCATCAAATTCTGTGGCGTAATTTAAATGAATATGTTTTATCTGCAGACACAAGTTCACCTGAAAAAAATTTGCTGATGCAAAACATCGAAGAATTGCAGGAATATCTTGATAGTTTAACCCATGAGTCAAATCTGACGGGTCAGACTGTTGTCGCTGCTCCAGGTTGCTTACCGAATCCGTGTTTTCCGGATGTAATCGAAAAGGTTTTAAAGGTTGTAACTGAGGGTGAATGGGATGAACTAACTGACCGTGCCCGGAATTACTTGAAGTGGATTTCAGTAAAAGCGGAATCAATTGACGCACTTGCTCCACGAAAATTACAAACGACGACACGTGGTTTTGAGTTGTTGGCTATTGACAGAGATGGGAACAGTTTTGGTGAAATAGTAGAACGTTCACAAGAATTATCTATCCCTTCGGTCCTTGTACGCTTTGCATCACTGATCGCTACTTTTCTTACTGTACGTCTGTTGAGTCAACACATGGAACGTGATCAGGAAATTATGCCTTCCTTGACATTTTCGCAAAACGTAGACTCATTTTATCTGAATTATCCACGTACATTAAAGACACTGTTGGAGTTGTTTCCGGAGTATCAGGAGATGTTTTATTTTGAAATTAATGAAGAAGTCACTGAAGATTATTTAACAACTATCCGCGCACTGGCGGAAGATTTGGGGATTCGGCTTGCTCTTGATGATACCAATAAAATGAATGTTAATGTCCATCATCAATTGCTCGATCTTGCAGACTGGATCAAAATTGACTTTCAAGCAACTGCGTACCTGGAAGAACAACTGTTGGCGGGTGAAGGCGAAAATATTCTTCTGCATTTTGAAGAATATGCTCACGGTGCTCGATCACCGGTGATTGTGTTTGAAGGACTTCAGGAAACTTCGCCTTTAAAAGTGTTTTTTGAAGAACGTTGGAAACTGATTAATACAGTACTTTATTATCAAAGCAGGGAGCGGACTCCGGTTCCTCCATGGAACAAATATTTTGGTTTAATTCAGGATTATCATGAAGACAAATATGGTCTCTTTTTTAAAGGCTTGATCAATGAAAGCTAAGTTATTTTCAAGTCTTAATTTGCGGACAGTTATGCTGTTATTTCTTCTAAGTTCAGGCACGTTTTTTACTGCTGCTTGCAGTTCTACAGAATTAGCGACTGAATCAAGTACAGTACCTTCAAGTGTTTCCGGAACTGTCTTTGAAGCAGTGGTGGAATATGATGCGGGAGAAAACCCGTTAGGCATTACCTTTGGTGATTTCAATGGAGACAACAACACAGATATTATTGTGACAAGTCCCCGGCAACAGGATGGAATTTCAACTACTGCAAACGGCAGCATGACTCTCTTTCTTTATAATTCTTCGTCTACAAGTAGTTTTCCTTATACTTCCAGTACAATTACTCCTGCTACCGCAGAATGGCGACAGGATGTGATTTCAGCAGATTTCACGGGAGATAACATAACTGACTTGGTGGTTACACAAACTGCTCAGGACCAAATTAAATTATTAAGCAACGACGGCAGCGCGGCTTTTACTGATAACGGCAGTTTAACTGTAGGTGACGTGCCACTCAAGCTGCTTTCCGGAGACTGGAACAGTGACAATCAAACAGATTTGGCTGTGGTAAATCGTGATAACAGCAGCATTTCTATTCTACAAAACAGCAGTGGAGTATTTGCTGTTTCACAGACTTTATCTGTCAGTGAACATCCGATACAGATTGCCAGCGCAGATTGGGATGGAGACAATGATACTGATCTTGCGGTTTTGTCAAGGGACAGCACTTTGGTTCAAATCTGGTTAAACAGCGGCAGCGGAACTTTCAGTGCTCAATCTACGACATATACAGTTGGTACTTTACCGATCGACATGATTTCCGGAGACTGGAACTGTGATGGAAAACAAGACCTCGCGGTCAGCAATTACGGAGACAGTACTCTTTCGCTGATTTACGGAAATGGTACTGGTGATTTTGATTCACCGCTTTCAATCAGTTCCAGAAGTGGACCCAGGGCACTGGCTGCTGCGGATTTTGATAATGACAGTAAAATGGATTTTGTGGTAGGACACAATTTTCTTGTCAGTACTTCAGGAGTCTCTCTCTTGACAGGTGACTTTTCACTGACTCTCAGTGATAACACCTCTTCTACAGGTTATGCAAGCCCTGTTTCATTTGCCGCAAGTCTCGCAACAGACGGTGCCGCACCTGCGGATCTGGCAATTTCAGACGTAGATAATGATTCCAAACTGGACCTGTTGATTACACTACCGGTCAGTAAAAAAATTGCACTGCTTTCCGGAAAACAATATTCCGGTAATCTCTCCTGCCCCTGATTTTCATATTCAGTTTGACTGGTGATGCTAACAGAGCTACACTCTTAACGCTGTATCTCTGGAACTTGCTCAACTATATGATGCTCTTTTAAACTGATTTTGTTGTTCATTTTTCGGTAGAAGAAAATAAGACAGCAGAGGATAAATTACGAAGCACCTTGCTTCGATAATAATTTAATTGAAGCATTATAAAAACACACATTCACGAAAAGACAATATGCTGATTGTAGGAACATGGGGAGCCTTGTTGCTTTACATCATCAGTTGGATTTCAGGGCTTTTCCCTTCGCCTTTTGATGAGTCTTCCGGCTCAAAGGTTCAGGCATGGACTGAGCTTACAGGGATGCGTCTGGGCTGGATCATACATACTATTGCCTTACTTGGATTATTATGGACTAAATCAGTCTGGCCAACAACTTTTGTAAGTGACATCCTGAGCGTCGCCGCATGGGCCAGTATGGTGGGAATACAGGCCTTTCCAGAACGTCTGCCAAGTTTGGTCAACACATCAATTGTCCGACTATTTGCGATTCTGCTGCTGGGATTATCATTGATTATTTTTCAGAATCAAGTCTCAACAAGTGAAATTGTCTCGGCTCAAACCTGGCTTTATCAGCTTTTACTTGGGACACACATAATCATTCTTTTAGCAGGTTATGTTATGTTGGGAGTCGCCTGTGTGGCCAGTATCATCTTTCTATATCAGGAGCACCATCTCAAAACAAAACTGGTAACTTCGATGATGATCCGCTTTCCTGCGCTTGGTACACTGGATCGTCTCAGTTGGCAGGGAACACTTTGGGGTTTTTTAGCTTTGAGTATTGGTATTATGCTGGGAATATTAATTAATAAAGATGATCAGTCTTTACTGGCAAACTTGAGATTTGGAGCGTCAATCAGTGCCTGGTGCGTTTTTGCGATGCTTTTGCTGTTGCGTCAACTTCAGGCTCTTCGTTCCAGTTGGAAAGCAATTTGGCCGATTGTCGGATTTATTCTGGCAATGATGTCATTAATCGTGGAAATATTACGCTTGAATCTTCAAGAGTTAGCATAAATTCAGTTATCATCATCACAGCAAAGAACGTTAAGGCAGAAAACAGGAATCAGTTAATAATGAAACAAGCAGCTTGCGAAAAAATTCTTTTGGACAGTGAGAATAATTTGGAGAAGATTCAAAATGCTGTTAAAAAAAATTTAGGTGTTTCACTTCCTTTCTTAGCAGATATTGCTCACCATATTATAACTCCTCATAACAATTCAACCAGATCCCTGTTGTTGCTGCAAAGCGCAAGTCTCTTTAAGAAGCCTGATGACGATGTGATAGATATAGGCAGCACTTTAGAATTTTTACACACTGCATCTGCCTTGCACCGTCACATCAAAGAACCTGAAAATGCCAGACGTCACCAGCAGCATGTTCAAAAACTATGGGGTTCAGAGGCAAGTGTTTTGCTGGGTGATTATCTGCTTTCCATCTCATTTCAAATCTTAACACGCGTTGGTAATTTGGACGTGCTGGAATGTGTTTCTCTCGCCACACAAAATATTTCACGCGGACAAGTGCTTGAAATTTCGAAACCTACTCTTACTGCTACGCCAAAACATTGGCGGAATGTAACGCGTGACAAAATTGCAGGACTATTTGGGGCAGGTGCAAAAAGCGCGGCTTACTGGGCAAATGCTTCTCATGCAACAGCTTCGACCTTGTTTGCGTTTGGTGAAAATGTAGGCATGGCTGCACAACTTAAAGCTGAACTGGATGTTATTGATGACGAAAAGCGATTTCAGCAGACATTGAAAGACCAGGAATTGTGGGCACCTCTCTGCTTTTTACTACACGAATGTTTAACGGAAAGTGAGCTCAGTGAAATGTCTGAAAAGCTGCAGGGTGATTTTGAACTGGAGCAAATGACCAGCGAGCTCAGGGTGCTGTTCAATAAACATAAGCTGCATGAAAAACTGGAAGCTGAAGCAATGCGGGAGTTGGATAAAGCAGCAGAATGTCTGAGTCAACTTGAGATGGATTCAGCTCCTCTTCAAACTTTAACTTCATATTCAATACTTTGATATGCCTGATTCACTGAAAATTAGAATTAATTCCGCAGTTGCGGAAATTGAATTAAACCGTCCTGATAAAGCAAATGCCATGGATGAGGAATTATGGTTTGCGATCGGAGACTGTTTCCGTGAATTAGACGAAAATGAAGCTGTTCGGGTGTGCATTCTGAGCGGTGCCGGAAGTCATTTTACTGCAGGAATTGATCTTAAATTCTTACAGTCAGTGGGGCAGGAAGTTGAACGTTTTGACTGTGAAGGACGGAAACGTGAACATTTACGGCGCAAAATAATAAAAATGCAGGCTGCATTTACACAAATTGAAGAGTGCCGTAAGCCTGTATTAGCAGCAATTCACGGAGGATGCATAGGCGGAGGAGTTGATTTGGTAAGTGCCTGCGATATGCGTTACTCAACAAGTGACGCTGTCTTCCAGATAAAAGAAATTGATCTTGGACTAACTGCGGATGTCGGAACTTTGCAGCGCCTTCCCAAGTTGATTCCTCAGGGCATTGTACGCGAATTAGCCTACACAGGACGCAAATTTTCCGGAGAGGAAGCGCGTGAATTTGGTTTGGTCAACAGTTGTTATGCAGATCAGGAATCGATGATTTCTGCAGTCCGGAAGATTGCTGAGCAAATCGCGGACAAAGCACCTTTAGCAATACGTGGAGTTAAGGAAATGCTTTTACACTCGCGTGATAATTCAGTTGCAGACGGACTTAATTATGTCGCAACCTGGAATTCCGCCATGCTGCTTTCTGCTGATCTGGAGGAGTCTGTAATGGCGATGATGCAAAATCGTTCTGCGGAATATAAAGATTGATGATTGCGCAGTACTATCGCCTGTTGCGTGCAATTATATAAATATCCGCAAATGCTGTTCCAAGCGTAAAGCTCACAAAATTTCGTAATTAGCTGTTAATAAAGTTTTAAATGATCCCTCGCCTCAATCATTCCGAAAGTATTCCAGAAATTGTGAAAAGTTTTCTGGCAGAGCTGCGTCAAAGTAGTTTCTCCGGAGACATTCAGCATGATTACGGAACACGCCTGATAAACTCAACTGACAACAGCATTTATCAGGTTCTTCCGCAGGCAGTTGTTTTTCCGAAAAACTCAAGTGACATTCAGGCGGTACTGGAGTTGACAGCCCAACAAAAATTTTGTCACAGCATAAAAATCACTGCTCGCGGTGGCGGTACTGGCACCAACGGACAGTCACTTACTGAAGGCATCGTGCTTGACTGTTCACGTTACATGAACCGTATTCTTGAAACGAATTTTAAGCAGGGCTGGGTACGTGTAGAACCGGGGGTGGTACTGGATCAGTTAAACGAACATCTCGCGTCTCAGGAGGTGTTTTTTGCACCCGATCTGTCACCGAGCAATAGAGCTACTTTGGGTGGAATGGTCAATACCGATGCCTGCGGAAAAGGTTCACGCATTTACGGACGTACCAGCGACCATGTTTTAGCATTGTCATGTGTGCTCTCGAACGGTGAAACTCTCGAGTCCGTGCCTCTAGATGAAGATAAACTAAGTGCATACAAACAAAAATCAGGAATCGCGGGTGAGGTGTTTAAAGTTGTTGATCAGATTGTTTTGGAAAAAGCAGACTTGATTGAAGAAGTATTTCCTAAAATGAGCCGTTTCATGACCGGTTACAATTTGGCAAAAGTTTACGGAAATTCGGAAAAAAAGTTTAACTTAAACTATTTGCTTTCTGGATCAGAAGGCACATTAGCAGTTGTGAGTGAGCTTAAACTAAGGTTGACTGCTTTGCCTAAATACAAACGACTCTTAGTTGTAAAATACGAACATTTTGATGACGCGCTTCGGGATGCACAAATTTTGGTTGAGAATGATCCTGCTGCAATTGAGACGATTGACGAAAAAATTCTCAGTCTGGCAAAAGAAGATGAAATATATTTAAAAATCAAAGATTTCATTGTAGACGAAAAGCAGAAGTCAGGAAAAAAAACACGTCCGACTCGTACCATCAGTCTGCTTGAATTTTGCGGAAATAATAAAAATAAACTGGAAAAGCAGGTTTCCGCATTATGCAAAATCATTGATGCCAGGAAAAACAAATCCGGAGAGGCAACTGGTTACTACAGGACTGCTGATCCACAGGAAATAAAAGATTTGTGGAGTTTAAGGAAAAAAGGCGTTGGACTTTTAGGCAATACCAAAGGTGAACGCAAACCCCTGCCTTTTGTGGAAGATACGGCTGTTCCTCCGGAAAATCTAGCGGACTACATTCGTGAGTTCCGTAAACTGCTTGAGTCATATGGTTTGCAGTACGCGATGTTCGGACATGTTGATGTCGGATGTTTGCACGTGCGTCCTGCGTTGGATTTGAAAAATCCGCAAGAGGAAGGCTGGATCCGGGAACTTTCAGATCAAGTGGTCGCGCTGGTGAAAAAATATGGTGGCGTAATGTGGAGTGAGCATGGCCGTGGTTACCGTAGTGAATACACAGCAGAATTTTTTGGTGAAGAACTGCATCATGATTTACGGCGTATCAAAGAAGCGTTTGATCCGGAAAATCGCCTCAATCCCGGAAAAATTGTCACCCCGCTTTCTCAGGCTACGGACAAAGTGGTGTCTTTGGAAGGACCTTTACGGGGACATCAAGACCGGCAGATTGCTCCGGAATTGCTGAAGGAATATGAAACTACGGTTAACTGTAACGGTAACGGTGCGTGCTTTGATTATTCAGCGAAGCATGTGATGTGTCCGTCTTCCCGGATTACACGTGACCGTATTCATTCTCCGAAAGGCAGGGCCGGAATGATGCGGGAATGGCTCCGGATGCTTTCACTGAATCCGGAAAGAGAAACTTCAGTATCGAATAATTCAAGTGGGAATTTCAGTGGGGTTCCGCAGACAAAATCTGCTGCCGATAATTTTTTCAATAGTGCTTACAGCAAAATAAAAAATACCCTGCGTAAAAATCAAGGTGAGTACGATTTTTCGCATGAAGTTTATGATTCAATGGCCGGATGCTTGGTTTGCAAAGCTTGTGTAACGCAATGTCCGGTACATGTAAATGTTCCGGAATTCCGCTCAAAATTTCTAAATCTTTATCATTCTAGATATTTACGTCCACTCAAAGATTATCTGGTTGGTTCAACTGAAACAATCGGCCGTTTATTTTCAAACATACCGCGTCCAGTAAACGTATTTTTAAATTCGCGGTTGAACCGTAATTTGCTGAAGCATAAAGTTGGTTTAAGAGATTTTCCGTTATACAGTCCTGAATCTGTTAGGCAGCGTCTGTTGCAGGTAAATGCAGCTGAATTCGATTTGGATAAGTTGAACTCGCTTTCTCAAGAAGAATTGGAGCGGAGTGTAATCTTAGTTCAGGATGCGTTCACTTCGTTTTATGAATCTCAGCTTGTGCTGGAATTTTATGAATTGCTGCGAAAATTGAATTATACTGTTTATGTGGCGCCTTTTCATCCAAACGGTAAACCACTGCACGTAAAAGGATTTTTAGCTAAATTCCGTAAAGTTGCAGAAAAAAACGCAAAGTGGCTGTCACATATTGCTCGTTGCGGAATTCCCCTGGTCGGACTTGATCCCAGCGTGGTTTTGACTTATCGTGATGAATATTTGCATATCCTTGGAGAAAAAGAGTTGCCGTTTAAAGTCATGTTGCCGCAGGAATTTCTCAGCTTGAATTCAGCAAAACATATTAAATATGCGCTTGCTGAAACTGATAAATTACAGGATTATCAATTGTTGGGGCACTGTACTGAAAAAACCGATGCCCAACTTTCACAGGAGCAATGGAAGGAAGTGTTCAATAAATTTGGATTATCACTGAACCTGATACCTGCAGGCTGCTGTGGTATGGCTGGAACATATGGACATGAAACTGAGCATTACGCAGAATCACGCGGGATCTATGATTTAAGCTGGAGTGACAAAATTCCGCAGGATCCTTTTCTGCGTCAAAACATTTTAACCACCGGTTTTTCCTGCCGTAGTCAGGTTAAGCGTTTTGAAGGTTTTCGACCGTTGCATCCGCTGCAGGTTTTGTTAAGAGAAATAAAATCAGCTAGTTGAACATTAAAATTCGGCAGTTGTCTGAACTCAACTCTAGTAAAAAATGGAAGAAATAAATTTTGAAGATTTTCAGCAGGTTAAAATCCTGACTGGAACAATTCTTGAGGCGAGCCTTAATCCGAAGGCACGTAAGCCGGCTTATTTGTTACGCATAGATTTTGGTCAGCATGGGATAAAAACCAGTTCTGCGCAAATAACAGAAAATTATCAACCGGAAAATTTAACAGGTCTGCAAATTACGGCAGTTGTAAATTTTCCCGTTAAACGCATCGCTGGAGTTAAATCTGAGGTGTTGATATTGGGAGCCTATTCTGAAGATAAAGGGGTAGTGTTGCTGACTCCAACGGAATCTGTAGAGGACGGTTCACTGGTCGGTTGAGTTGATTCCATCGTTACTGCTGTGTCGTTCTGAATTTTACTGATTAAAATGTCTTTGGCTTTCCAAAGCTCAATCAAGCACTTCCTGACTGCTAATGATCCTCCTTTGGCCCTAATTGTGTCCACTGACGGTACGGGACCTTCTCCTAGTTTCAGGGCTTCTATACGTACCACTATCCGCGGAACTCTACCCTGCATCAAGTCAGTCAAGTTTGGAGAAGAATGGCCAGGATAAACCAGAGTAACGTTGAGTATTGCCGTCAGTTCGTCGCCTAAACTGCTTAATACAGTGTGTATTCCACCAGCACGCGGTTTCAGTAAATGTTTGAAAGATGACTTAGTTTTAGCGTGTTTTGCGTGTGTGAAACGTGTTCCTTCCGGATAGTTCAAAATTGTAACAGGATGTCCTCGTAATTTTTCACAGGACTGCTTTGCTGTATCCAAGTCTTTACCACGCAGTTCCGGGTGTTTAATTAAAGTCTCTTTTGAATAACGTTTCATTGTGGGATATTCCAGTGCCCAGAGCGCTTGTCCTAGGAACGGTACAAACACTAATTCCTGTTTTATGAAGAATCTCAAAAATGGAATTTGTCTGAAAAACATACCTTGCGCGACCGGAATATCCAACAGCGACAGATGATTGCTGATGACTAGATATGTTCCATCCAGACTTAAATCTTCCAAGCCTTCTATGTCCCACTCAATGTGGAAAAAACTTTTTAGCAGAAAATTATTTGTGATGATGAAACCGCCTGCAATCCAGTAAGATATTCGTCCCCAAAGATGCCGCCAGGCGTCAACAGGAATCACGAATTTTATGGGAGCGCACAGGCTGACCAGACTTCCGTGGAACGCAGTGTTAATGATGATCAATAAGATAAAAACCGGAATCCGGATTAAATTTACCATATGATAAATAAACTGTTTGCTAAATTATTTTAATGCGTACTTGCGAAAATTCAGTTAATTAAAAGCTGTAAAACACCGCTTGATAATGACAGAAAGTATTGAGTATTTCAAGTTGTTGAAATGAAATTAAAATAAGGAAAGCTAGTTGTTTTTGCTGACAAAGCGTTGGATATCACTGATTCCCATCGGCGGGAATAACCAGTAATCCGGAAGATAACCTGAAGGTGAAACCGGCTTTGCTAGATGATTGAGGTGCAGACGATGACTGAATGAAAGCATGATTCGTGAATGCTTCAACTGGAAAATTGGACCGGACGTGTTTTTGGGAAATGGACCGGTATTTGAGCCAATCAGAACACCTTGCGGAATCTGTTTTGTCAGCGCTGCTAGAAATTGACAGCCGTTGCCGCAATGCTGGTTGGTCAGCACAATCAGGCGTGTATTCCACTTTGGAGCATTTTTGTTACCGTTGAAAATGAACTTGGTCTCGACCCATTTTTCAGCAATCCCTTTTTCTCTTAAATGTTCTATAAGAGCCTCTAACTGCTGACGTTTTTGTTCAAGCTGCTCTTGACCTATCAGTAAACGTATTGAGGAATTATGTAGATTCCACTGTACCCTGTTCAGCAAACCTTTTAAGATTGGCAGAGTTTGACGTTCCTGAACAATCACGTTTTTCCAATGGTTGCGTGTAAACTGTTTCAACCATTTTTCTATGAATGCAAAACTCCCGTTTTTGTTACCGCGTACGTCAATAATAAGCGTAGAGGAGTTTCTTAATTTCAGGGCCAGTTTTTGAAATTGTTTGACAGCTCTTTCTTCACTTCTGCCATCCCTGTACCAGCGTATATAAGGTATCCGTCCACTTTTGTATTGATAGACAGGTGTATCCGCTCGATTTAATTCTGCTTGCGGAATAAGCAGTGGTAGCAGGATATTTTGTTTTTCAGCGGAATCATTTTCAAATTTACAATTAAGCGGTTCAAGCTGATGATTCGCCTGTTGTCCCAACATAAAAAGCGCTTCAGACTGTCTCTCAGGTAAAATAGGAAAAAAGACTTCCTGCCGCGTTGTGCAGCCGATGTACCAGTGATTTACTATCTTATCAGCAAAATTCAAGGTTGGTAAAACTCTGAAACGTTCATTATCCTGAGCCAGACGTATAGCGGAATAAAACGCTACTTTAGGTTCAACACGCTGAACATAATGTCGTTTTTTTAAAAAAAGGTCAGTGCGTAGATTAGCGTCTTCAGTGAACTCTAATGCTTTTATCAGTTGTTGTTGAAAATGGTGTGTCAGCGTTGGATTTTTGTTAGTTGCTAAAAGATCCGCTAATTTTTGAAAGGCGGAATTCCAATTCACCCCGGACTTTTCAAGGATTGGATAGCGCACATAGTTTTCACGCAGCAAGCGTTCTGCCTGTAAGATGTCTGCCCGCATTTGAGTTTTTGAAAGAAACAAGGGACCGTTTCCGGAAAAGTCGAGGGCCGGAATTGTCTCTGCACCCGGAGAAATTAAAACGAAGCTGAAGATAAAAAGGGTGCTAATTAAAAATGTTTTCGCAAATAACTGAAAGCCTGCAAAACGTAATTCCTCACGGATTTTATCTAATAACTTAAATGCCTTAACGTATTTCATTTTGCTCAATTTTCAGGTAATCGCTAAATAATTTCATCCATTCAGTAAAATCCAAGGTTTCCGGTCGACGTAATCCAAAATTTTCACGTAGAGCATCACCGTGATTTTGATACCATTCCGGAAAATGCTGGCGGATTCCGTTCATCAGAGTTTTTCTACGCTGCTGAAACAACAACTGACTCCACTTGAGGAAACGTTTTTCATTTTCGATGCTGAGTCCGGAATCACGTGGTAAAAGCCTGATTACTGCAGAATCAACTTTCGGTGCAGGTTTAAAAGATTCAGGAGGCACCTTTTTGATAATTGTACTTTCAAACCCTAATGCTCCAACGATTGACAAAGGTCCATAAGCTTTGCCGGACGCAGGTGTTGCACAAATTCTTTCTGCGACTTCCAATTGAACCATGAGTGTTAAAGATTGCCACGCATTACGCACAGGCAGCATTCTCAGGATCAGCGGAGTTGCAATATTGTATGGTAAATTTGCAACCACTTTTGCAGGTGCAGGAATTAATCCAGCCAATGCTTCCGGACTCAGTTCCATGGCATCCATTTCCAACAGAGTGAATTTATTTTCATTTTCGAAACGTTTCCTTAATTTAACACACAATTCCGGATCTATTTCTACTGCAGTAACGTCTGCGTTACGCTCCAGCAGAGCAGTAGTTAACATACCGAGACCTGGTCCAATTTCCAGAATAGAGTCACCATTCTTAACATCTGCAGACTGAACTATTGAATCAACCACTCCCTGCTGGATCAGAAAATTTTGACCCCACTTTTTTTTTGCCATTATTTCTTTATGTTAAATGAACTGAGATTAAAACAGAATAATATGCTGATTTAATGAAATTAGCTGAAATTTTGTTTTTTTCATTGAATTGCTTTATGATTATAAGCATAGCAGTATTTTAAAAGAGTGCTCTGATAAAAGCAAACATCTGTTTATTTTAGCAGATTACTTTTATAAAATAATGTTTGACTTGCTGATTAAATTGGCATATTCTCAAATAAAGTATTAAAAGTACAACATAATTTTAATCTCCGATTCGCTGAAGCCTAAGGTAGTATCCATGGTTTGGCGAACGATAGGGCTGATTGGGAAACTGGTCTGCCTCCCGGTTTTGGAAAGGAGAACCTCCATGATTGACCTGCACGGTCGCAATATCAATAAACTCCGTATTTCTCTGACAGAGGTCTGCAATATGGCCTGCACTTACTGTGTTAGCAGTTTGAGTGATCATCAGCGTTTGCCTGATGAATTAAAAGCGGAACAGATGTTGAGTTTAGTCCGGATGCTGAAAGAGCATGCCGGAATCGAAAAAGTACGTCTCACCGGTGGTGAACCTTTACTTTACCCAAACCTGATTCCGATTGTTTCCGGAATTCGCGAAATGGGAATCAAAAGTATCGGTATGACAACAAACGGTCAACTGCTCGCCAGAAAAGCAAAAGCTCTCGTTGATGCAGGACTCAAAAACGTTAATTTGAGCTTGGACTCTCTTGATCCTGTAAATTTCAAAAGGATGGGTCGTGTTGGAAAACTTCATAAAACTCTTGAAGGTATTGAGGCGTGTCTGAAATATGGACTGAGTGTCAAAGTCAACATGGTGGTAATCAAGGGTGAGAACGATGATGAAATCATTAAAATGCTTGAATACGGCGTAGCACATGGAGTAGAAGTCCGTTATCTTGAACTGATGGGTATGGGACCTCTCCACAATAATGATGAAGACTTACTGGTGAGCATGGAGGAAATGCTGGAGCGAATTTCTACCAAGTATGATGTACAACCTGTTTCAGCAGAAGCCGACTCAACTTCACAGAGATACTGGGTTCCAGGCGGTTATTTTGGGATAATTCCGAATAACAGCGCTCCTTTCTGCTCTACCTGTTCACGTTTACGTTTAACTTCCAATGGACAATTAATCGGTTGTTTAAGTAATCCTGAAGCGATTTCTGTCCGTCATTTGTTGGAGCATGATGATCCCGCAGATGCTCTGCAAAAACTTGTGAAAAAATCGGTATCCTACAAGCAAGATGTAGCTTTCACCGGCTCGTCTCTCGTCATGTCACGGGTAGGTGGTTAGTCCACATGATTCTGAGTGGAGTAACACTTGCATTTTATTCCTGCTTCCTGTAAAAAATCGGTAATACTTTGAGCAAAACTTCTGTTGTGTAGCTAAGTTTTGCTCTACTCACCTTTTGAGGCTGTTCCTATGCGCACTTTGTTTATACAAATCACAGTTGTAATTCTTGCCATTAATGTGGTTTCCTTCTTTTATCTTCCGCAAGTTCTCTGGTCTTTGGTTATTTTTGGACCGCTTATTTTGCTTGGAATGCGTGATATCACGCAAAAGTCACACTCTATCCTGAGAAATTATCCGATATTGGGACACATGCGTTTTCTGCTGGAAGAAATCCGTCCGGAAATGTACCAGTATTTTGTGGAATCTGATACAAGCGGACGTCCTTTCAGTCGAGAACAACGTACAATTGTCTATTCACGTGCAAAAAATACACGTGACACGATTCCTTTCGGTACAGTAGAAAATGTCTATGAAACCGGTTACGAATGGGTCAATCATTCACTCAGTCCTAAAAAAATGGGACATGCAGATGTGAGAGTTCAGATTGGAGGTCCAGACTGTAAACAGCCTTATTCCGCAAGTATTCTCAATATCTCCGCAATGAGCTTTGGCGCACTGAGTAAAAACGCAGTGATGGCGCTCAATCAAGGCGCTAAAATTGGCGGTTTTTCCCATAACACAGGAGAGGGAGGAGTAAGCCCGTATCATCTTCAAGGAGGTGATTTAGTCTGGCAGGTTGGAACCGGTTATTTCGGTTGCCGTGACAAAGAAGGAAAATTTTGTCCTGATACTTTTGCTGCTAATTCGGCGAAAGAACAAATTAAGATGATTGAAATAAAACTCTCTCAAGGCGCAAAACCAGGTCACGGTGGAATTCTTCCTGCCGCAAAACTGACTGAGGAAATTGCCAAAATCCGTGACGTGCCGATGGGACATGATGTGGATTCACCACCAGGCCACACTGCTTTTGCTAATCCTCTTGAACTGATGGATTACATCGCTCAGCTTCGTGAGCTATCCGGCGGAAAACCTGTTGGTTTTAAGTTATGTGTCGGCAAACGTAGGGAATTCATTGCGATTTGTAAAGCCATGCACGAAACCGGAATTGCGCCGGACTTTATCACTGTAGATGGTGGCGAAGGCGGAACAGGTGCGGCACCGATGGAATTTTCAAATCACATTGGAACTCCGCTGGTTGAGGGATTGATTTTCGTACATAACGTTTTGGTTGGTTACGATTTACGGAAAAAGGTAAAAGTTATCAGCAGTGGAAAAATGACATCCGGATTTGGGCTGGTAAAACGGTTGGCTTTAGGTGCAGATCTTTGTAACTCCGCAAGAGCGATGATGATGGCGCTCGGTTGTATTCAGGCACGTAAATGCAACTCGAATGTCTGTCCGGTTGGAGTGACTACACAAAATCCAAGCTTATTTGGTGCGCTTGTTCCGGAAGACAAAAGTAAACGTGTTAATAATTATCATCAAAACACTGTTGACAGCGCCTGTCAAATTATGGGTGCAATGGGATTAGAAAGTGCTGCAGAATTAAGACCCTGGCACTTGATGCGTAGAATTGAAGCTTATGAAATCAGGAACTTTTCTGAAATATATGAATATATCGAAACTGGTTCTCTGCTCCAAAAAAGCAAACCTGAAAGCTACGCCCGGGCTTGTGATGCAGCACGTGCTGATAGTTTTACTGCTACTAATTAAAGGAATGTAATTCCGGAGGAAACTCCAAAACGAAGCTCTGTAATTGAAAACTGATAAAGAAAAAAATTATGAAATCATCTGATTTATTTATCAAAGCACTTGAGGAAGAAGGAGTCGAATATATTTTTGGAATTCCAGGTGAAGAAAATCTGGATTTTCTCAATTCACTGAAAGACTCAACAATCAAACTGATCTTGACCCGTCACGAACAGGCTGCTGGTTTTATGGCTGCTACTTATGGACGTCTCACCGGTAAGACAGGAGTCTGCCTTTCCACTCTGGGACCAGGAGCCACGAACCTTGTGACTGCTGCTGCCTATGCTCAACTTGCTGCTATGCCGATGTTGATGATAACTGGTCAAAAACCAATTAAGCACAGTAAGCAGGGCAGATTTCAGATTTTGGATATAGTGGAAATGATGAAACCATTAACCAAATACACACGTTCGATTGTGAGCGGCAATAACATTCCGTCACGTGTTCGGGAAGCATTCCGGATTACTCAGGAAGAACGCCCAGGAGCAGCGCATTTGGAACTACCGGAAGATGTTGCCGGAGAGGAAGTTACTGAAACTCAGCCTTTGCCGCGTAGCCGGGCGCGTCGTCCGATTGCAGAAGGGAAGGCTGTTAAACAAGCAGTGGATATGATTGAAAACGCAAAAAGCCCATTGCTGTTAATTGGAGCAGGATCCAACCGTAAAATGCCCGCGCGTATGCTGCGTTCTTTTGTGGATAAAACCCAAATTCCGTTCATCAGCACACAAATGGGAAAAGGCGTCCTTGACGAACGTGACCCTTTGTTTTTAGGAAATGCCGCACTATCCGCCAATGATTTTCTGCACCGTGCGATTGCGAAAGCAGATTTAATTATCAATGTTGGACATGATGATATTGAAAAGCCTCCGTTCATTATGGAACGTGATTCATTTGAGGTGATTCATATTAACTTCTCATCTGCGGAAGTTGATCCAGTTTATTTTCCGCAACTGGAAGTAATCGGTGACATTTCGAACAGCATTTGGCAAATAAAAGAGAGAATCATGCCGCAGGGTTCGTGGGACTTCAGTTATGCCTTAAAGGTTAAAAAAGCAGTTGATGCTCACCTTCGTGAAGGTGCAGACGATCCACGATTTCCGATGATCCCTCAGCGTTTTGTCGCAGATGTTCGAGAAGCAATGCCCTCCAATGGCATTATTGCGCTCGACAATGGCGTTTACAAAATATGGTTTGCGCGTAACTACAAAGCTTATGAACCTAATACCGTTTTGCTTGATAACGCATTGGCTACCATGGGTGCAGGTTTACCTTCCGCAATGGGAGCGCACATGGTTCATCCGGACCGCAAAGTAATGGCGATTTGCGGAGATGGAGGTTTCATGATGAACGCGCAGGAACTTGAAACCGCGGTTCGTCTTAAAATGAATTTAATCTGTCTGATTTTACGTGATAATTCATATGGAATGATACGTTGGAAGCAGGCAAATTTGGGATTTGAGGATTTCGGTCTGGAATACGGTAATCCAGATTTTGTTAAATTTGCGGAATGTCACGGAGCGCACGGATATCGAGTAGAAAAAACTGAGGATTTTGTTCCATTGTTAAAAAAATGTCATGATACGCCCGGAGTTCATGTGGTTGAACTGCCTGTCGATTATTCGGAAAATGATCGAATTCTGAATCATGAAATTAAAGAGCGAAGTCAAAAAATTTAAGGAATTGAGAGAGAATCTGTTGAATGAAAAAATATGATCTGTGTGTAATCGGCGGAGGCCCTTCCGGTTATGCCGCCGCTATGCGTGCGGTTGATTTTAAAAAAAGTGTTCTGCTTGTTGAACGTGACCGAATTGGTGGTGCCGGAATTTATGACGGTGCGCTTTCATCAAAAACATTTTGGGAAATTTCCAAAGAATATTCCTCATTCTGTAAAAAAATGCGTCATTACGGTTTGGAAGAACCGATTGTGCATTTTAAAAATGTTCTGCAGGAAGTGAATGACGCAGTTTTTGAGCGATCAGATCAACTAGAAGAACACCTCAGACTGGTCATTCAACAACGACCGGAAGCTTTCCGTTTCGTCAAAGGAAATGCTCATTTAATCGGTACAAATGAAATTGAACTGGAAACAGATTCCGGAAAAGAAAAAGTATTCGCGGAAAATGTCATAATTGCTACCGGAAGTCGCCCCCGTAAAATCCCCTCTATTACAATTGATGAAGATATCATCATGACCAGCGACGGTATCAGTTCGCTGGAAGAGTTCCCTGAAAGTCTGGTGATTGTAGGTGCAGGAGTAATCGGTTGTGAGTTTGCGACCATCTTTTCCAATTTTAATAAAACAAAGGTACATGTAATTTCTAAAGACGAGCGGATATTACCTTTTGAAGATCCTGACCTGGCGCGTGTGATTGAAGCTAATCTGGAAGCAAACGGTGTGCTGATTCATCGGCAGTCGAAACTCGAAAAAATGGAAATCGTAGACGGTCGGGTAGAATACATTCTGGAACATCCTGACGGCAGGAAAGAGGTTTATGATGCGGAAAAAGCACTGGTTTCGGTGGGACGCATACCAAACATAGAAAATACAGGTTTGCGTGAACTAGACGTTGAACTGAGTGCTGCAGGACACATTGTAGACAATGACACTCAAACTAGCATAACCAACATTTATGCAGTTGGAGATATTACTGCAGACATTGCGCTGGTTAATGTAGGAGAACTTGAAGGACGCCATGCAGTAGAAAAAATATACGGTAAACCAAAACGTCAGATGCTTTATGAAAATATTTCCACCATTATGTTCCTCAATCCTGAAGTAGCAGGAGTTGGAATGAATGAACAGCAAGCACAAAAAGCGGGACTGAATTACCGTCTTGCCAGCTATGATTACCGCTGCATTCCTCGTGCAGTGGCAATGCGTAACACACAGGGTTTTTTCAAAATTATAGTTACTGATGATGAACAAATGAGAATCCTCGGTTTACGTGCAGTTGGTGAACATGCTTCAAGTGCGATTCAGGCCGTTGCTTTGCTGATTGCCACCGAAAAGGGTATTGATGAATTAGCCGAATTGATCCACCCCCATCCTTCAATTATTGAAGGTATCCAAGAATGCATACGAATGCTTCTTGGAAAATCAATCTATAAACCTTATATATTTCAGCAATTTCTAAACTGTAAACAGTACAGAGATGGTCAATACATTGATTGAAGAAATTCTGAGTCCAGCCCGTTAATAATAGAAAGTCCACTTAAATGCTAAGCACAAAAATTATATGCACCATTGGTCCTGCCAGTGAATCGTCAGCAATGTTGGCGGAACTCGCTGAGGAGGGGATGAATGTCGCACGTCTGAATTTCTCTCACGGAACACATAGTTCTCACCTGCAAATTATCGAAAAAATACGTGAACTGAATAAGCACAGACAATTTCCAATCGCAGTTTTACTCGATACACAAGGTCCGGAAATCAGGACAGGCGACCGGGAAATGAAGCTTGTTCCAGGAAAACGTGTCAACGTTAATACCCCTCCAAATGAGGAGAAAGAAGGTTCACTTTATGTCAACTATCCGCATCTGCTTGAAGATCTGGAAATTGGCAACAGTATTTCGCTTGATGGCGGTTTGATGTGTTTGGAGGTTCTCGCTAAATCCGAAAAAGGTCTGGAGTGTGAGGTGATCCACGGCGGTTATGTGAAGGGACATAGGCACGTTAATTTGCCCGGAACTATCGTTAAACTACCCGGAATTACAGAAACCGACAAGCGTGATATTTTATTTGGAATTGAGCAGAATGTAGACATAATCGCGCTGTCATTTGTTAGAAATGCAGAAACGATACGTGAAGTCAGAGAACTGCTCGGAGAAAGTGCTGAGCATATCAAACTCATTGCTAAAATTGAAAATCAGGAAGGTGTTGACCGTCTCAAAGAAATCGTCAAGGAAGCGGATGGTGTGATGGTCGCACGTGGTGATTTAGGAATTGAAGTTGAGATGGAAGAGGTTCCGCAAATTCAAAGACGGATTGCCTTCTTATGTGCAAAATACGGTAAACGCCTGATTGTTGCGACTCAAATGCTGGAATCGATGATTGAAAATCCTGTTCCAACTAGAGCAGAAGTAACGGATGTTGCAAACGCTGTTTTTGAACAAACTGATGCAATTATGCTTTCAGGTGAAACTTCTGTTGGTAAATATCCTGCACGTTCAGTCAAGACTCTGGCAAAAATTGCGAGACGTACCGAGGATTTTCCGGGAGTGAATTTTACAGATAATTTACTAAAAGGCAAGAATGGACAACACCTTGCGGAATCCGCAATCCGAATTGCCACAAATTTAAAAATCCGCGCAGTAGTGGTGATTACACGTACTGGTCGTGGAGCAGGCTATCTCTCAAATCTTCGTCCACATAAGATTAATATTTACTCATTTACCAATAGTCCCAGTGTACTATCTTCGATGACTCTCTACAGAGGAGTTTTTCCTTTTCTGATGGAATTTCAGGAAAATCCGGAGGGCAGTATTCAGGATGCGTTAAGTGTTCTTCATAAAAAGGAAGGTTTTGAACCAGCAGAAAAAGTAGTTGTGTTGGCAAACATTCTAACCGGAGAAGGTTTTTGTACCTCCCTGCAGATACGCTCAATTCCTGCTGTTTAGCGGGGGTGCACTGCATTTTATAAACTTGAACTCGCGGAAAACACGAGAGTGAGCGATTCACGAGTCAGCGCTCTTGTTTCTGTGCTGCCTGAGTACAACCATGCTTTTCCGGAACCTGAAGTGTAAATTGCACCTACCGTGAGAGAAGAAGAGGACGAGTAAGAAGTGTAGCCAAAACTTGCACCATAGATGTCAAGATACTCGTACGGAGCAGTTGTTGATGAATCCGGCAGAGGAAGGTTTGTGTAGTTGGTGAATAAACCGAAACGTATTGCATTTGTCGGATTGAGGTAATACTCAGTGCCGCCTGAATAATTCATAATATCCGCACGTCCGTTTTCGGCCGCCTGGTAATAATCAAGGTCTGCAGTATAGAGCAGAGAAGGTGTGGGGAAGTAAGAGACCCCCCAAGCCAAATGCAGTGGAAACTTGCGTTTTTCTGCTGAGTTTACACGCATCATCATGGTTGTCGGAATTGTAGTTCCTGTACTGTTGTCGGTATTATGAAATGATATGTCTCCCTGAAAAGCCGAGTTGAACAGAACAGCTTGATCTACTGCCATGCCCACTGTTAGCAGACTCCATGGACTCCACTGTAGGCCTAATTTTGGCATCACACCGTCTTCTCTCAGTTTTAAACTTTGATAAATCACCTCATAACTACCATCAGTACTTTCCAAATAATTGTAAAATTGACGCATAAAACTGCGGTATTGATAATAAAGAGTCAGTCCAATAGAAAGGTTTTCTCCAAATTTCATTGCTACCGACGGTCCCATCAGGTATGTAATGTCCTCTGAATGCAGGCTTTGATAATATATTTTTACAGTGCTCAGAGGATTATCAAATAGCAGATCCTGGTGTTCTATAAAAGCTTCAGGTACTACATATGAAAAACAGAATGAATAATCTTTGTATTTTTTGAGCACACCGAAATAGTTAGGCACCAGCGATTCACTTTCGCGGATCCAGTCCTGAGTGCCAATTGCTTCGGTATAGACCGTTTTCAGTTTGTGCAGCATATTACCACTACCGGAAAGACTGTCTCCAACCGCATAGGCGATACCTGCTGGATTGTAATAGCATCCAGTACTATCGTCTGAAATAGCCACGTAGCTCCCACCCATTGTTGCCGCTCGTTCACCAATCAGCATATTTTTGTAGTGAGCATCATCGGCGTGCAGTTGAGTTGCAGAAAAGCTGATGAAAATCAAAAGACTAAGATTTAGCCATAATTTTCTTAAAGCGCTTTTCATTTTTCTTTCCCTGAATATTGTCTAATTGATGCCTGCTGATAAATTCCTTCAGGCTCCGGTATCTAAATTCAATTGTGGGGTGAGTTTTAGAAAGTACTTCAGCTCCTCCCTGTGCTAGATGCGGTTTTAAGGATTGGAGATAATTGAGATAACTATGCGGGTCATAACCTAAAGTGATCAGCATTTCTAATGCTTTTTGATCTGCATCCTCTTCGTCTTCTTTGGAAAGCCCTTCCTCCATCAGCATTTTAAAGGCAAGATCATTCAGGCGTTCCAGAGCAATTTTTGAGGCAAGTGTTGAACTGCCTAAAACCTGTGCAATACCGGAAGTCAAAGAACTGTCTGTACTTTGAAGTTTTAGTTTGCGGACGATGTGTTTTTGACCTACGTGCGCCAGTTCGTGAGCCAATACACCGGCGAGTTGTGCTTCGTTACGCATTAGTTTCAAGGCTCCCATTGTGACAAAAATATAGCCGCCTGGAACCGCAAAAGCGTTTATCTCGTCCGTCTCAAGAATTCCAAAATAGTATCTTAATTCAGGACGTCCCAACTGTGCGGTAATTCCGGTACCAATTTGGGAAATGTATTTAACCTTGCGCTCGTCTCGCAGGAGAGGATATTTTCCTAGAATTTTAGCAGCAACTCCACGGCCAAAATCGATTTCGCGATCAGTACCCGCTTCCTGATTTTTCCAAAAAATATGATGCGCGCGCAGTCTAAATTCTTGAGCTTGTCCTGAAACAGCAAAACCGAATGAAAATATAAAAATGTGTAACCACAGATATTTATTAAAATGTGCCATATTTTTCTACTCTGTGAATGATAAAAATATTACAGAGTTTTCTTCATTCGAGGGTAGTTGCTCCAACCATTCCAATGCCGTATAATCTGTTTTATAGGGGCTGATTTTCTTACCTTTGCTGTCCACTAATCCCTTTACTCCAACTACCGCCGAAAAGGTGCGTAAGCGTACCCTGCGTCCTGATGCAGACAGGAGTTGAATTTTTTGTGCTAAAATCAGCGTTTTCCTTTTTAACAGGAAATTTTGATATTTGACCACGCAGAAGCCATCCCTGACTAACTCCGGATTCAACTTTTTGCCAAATCCCTTTACTTTCTATCGACAGTACTTTTGTGCCTCGACTAAGTTTGAAGGTTTTTTTGCTTTGAATTGAAGGCTGTTCACGTAATACCGCACCCAGACCTTTGATATAAACTGTGTTTTCTGTCGCAAATACAGAAGAGAGGAAGAAACTGAGCAGCAGGAAAAGTGCTGCAAAAAATTGTAGGATTATTTTTTTGCCCTGTAAAAATGAGTCAAGTTGCTTTTGAGGTATGACTATCATTTTTTGAAAACAAAAGAGGGATGATGAAGAAGACAACTCCGAGGCTGATGAAACAATCGGCAAGGTTATTGACGAAAAAACTTGTTTCATACCAACGGAAGTGGAAAAAATCAGTCACATAACCATATACTGCGCGATCGATTAAATTTCCGGCCGCACCCGGTAAAACACAAACAAGTCCGGAACGGGTGAAAAAGTCCAACTCGTTCCAGTAGCGTGTTTGATAAAATATCATTGCGACTACTGCTATTAAAGATACTCCAACTAATAGTGGAATGCGAAAAGAATCTTCAATATCCGCAAAGAAACTGAAACTTACTCCACGGTTCTGAACATGAGTTAAATCGAGGATATTTGTTAGCAGCTCTGTAATTTCATAAAGAGGAACGTTCGTTCTGACCCATATTTTTGAGCCTAGATCTAGTCCCAACAGCAGGATCATGATCAACCAGTTCAGCCTGAAGGAAGGAGTTGATATTGTTTTAGCAATACTCAAGAAACTTGCTCCACTGAAGATATTAAATCCGTAATGTTTATAGGCTTCTGTTCACGAAGCTGCATGTCTCTGATCACCACCTTGTCTTGAGACATCTCTTCCGGAAAAAGCAAGATCGCAAATTTAGCACCAGATTCATTTGCCTGTTGCAGCGATTTTTTCATTTTTTTCATGCTGAAATTACAATCCACAGTTGCACCTTTTGAACGCAATTCCACTGCTATTTTCAAGGCAGCACCGACCTGTTCACTGTCAAAAGGAATTATTGTGTAATCCAGTGTACGTGGTAGTTCCGGAAAATGTTCCAATTCTTTAAGTACGTCTAAAATAACCACATCACCAAATCCGAAACCAACCGCGGGTACGGTTTCTCCACCGTATGTCGAGAGCAGAGAATCGTAGCGTCCGCCACCGCAAATTGCACGGTGTTGTTTTCCCGGACTGTTGACTTCAAAAACAGCACCTGTGTAATAAGATAATCCTCTAACGATCGAAATATCAAATTGTAGATAATCGCGGTATCCTGCTGTATCCATCAACTGCAGCAAGTGTTGTAATTCATCGATACCCTCTGTGTCCTGTAAACTGTCTTTTAATTCCTGCAGGTCGGATTTTGACAAATATTCATTTAACTGCTCTACCTGAGAAGATGACATTCCAACTTCTTCAAGCATTTTTCCGAGTGCTTCAGCAGAGATCTTGTCTCGCTTATCCATGATAACGAGCACAGCACTATGCAGTTCCTGCGCTACATTCAGTTGACTTAGGATTGCATTTAAGATGCGGCGGTCATTGATAAACACTCGTATATCTTTTGCCGTAAGTCCCATTGACTCACAAGCAGAAATAAGCAGCATTAGAATTTCGGCTTCTGCAACCATCTCAGGTTGGCCGATGATGTCAGCATTCCACTGAAAATGTTCACGCCGCCGACCTTTGGTCATACGTTCATAGCGAAAACATTGCGGCATCGAAAACCATTTAATTGGAAATGATAATGATTTCGTGTGCTGAAGAACCAGACGTGCCAGTGATGGTGTCATTTCCGGACGTAAACTTAAGCGCCGACCGGCCTTGTCTTCAAAGCTGTAAAGTTGTTTGCTTATTTCGTCACCTGCTTTGCGGATATAAAGTTCCTCATGTTCCAGCACACATGTATCATATTCCTCAAATCCGGCTTGTTCAGAAACTTTGCGCCAAACTTCAAATAACCAGTTGCGCAGCCGCATTTCGTCAGGGAAGAAATCTCGCGTTCCCTTAACAGGTTGTAAGTCAATCATAATTGATGTTTTTCTGAGCTGTGTGTTTGAAAATGCAGAAGCTGCTGAGGGATATTCACTTTTGAAAAGCCAATTCCGGTTTTTTTTAAAATCATCCCATGCCAGAGGCATCGCAGAACGATTTCTTAAGAGGTATGAAGGGTGAAAAGTTGGCAACATTTTCCAATTTCCATATTGCATCAATTTACCATGCGCTTTGGTTATTCCAGGCAGTTCCGGAATCAAAGTCTTGGAGGGTACATTACCCAGCGTGACTATTAATTTCGGATTTACTAATTCAATTTGTTGTTTGAGGATTGGCATGCAGCATGAAATTTCTGCGGGTGTAGGATTCCTGTTTTCAGGAGGTCTGCATTTCACAATGTTGGTGATGTATACATCCTGTCTGTTAATACCTAATGTGTTTATCATCTTGGTCAACAATCTACCCGCACGTCCTACAAAAGGTGCTCCCTGCGCGTCTTCATCTGCTCCTGGACCTTCACCAATAAACATAACCGTGGCTTGCGGCAAACCTTGGCCAAAAACCAGATTTGTCCTGGTTTTTCCGAGTTCACACTTTTGACATGATTTATACTTGTCTGCTAAGACTGAAAGCGAGCCACTGTTTTCAGTTACTACTTGCTGAGATGCAATGTTTGCAAAGGCTTCAGTTATAGTTTGTTGTTTTGCGGATGATAACTCTTCCTTGAAAGCAGAAATACCTGTTGAAGGAGGATATATCCTGGGGTGTTTCTGTTCATCCTTAATGTTAAGCACAGGCTGAGTTTGCGCAGCGAGTTTGTAGTTCGCACCTTCATGTTTTACAGTTATTTCAGTTTCAGTGCACATCATGTCACCTAAACCATCCAACAGCAGTTTCAGCTCTACCTTAGGCATAGCTTCGATGTTAATGTAATTCAGCCCTTTTTTGTGAAGAGATTGCAATTGATTTTCTAATTGCAACAGCAAAGTTGGATAGTCCAAAGTTTCTCCTATTTGGAATTACTTCTGTATCTTCTGTTTTAAGTCGAGCACACACAAGCATGAATTGTTGCTAAACAGTTACTCTCGTGATTATCGAAAAAATTCTTATTTTGCTTTTATTTAAATCCTGTTATTTTTTTCTGTTTACAAGATATATCGGCTCAAATCCTGATTTTTCAACAAGTTCACAAGTCGACCCTCAATATATTCCGGAGTTACAGTAATTTTCTGTCCTTTCAAATCCGGGGCGGTAAAACTAACTTCTTCAAGCAGTTGTTCCATGACTGTGTGTAGACGGCGCGCTCCGATATTTTCAGAATCCTCGTTAATTTGACAGGCAATTTCAGCAATTGTATCAATTGCGTCTTTGGTAAATTCCAATTCAACACCTTCTGTTTTCATCAACGCAGTGTATTGAACTATCAGCGCGTTTTTTGGTTCTGTGAGAATACGGACAAAATCTTCTTTGCTAAGTGATTGAAGTTCAACACGAATTGGGAAACGTCCTTGTAGTTCCGGAATCATGTCTGACGGTTTAGAAAGGTGAAATGCACCTGCAGCAATGAAAAGAATGTGATCGGTTTGAACAGGTCCGTATTTGGTGTTGACTGTTGAACCCTCTACAATCGGTAGCAAATCCCGCTGTACGCCTTCTCTGGAAACGTCTGGTCCCTGAGAATGGCTACGGCGCGAAGCAACTTTGTCAATTTCGTCCAGAAATACAATTCCGCTTTGTTCGACACGAGTGACTGCTTCACGGGTGACTTCTTCCATGTCAATCAATTTGCCGACTTCTTCCTGTTGTAATATTTTCCGTGCATCCTCAATACTGACACGACGTCGCTTGGATTGCTTAGGCATCATATTTGAGAGCATGTCACGAATATTCATATCCATGTTGTCGTTCATTGAAACAGGCATAAATTCCATCACCGCTCCTGAAGGCCGCTCCGAAACATCCAGTTCAACCATACGATCATCCAAAACTCCGGAGCTTAGTTTCTTTCGAAATTTCTCCCGCGTTGGATTTGTTGTAAGTTCTTCTGAGGAATCTTCGTTTTTACTTTCCAAGGGAGGCAGAAGCAAATCCAGCAAACGTTCTTCCACCATTTCTTTGGCTGCTTCCTGTTTACGCTCCATTTGCTCATGACGTACCATATTGACCGAATAGTCGGTCAAATCGCGAATCATCGATTCAACATCACGTCCCACATAACCAACTTCAGTAAATTTTGATGCTTCTACTTTAACAAAAGGTGCATTAACCAACCTGGAAATACGACGCGCAATTTCAGTTTTCCCAATTCCGGTTGCACCGATCATGATGATGTTCTTTGGTAAAATTTCATCTTTTAAATCATCATCAAGCTGCAAGCGTCTCCAACGATTACGCAGAGCAACCGCCACAGCCTTTTTAGCGTCCGTCTGACCGATGATGTAGCGGTTCAGTGCATCAACCGTTTCCTGCGGTGTCATATTTAGTTCTGTAGCAGTTTCCATGCGTTTAATATTCCAATTCTTCGTAGGTAACTTTGTCATTTGTGTAGATACAAATATCGGCGGCAATTTTCATAGATTTCTCAGCAATTTTTCTGGAACTGAGTTTAGTATCCATCAGTGCCCGCGCAGCCGCAAGAGCGTACATTCCTCCGGAACCTATGCCGATCAGTCCGTCATCCGGTTCGATTACATCACCGTTTCCGGAAATAATTAGTGAGGCTTCGGCACTGGAAACTGCCAGCAGTGCTTCCAAATTTCGCAAAATTTTATTGGTACGCCATTCCTTGGCCAGTTCGACAGCAGAGCGCAATAATTTTCCATTATACTGCTCAAGTTTTTCATCAAACTTTTCGAAGAGAGTGAAGGCATCAGCAGTTGAACCCGCGAAACCGGCAATAACCTTACCGTCGAAAGTATTACGTAATTTACGGGCGGATGGCTTCATAATGGTGTTTTGCATGGAAACTTGTCCGTCTCCCGCCATTACAATACGGTTGTCCTTGCGTACGCAGAGAATAGTTGTCATAAATTTATGAAGTAATTCGTGTATTTAGTTTATCTGTCTATAATAGCAGTTGAGAAATTATTGTCCAGACGAGAGATAAATAGCTGTTCCGGACTTAAGACATGCGGCTGCGTTATTCATCATGCTGTGCGACAAAATATGCCACAACATAATTATATCCGCTCCAGAGAGAAATGACGGTTGAAGCCCAGAGGAGGACAATTCCAACTTCATGGGTTGGGATGCCGATGGTTGGGTAGTGAATAATGAGGAAGCCCACAGCAAACATTTGTGAAATGGTTTTTAGTTTTCCACCGGAACTGGCTGAAATCACCATGCCTTCCGCAGCTGCGATGGAGCGTAAACCGTTAACAATAAATTCACGGGAAATAAGAATTACTGTTAAAGCTGCAGGCGCCCGTCCCATTCCAACCAGTAAAACCAGTAAAGAACCAATCAATATTTTGTCTGCAACAGGATCAAGTAGTTTGCCCAGTTTTGTGGTTTTTCCTTGATGACGTGCCAGCACACCATCCCAGTAATCGGTCAGGCAGGCAAAAAAAAAGACGAGCCATGTACTGAACAAAATCCAGTGTTCGTCTTTACCAATTACCATACCGGCATAAATGAAGGGTACCAATGCTACCCGTAATGTGGTTAAATGATTGGCAGTCAGCCATTTTGAAAAGAAAGCAACCATGAAAAATATTTCCTGTCTTGAGTTTTTTTGTTTGAATAGTATGATGCGCTGAACTAGGGAAAAAAGCAATTTACCTTTCAGTGTGAATTAATTTTGTGAATTCACTGTACAGATCTTGAGAAAAAGCAGGATCACCAATAATTCTTTATTGCTTATGCGTTTTAATGTAATCGGTTGGAACTTCAGAAAAACTCCTGTTGAAGTACGTGATAAACTGGCACTGACTCCAAAACAGCAGTTAGAACTAGGTCAGCAGCTCAGCCGACGTTTCAAATTAGGTGGTGTCGCAATTCTCAGCACCTGTAACCGCACCGAATTTTATCTTGTAAACGCGGAACAGCAGTTGGAGGAAATCATTGAGATGCTGGAAGCGTATTGGAAACTTGACGAACTGCAGGAAAGTGTTTATACAATTCAGAATTTGGAGGGTGTAAGACACCTTTTCCGCGTTGCCTCGAGTTTAGAATCGATGGTACTTGGAGAACCGCAGATTCTTGGGCAGCTCAAAGATTCGTTTCAATCTTTCAGTGATGCGGAATTGACAGGAAAACTTCTTCATCCTCTCTTTACACGTGCTTTCTCAACTGCCAAGCGTGTACGTACAGAAACTACAATTGCCAGTAATGCTGTTTCTATCAGCTATGCTGCGGTGGAACTCGCAAAACATATTTTTGAGGATCTTTCAAAACAGCGGGTGATGGTAATTGGTGCCGGTGAAATGGCCGAATTAGCGGTCAGGCATCTCATGCGGAACGGAATTTCACAATTGTTTGTGACAAACAGAACTTTCTCAAGTGCAGCAGAACTTGCCGAAAAATTTAACGGAATGGCTGTGCCGTTTGATCATCTTAAACGTCACCTGCATGAGGCAGATATTGTCATCAGTTCAACCGGAGCACGTGACTATATCATCAGTCCGGAACTGGTTAAGCACTGTTTGAGAAAGCGTAAAGCTAACCCAATGTTTTTCATAGACATTGCTGTGCCAAGGGATATTGACCCTGAAATAAATAAACTGCACGGTGCATTTTGTTATGATATAGATGATCTGCAATCTCTCGTTTCACACAACCAGGAGGAACGCAAGAAACAGTCTGTAAAAGCAGAAGAGATTATCGAAAATGAATTAACGGAACTGGAACTCTGGTTTAAGTCTTTGTCAGCTGTACCGACTATCAGAAGTTTGCGTAAATCCTTCCATGCCATGGCAAAAGATGAAATGGAAAAAGGTTTCCGCCGCATGAAAGTCATGCCTGAGTCAGAACGCAAAGAAGTAGAATTAATGGTACACAGGCTGGTTCACAAATTACTGCACGATCCATCACGTAATCTCAAGAAAATAGTGCATGCCGAAGACGCGCATCTCTATCTGGATTCGGTAACAAAAATCTTTGACCTGCAGCCAACTCCAGTTAATCTGGAACAGGCAGGGAAAAAACAACTCAGACTAAAAATTATCAAATCATAACTCATGCCCAACGCTTTTTCGACAAGCGGTTCCAGGAAACTCACTTTTAAGATTGCAACCCGTGGAAGTCCTCTAGCACTCTGGCAGGCGCGATGGGTGCAGGAAAATATTCTTGAACAGCATCCTGAAATATCTGTAGAATTATTAATTCTGAAAACAACCGGTGACCGCATTCAGGACCGCCCACTTTCGGAAGTAGGTGGTAAAGGACTTTTTATCAAGGAACTGGAAACAGCTCTGCTTGACGGTCGTGCCGATATGGCTGTGCACAGTATGAAAGACGTTACTGGACTTTTCCCAGAAGGTCTGGAAATATCAGTTATTGCTGAACGTGAAGATCCAGGTGACGCGTGGCTCAGTCCGATATATGGAGGAATTGACGATTTTCCGCAGGGTGGAATTGTCGGGACAAGTTCACTACGCCGCGCTTCACAGTTAAAGCATTACCGGCCGGATTTGCAGATCCGAAGTTTACGCGGTAATGTAATCACACGGCTCCGGAAACTTGATGAAGGAGAAGTCGATGCTACAATTTTGGCTGTTGCGGGATTAAAACGCAGTGAGCTTGAAGAGCGTATCACCGAAGTTCTGCCGATGGAATGGATGCTTCCGGCAATCGGTCAGGGTGCAATTGGGATTGAAACACGAATTGATGATCAGCAGACACTGAATCGCATTCAGCATCTTAATGATCAAACTACCTGGGATTGTCTACTTGCGGAACGTACCCTGCTGACTGAGTTGGAAGGAAATTGTCAAATTCCCTTAGCCGGATATTGTGTCTTAAACGGAGATGAATTGTTTTTGCGGGCCTTAATTGCGGATCCGGAAGGCGAATCAATTTTACACTACGAGGCACGTGCCGACCGTAAAGATTCTGTTAAGCTAGGCCGTGAAGCTGCACAGTGGTTGCTGAATAATGGTGCAGAGGAAATTTTAAAAAAAGTTAATGCCGCCAAATAACAAGTTATGAAATTACTTTTATCAAGCATGCTAATTTTAAATTTCAAACACAAGAACTCATGAATCAATGCTGGAAAATAGCTGTTATCGGTTCCGGACCTGCAGGATTTTATGCAGCAGGTGAGCTTTTTCGGCAGCAGTCATGGGAGATAAAAGTTGATATGTTTGAACGTCTTCCAACGCCTTTTGGATTAGTACGCGGTGGTGTTGCTCCTGATCATCAGAAAATTAAATCCGTGCAAAAAATTTACAGCAGAATTGCGGAAAATGAGAATTTCAGGTTTTTCGGAAATGTAGAATTTGGACGAGATATTTTTCAGGCGGATTTACTGGAACACTATGATGCGGTCATTTATTCAGTCGGCAGCCACGCCGACCGTGCACTTGGAATTCCGGGAGAAAATTTGTCCGGAAGCCACTCTGCAACTGAGTTTGTCGCGTGGTATAACGGACATCCGGATTTTTGTGATTATAAATTTGATTTGTCTGCGAAGAACGCATTTGTGATAGGAATTGGAAATGTGGCTCTTGACGTGGCGCGCATTCTCGCAAAAACTCCGGAAGAACTGGCGGAAACGGATATTGCAGATTATGCGTTGGATGCATTACGTGCAAGTCAGCTTGAAGATATCTGGCTCGTAGGACGTCGTGGACCTGTGCAGGCTGCCTTTTCGCCGGCAGAGTTAAGAGAGTTTATGGAACTCGCAGAGGCGGATGTGGTGGTCGAGCAAAATGTGCTTGAACTGGATGCGGAAAGTCAGCAGATTCTGGAAACTGATGCCAGCAATGATACCAAGAAGAATATTGAAATTCTAAAGCAAATTTCCCTAAGAGACGTTTCTGCAAAAAAGCGTCGGGTTCATTTTCTGTTTCTCAGTTCACCTGTTGAAATTTCCGGAAATGATAAAGTTGAAAAAATAAGTCTGGTACGTAATCAACTGCTGAAACGTGAAGACGGTAGTTTAGCTGCACAGCCAACAGAGAAAATTAATGAAGCAGCAGCAGAGCTTGTTTTCCGTTCAATCGGTTATCATGGCCAGCCTCTTCCTGATCTGCCTTTTGATCAAAAATCAGGTACGATACCCAATGAATGCGGGCAGGTCAAGGATCAGGAAAACGGAAATAAATTACGGAATCGTGAATATGTCGCAGGTTGGATTAAGCGTGGTCCAAGCGGTGTGATTGGTACCAATAAACAGGATGCGGTGGAAACAGTGCATCGTATGCTGGAAACTTTCCTCAATGAAAAAATGGAAGCCGGAAAAAATTGTGCAAATCCGGACATTGTCGCTTTGCTCGAAAACCGTAAATTGGAATATGTTTCATTTGCAGACTGGAAATTAATCGATGTTCATGAAACCGAAGCAGGACAAAAACAGGGACGTCCCAGAGTAAAGCTCACTTCAATAGCAGAAATGCTGTCAGTAATTCGTCAAAAAAAATAATTGAAAAATCAGTGATCCGCGCCTACTGCTTCAGAAACACTTTTGTATCCGTCCCTTTCCAATAAATCTGCCAGTTCTGCTTTAACTTTCCGGACAAGTCCCGGACCTTCGTAAATCAATGCAGTATAAATCTGTACGGCTGCCGCGCCGGCTTTGATTTTTTCGTATGCATCTGCCCCGTTAAAAATTCCTCCAACTCCAATGATTGGTATGTCTGTGCCAAGTTCAGCAAACAAAGTCCTGATCATCTCGGTGCTGCGTTTCTGCAGGGGTTTTCCACTCAATCCTCCGGTTTCTGTTCGATACTTACTTTTTAATACCGGACGTGCGACAGTGGTATTGGTCGCAATAACACCCTGAATAGAAAATTCCTGCATAACACGGACACTGTTTTTCAAGGCATCCTCATCCAAGTCCGGAGCCAGTTTAACCAGCAATGGAGTATTGCGTGAATGATTCCGGTCGAGTTCGTCACGCCGTGCACAGACAGAATCCAGTAAAATTCGCAGGGCTTCTTTTTCCTGCATATTGCGTAAATCTTTTGTGTTCGGCGAACTAATATTTAACGTGAAATAATCCGCAAACGGATGGAGCGTGCTGAGTGCGGAAACATAATCATCAGTGGCATTTTCGAGTGTTGTATCTTTGTTCTTTCCAATATTGATGCCTAACATTCCGGAAGAAATATTTGCAGGATAATCTCCGGATACTTCAAAAAGATCTGCATCTGCTGATTTTATTTTCAGTGTTTTCGCAACCAGTCTTTCCGCCATTTTCCAGGCTCCCTGATTATTGAAACCCATACGGTTAATCACTGCCTGATCTTCCGGCAAGCGGAAAAGTCTGGGGGGTGGGTTACCTTTTTGCGGATGCGGAGTTACTGTACCTATTTCTACAAAGCCAAAACCAAGCGCGAATAAGGCGGGGTGGATCCGGCCGTCTTTGTCAAATCCAGCCGCAAGTCCAATTGGATTATTTAGTGTTTTATCAAATAGTTGTGTACGTAATAGCGGATTTTCTTCAACAAAAACCTTCCGTAAAAGCGGGAGAAATCCCGGAATCTTTGAGATAAATTCTACGCTCGATAGCATCCGCTCGTGGACTTTCTCAGCATCCCCCGCAAACAAAAAGGGACGTAGTTGTCGATAAAGATTATTTAAGGTGAGTTTCAATTTTCTTCCCAAGCTTCAGCTTCAAAGCAAAAAAGTTCTACCTCCGGATCCTGCCAACTTCCTTGTGGCAAATCTGCTTTACGGCAAAGCTGATCCAGAAAAGTGATACGATCCCAACCGTTTGAAATAGCGACTTCCGGTAAAAAAAGTCCTCCGGAAAAACCTTTCCTGAGCAGCAGTCCGTGCTTTCCTACCACCACAGCTTGCGGATCGATTGTTGTCATTTCAGTCAGCACATTGATTTCAATTTTTAACTTCGGCAGTTCATTAAGAGTCACCTGCGGAAAACGTGAATCATCCACTGCAGATGATATTGCGGTTTTAGCAACTGCTTCTACTAAAGGATAACGAGCTTCGGTTTGTCCGATGCAGCCTCGCAAGTCTCCGGAATCTCTTTTCCTCAACGTCACGAAAACAGCGCGCTTTGTTTGTAGTTCCGGAGTTTCTTCTGTGAATATTTTGCGTTTATTATTTTTCAGAAATTCATGTAGAGAATCACGTGCAATCCTTAAAAGTCTGTTCTTGCTTGCCTCTGAAAGTAAGGAAGTCATTTGCTTTATCGTGGTTTAAAAAGAATTATATATTGGCTGATTAAGTTGCTTAAGAAAAAGCCTTCAATCCATCCGACAGTAAAATCTGCAATCCGTACAAGAAAGAATTCAGCTGCTATGCAGTTACAAAGAGTATTAACAGTAATGACATGCTTTCAGGGATTTTTGCAGGTTCATCAATCTACATTAGCATATCTTGAAGAATTTGAAAAAACTTCAAAAATATATTTTTTGATTGAGAATAATAATTATGCTATTAGAATTAGAAAAAACAGTAGATTTGTAACTCTAGTATTGATAACAGTTTTAACACTTTTGTTTTACTGAGAGTTTATAAAAATTATTTTCAATTATTTGAATGGAAGGAGTAATATTTTAGTAATGAATTAATTCCCTGTTTTTCTCTCGACCTTCATTCTGCTTTTATGGAACCAAACGAAGGCTTAAGAAAGCAGTTGTTGACTTCAGCCAAAATAGTCATAATCCAGCAAAAACTTGCCGTTATTGACGGATTGTGGATAATAGCTTTTTTTAAGTTTAACTTTTTTCAGTATAGCCCAGATGAAATTTAACACATTAATTTTAACGATTGACGAACGTCAAATCGCCACCCTGACGCTTAACCGTCCCGATGTACATAATGCCATGAGTCTGGAAATGATCCGGGAACTACGGCAGGTAGTCGTGGATTTAAATAAAAAACCGGATGTACGTGCGGTTATACTTACCGGTTCCGGAAAGTCTTTCTGCGCTGGTGCTGATTTACGCTGGATGGAGAAAATCGCTACTCAAAAACGTGAGCATAGAATTGCGGAAGCTACCGAATTATCTGAAATGCTGGGTGAGTTGGACCAGCTTAAAATGCCGCTAATTGGAAGAGTCAACGGACTCTCTTTTGGAGGAGCTGTAGGTTTGATCGCGTGTTGTGACATTGCGGTTGCGGTTGAAGACGCACTATTTTCTCTGACAGAAGTTTTGCTGGGCTTGCTTCCGGCAACTATTTCACCATATGTTTTGCGACGCATCGGCGCGTCAAACGCACGGAGGGTGATGCTCAATGCACATCGATTTGCTGCCGAAGAAGCAGTAAGTTTAGGTTTAATCTCCAAAAGCGTCTCTAAGGAAAAACTTGATGAAGCTGTTGAAGAAGAGATTTCGGAACTGCTGCGTTGTGCTCCGGAAGCTGTTTCCGCAGCGAAACGTCTCATTGCGGAAGTTCGCGGGAAAGAACCGGATGATGTGCGTAGTGCAACTATAGAAAAACTGGCAAATGCCTGGGAGTCTGAATCAATCAAGGAAGGAATTGATGCTTTTTTTAGTAAACGTAAACCTGCCTGGAATCCTCAGTCTTGATTAATTATGCTGAAAATGTAAAAAATTAATCAAGGATCGCAAAAGCTTTTTATCTTCAAGGACTACAGAGACCACAGAGAACTGTTTTAAGAAAATTATATTTCATAAAGACCAAGAAAAAATGAAAATCAAAATTGTGCTAAAATACGGAGGATTCCTGCTAGCAATTACCAGTATAATTCTGGCAAGTCCTGTTGATGTGTCTGCACAGGTTAAGAACAATCAACTTGACGAACTTAGCTCAGTATTGTCTGAAGAACAGTATACTGCCCCCGCTACCGTATTTGGTGGAGTCGGTCGGAAGTTTCCTACATTTCAAGCCGGATTAGACTTGCTCATCTTCAGCAGTCCGCATTACAGTGCTTTCAGAAATCAGCTTGAACTCAGCAATCGTGTTTATTGGGGAGAGTGGTGGTATAGTGACCGCTGGGGAGTAAAAGGATTGTTAGCAGAACAATCATTCACGATGTTTGGGGCAAGCGGGAACCGTCCGCAGGCCAACACGAGCCATCTCGGACTTTTGGCAAAGACCCAGCAGTCTATCGCAGAATCCTGGAAAATAAGTGCCGGATTGGGGCTGGCAAAAACAGAGTTTGTCCTAGAGAGTCAACGTAAACTTGGAAATTCGCTGGTCAGTGAATTCAGGATTGGATTTGAATTTTCAGCCGATTTTTGGACGGAAGCAGGTATATTGACCATTGACAGTGCCAGCGGTAGTGGTTCCGGAGATCAGCGACTGGGCTCTACAGCTTATTTGATAGGCATGAGTTACGGATTTTAAACAGCAGTCAGCACACTAATTATTTAGTTTAGAAAATTATGCAGTTACCAAATTTAGAAGAAATGTCAGAGGCCGAAAAAACTTGGTTTGCCCATTCAATTGCCGGAATGGTCGTTGCAGATGGCCATACTGATCAGTCAGAAATGAATTTTCTGCGTGAAGCGATAAATTTTTTGCACGACAAAGAAGAAATCAGCAATATCATGACTGTGATCAAAGAGGGTAGTGGGATCCTCTAGAGTCGACCTGCA